>Ga0157367_1001194_pt1 | contig 11594 bp, 11 predicted proteins | sample AttbisABBM2_FD_113142 | JGI IMG/M metagenome (GOLD analysis project Ga0157367, IMG submission 113142) | Fungus gardens microbial communities from leaf cutter ant in Botucatu, State of São Paulo, Brazil - Atta bisphaerica ABBM2 | ecosystem: Host-associated > Fungi > Mycelium > Unclassified ...
CCGCCGCCATCGCCACTTTCGCTTTGAACGCCGCTGAGTGCGTCCGCCGAGTTCTCTTCGTCATCTTCCGGGTTCCTTTGTCGGCATTATCGCCGGCTCAGGCCCCGGACGACCCACTTATCCAGCTGTCCGAATTTGCGCGCCCACCTCTTTTGTCGCACCAGCGGCGAATCGTCTCGTAGCTGACCACGATGCCTCGCTCGAACAGCAGCTCCTCGATGTCACGCAAGCGTCTAGTGTGTTGCATCGACCGGTTGAATCCGCCAGCGATTTCGTCTTCTTCATCACCAGGATCTTACGCCTCCGCTTCGACAACGTGACAGTGCCCGTGGGACGCACGCATGCTTGGCTGCATCACTTCCGTCGCCTCCGTATTCGTTTCGAGCGGCGTGCAGACATTCACGGCGTGTCTCTCAAACTCGATTGTTGCCTGATTTGCTGGAATACCCTCCGGCGCGCGGAGAAGTCTTTATGAAACCGTCTCTTATAGCGTTACCGCTACCGTCAACGAATCGCTGCTACCTTCCTCAAGCGAAATATTCCGGGTTTCGTGCCCTTTGACCCACCAGATGGCGGCCGCGAGCGGGCCAGGTAGCGCAAGCGCTAGCAGTACGAGCAGCGGTGCGGAAGGCGTGCCCGTCGAGGTGAAAGCACTGCTCAACAGGAGTGGCGTAATCATTGCGCCGACTCGACCGAACGCGACAGATATGCCCAAACCAGAGGCACGCAGTCGCGTCGGCAGGATTTCGGCCGAAACCACGTAAGCCGAAATGTAGCCCCATGTCACGCCAAACTGGATGAGGCAGTAGCCGGCCACCATGGAAGGTAAGGTTTGCGCGAAGTACACCAGCAGAATGGCCAGCACGGTAAACGTGTAGCTCGTGAACAGCGACGCGCGACGCCCCCACGACTCGACCACATAGGATGCCAGCAGGCCGCCGAGCAATGCCGCCAGGTTCCCGTAGATGTAGTAGATCGGCATCGCAGCAGCAGGCACTTTCATGTACGGCAGAATGACGAGAGCCATCAACGACAGGACGCCATATACCACCGCGGCCTGCGCGAAGTTCAGTGCACTGGCGAGGCTGCACGGACCACGATAGCGTCCGGCCAGCTCGCTAACATTGCGCCAGAACGTCGGGTGTAGGGGCACGATCGCCGTGGGTTCGTAGCGTTTCTGCGCCTCGGTTGCCGCGCTTTTCCCCGCGCCCTTTGCATACGCGGCAATTTCATCGACGATTGCTTCAGCTTCCGCCACGCGGCCTTGCTGCAGAAGCCAGCGAGGAGATTCGGGAATCACACGGCGAATCCAGAAGAAGATCAGGGCCATCGTGGTACCCAGGCCAAAACCCACCCGCCATGCGAGGTCGGGCGACAGGTGATTGAGCGCGTAGTACGACACGATGGCCGAGAGCACGGCGCCGAGCGGGAAACCGGACAGGATCAGCGAGTCGGTCCGGCCGCGATTGCGGCGCGGAATGAATTCGCCCATCGTGGCGGTCACCGCCGAGTATTCGCCGCCCACGGCGAGCGCGGTCAGTGCGCGGAATACGAGGAAGGAGTGGTAATCCCACGCGAAGATGGTTGCCACGCTGAACGCGGCATACCAGAGGAGCGTGGCCAGGAACAGGCGTTTGCGGCCGTAACGGTCCGCCAGGTAGCCGAACGCGATCGCGCCGACCAGAATACCGAACACCCACACGCTCACTGCCAGCGAGCTTTGGGCCGCATCCAGGTGCCAGAGCGCCTTGATCGTGCCGAAGACGCTGCCGATGATATTGGTTTCAAACGAGTCGAGCGTCCAGCCCACGCCCAGCGCGACCGTCAGCAGGGTGTGGAAGCGGGTCCACGGCATGTGATCGAGCCGGGTCAAGGCGTCGGTCCTGATGGCAGTTTGGGAAGTCATGTCGATGTGCTCCTGTCCTGATTCGATAGATTATTCGCAGTACAAATTAAAATGAAATATTGACGACACATTTGAGCCATACCGAGCGGGTCAATTAACCATGGCCCTCCCGGTGGGAAGGCGGACTATTCCGTACATCGGCGAGAATCACGTGGGCCATGCCGTCCTGAGCGATCGACACGCCGTCCGGCATGACGTTTTGCACGCGCTCCATCAGCCACGTATCGAGCGTGTGGGACACATGCGTTAGCCAGGTGCGTTCTGGCCGAAGCTGCTCGACCAGCGCACATGCGGTATCCCAGTCGTTGTGGTTGCCCGGCTGCGTCCGTGTCGGGAACGAACAGTCGAGCGCCAACGAAAAGGGGCCCCATGACTGCAGCCATTCCACCGTGGAAGGCGGTAATCCAACCGTGTCGGTCAGATACGCAAAACGCTCGCCATTCGGCCCTTCGATCGCATAGCCGAACGTCGGTTTGGAATGGATCAGCGGCAGCGCCGTGAAACTCAGGTCGCCAATATCGAACGAGCCGAATTTTTCCGCCTGATTGAATTGGAGCAGGCCCGGATTGCGGTACAGGTCGGCGCAGCCATTGCCGTCCGGCGGCGCCCAGGTCGGGACGGGTTGTCCGACGCCCCAGCGCAGGTGGAACAGCCCTTGCACATGGTCGGGATGAAAATGCGTGAGCACGATCGCATCGAGACTGCCTGCCGGAAAACGCTCGGTCAGATCCATCACCCCGGCATCGACCAGAATGCGGGCCGTGTCCGTTTCGATCAGTGCGCTGCACGGACGACGCACATAAGCCGGCCAGGCGCGCGCTCGCGTACATGCCGGGCAGTCGCAACCGTAAAGGGGGACGCCGCCGGCCGCTCCCGTGCCGAGGAAGGTGACTCGCATCATGCTCGCCCCGCGTAACGAAGAATCAGTGAAGTCAGCGCCTGCCCCGCAAGATCGAGGTCACCGTCATTGCGGATGATTTCTGCCTGACCCGACAAATGTTCGAGCGAGCGGTTGCGCGTCAAGCGCTGCTCCACATGCTCGACGGATTCGCGGCCACGCGCGAGAAGGCGTTCGCGCAGCATCGATTCCGGCACCGTGATTCCGACCGGTACGATGTGCGGATAGCGCATGCGTGCCTGCGGCAGGTATTCACGGGATCCGTTCATCACGACGGTCAGCCCCTTGTCCAGCCAGAGATCGATCTCGGCTCCGATGCCGTATCGCAGTCCATTGCTCGCCCAATCCAGCGCAAACAGGTCCTCGTGGCTGCGTGCCGCGAACTCTTCCTCGCTCAAGGCGACGTGATTCTCGCCGCCGGCATCGGCCGCGCGCGTGATGTATCGATGTGCAAAACAGATCCCGGCGTGGACGGACAGCTGTTCACGCGCATAGCGCAAGAGGCTGTCCTTGCCGCTGCCGGAGGGGCCGCTTACATAGATCAGGTTGCCAGGCATCGGACCGGCCTCAGTGGTGCACGCGGCTTGTGCCGAGTACCAGCTTGCCGCGTGACCACACCTGATCGGCGTGTGGCAGGCCGCCCGCACGCTGGACGGCAACCAGATCGGCGCGCTGGCCCGCCGCGATCTCACCGCGATCCTTCAGCCCGGCGGCCCGTGCGGGATTCCGTGTCACCAGCGCTACTGCGTGCGCGAGCGAGATGTCTGCGAGCTCTGGCAGTCTGAACGTCGCCGGCAGCAGAGAGGCAGGCGAGTAGTCGCCGCAAAGGCAATCCGCCACGCCCGCCAGCACCGCGTCGAGCGCGCGCATATTGCCCGCCTGCGACTTGCCGCGCAGGATGTTGGGTGCTCCGAACAGTGTGGCAATGCCGCTGTCACGTGCGGCCCGCGCCGCTTCCAGATTGATCGGGAACTCCGAGATGGTTGCGCCCAGGTCGCGCACCACCTTGACCTTGGCGGCTGAGTCGTCGTCGTGGCTCGCAATCGCCACGCCCGACTTGCACGCCAACTCGGCAAGCTTCTGCATGCGTTCGAGCGCGCCCTGCGCGGCCTCGGCCTTCTGCTTCATGATGCTATCGAGCGTCGCGTCGTCAGCGTTGTACACACTGGCAAGGTACTTGCGGAACGACTCGATGTCGCGAAACTGTCCCTGTCCGGGGCTATGGTCCATGAACGAGATCAGGTCGATCACGCCTTCTTTCGTCAGCGCGGAAAGAATCGGCAAAGCGGTGACGTCGGTCACCTCGAAGCGTGCGTGGAACTTGTTGTCGATCAGCGCATGCGCTTGCCAGGCGTGGATCTCGCGGCCGATCTGCGCGGCCGTTTCGTTGTTGCGCACGCCAAATTCGCGGTTCGCGAAAGACAGCGCATGAAACACGGTGGTGATGCCGGCGGAGGCGTTGCGCCTGTCGGCCTGCGCGCAAGCAAAATCGAACGGAAAATGCACGCCCGGACGCGGTTCGACCTCTTTTTCGAGCGAGTCGCAATGCAGGTCGATCATGCCCGGCATCAAGATATGCCCGTCCAGGTCGATCACGGTCGCCCCGACGGTATGTGCGGGGTCGAGTGCGCCGATCTTGCCGTCTTCGATAAGCACGGCAAGATTCTGGCGCACTTCGTCGGCGAGAACGACGGTAGCGTTCGTCAGGAGTTGGCGGCTCATTGTGTGGTCGCTTCGGAAAGAGATTGGCGGACAACCGGCTGTGCCAGTTCGATCACCTGGTCGGCGAGGCGCGTCACCAGGTCGGAGTGATGGAAGATCGCGAGCATCGCCACGCCTTCCGTCTTGATCCGCTGGAGGATTTCCACAACCTTGTCGGTGGTGCGCGGATCGAGGCTGGCGGTCGGCTCGTCAAGCAGCAGCAGGCGAGGCCGCGCAACCAGACCGCGTGCGAGGTTGACGCGCTGCTTTTCGCCGCCCGAAAAGGTCGCGGGCGGCAATTCCCAAAGACGCTCGGGCACGTTCAGCGCCTCGAGCAAGCCACGCGCGCTGTCGCGCGCCTCGGCACGCGTCGCGCCGCGCACGAGCAACGGCTCGGCCACTACATCGACGGCGGCCTTGCGCGGCAGGCAGTGCAGGAACTGCGTGACGAAGCCGATCTCGTGCTTGCGCAGCGCGAGCACGTCGTGCTCGGATGCTTGCGCGAGATCGACCGTCTCGCCGATTGCGGTACGGAACAGCAGGCGCCCGGCACTCGGCAGGTAGGTACGGTAGAGGCACTTGAGCACCGACGACTTGCCCGCGCCGGTCGGGCCAATCAGCGCGGACAGGCTGCCCGGCTCGACGGCAAAGGAGACGTTCGCGCAGGACGGGATGGTCTTGCGCTGGTCGTGCAGCGTGAAGTGCTTGCGCAGGTTTTCAACAGTCAGGATGGCGGACATCGGTTCACCTCAGAGCGCGGAGGCCACAAGCCGCTGCGTGTAGGCATGCTGCGGGTCTTCAAGGATCTGGTCGGTCAGCCCCGATTCGATGATGCGGCCATACTTCATCACGATCGTTCGGCCCGCCAGCAGGCGGATCACGCCGAGATCGTGCGTGACGGCGATCATCGCCGTGCCGAGTTCCTGCTGGATTTCGAGGATCAGATCGAGGATGCGTGCCTGCACCGAGAGATCAAGGCCGGTGGTCACTTCATCGAGGAACAGCAGCGGCGGACGGGTCGCAAGTGCCTTCGCGATCTGCACACGCTGTTGCATGCCGCCCGAAAACTTCTTCGGCGACTCGTCCATGCGCTCGGGCAACACCTCGGTGCGCAAGAGCAGGTCACGTGCGCGTTCGCGGATCTCGCCAAACAACGTCACGTCGTTCATCAACAGGCGCTCGGCGATGTTGCCGCCGGCCGACACGTTGAAGTTCAGGCCGAGATGAGGATTCTGGTACACCATGCCGAAGCGATGATTGCGCAGCCAGCGCTGTTCGGCGGCATTGGCGGCGAACAGGTCCCGGTCGTTCTCGTGGTCGAAGAAGCGCGCGGTACCCGTGGTCGGTTTTTCATCGAAATACAGCGTCTTGACGACAGTGGATTTGCCCGAGCCCGATTCACCCATGATGCCGAGAATCTCGCCAGGCTGCAGGTCGAAGCTGACGTCGTGGGCTGCCACGACCGAACCGCAATGCGGACAAATGTTGGTATCGTGCTCCGGACCAGTGCTTTCAACGCAGCGCTCGCATCCTGCGCCGTGAATCCTGGTCAAGCCGCGCACTTGAAGAATAGAGCTCACTGCGCAGCGCCTCCGGTCGTTGCATGGGCCTTCTCGTGGGGGTGGCCGTTGCGATGTTCGTTGCAATAGTCCGAATCCGAGCATTGGTATGACTTGCCGCCGTCATCGCCGATGATTTCGTCGAGAAAGCTCTCGGTCGAGCCGCAGCGCACGCAGGCACGCCGTTGGCCTTGCTCGTCGTGGAAGTTCTCGGTGCGGAACGGCACGTCGTCGAACGCGAGCGGATCCGCGCTTGTATAGGGCGGCACTGCGTAAATCTTCTTTTCGCGGCCGGCGCCGAGCAGCACCAGCGCGGCCGACATATGCAGCTGCGGCACGTCATAGCGCGGAATCGGACTCGGGTCGATCACGTAATGACCGTTGATGCGCGTCGGATAGCGGTGCGAGATCGTGATTTCGTCGAATTGCACGATGTCCTCGTACAGCTTGGTCAACAGACGTGAGTAATCGCCCTCGCCATGCATGGTCTTGCGACGCGCCTCGGACGGCTCCACCACGACCAGCGAATCGGGGTACGGCACCTGCAGGACGAGAATCTGCTTTTCTGTCAGCGCGACTTCGGGAATGCGGTGGCGCGACTGGATCAGCGTCGCCTCGCGGGTGTGCTCGGTGGTCTGCACACCCTCGCAGGTGAGCTCGACGAAGTGACGCAGATTGACCGCGTTGACCGAGTCGTCGGAACCCTGGTCGATCACCTTGAGCGTGTCGTCGGGACCGACGAGGGACAGCGTGAGCTGCAAACCGCCCGTACCGAAGCCACGCCCCATTGGCATTTCGCGCGACGCGTACGGCGTCTGGTAGCCGGGTATGGAGATAGCCTTCAGAACCGCGCGGCGGATTTCGCGTTTCGCGTATTCATCGAGGAAACCAAAGCTGTAACCCGCTTCGTCGAGCGGCAGTTCGTAGAGATCGTTCACCGCTCGACTCCTTGTGCATCCTGTGTGGTTCGCTTGTCCGCGGCCTTTTCCCGGGTCGCGCGCAGCCGATCCATGTCCGACTGGAACGTGACGTAATGCGGCATCTTGTAGTGGCTCGCGAATCCCATCGAATCCACACCGTCGATATGCAGCAGCACGAATTCGGGATCTTCCGACGGATTGGTCGGACCGTGACGCATGCCGTTCTGCAGCGAACGGTCAAGCACGGCCATCGAGATCGCCTTGACTTCGTTGTGGCCGAAACAGGCGCCGTAGCCGAGCGTGAAGACGGGCGCGGCGTCGCTGTCGTCGTCTTCGTACATTGCGACCATCTCGCACTCGGTCATCAGGACCTCGCCGGCCTCGACCAGTTCGCCCGTGACCGGATGGGGAATCCGCATCGGCACATAGCCCACGCGCAGCTCGGCGACCGTCGGGTGGACATCGCCATAGCCGCGCATATTCGAGTATGCGATCGCGAGCAGCGAGCCGGATTCGGCGCGCGCCATCGTCGCGAGCGCGGCGGAGCGTGGGACCGGAAAGATCAGCGGGTCGCGCGTCACATCGAACGGCTCGGCCCGCGACGGCTGGAGCGCGGGGAGCAGCCCTTCCGCGCGCAAGGCCTCCACGACCTTGGGGAAGGTGTCCGGGAGATCGTTTTCGTCGATCGAGTCGAGGAAGGTGCGCGCAACCGAGCGGAATGCTTCGGGCGATTCGTTGCCGAGGTCGAGGCGCATCAGGCGCAGTGCGTAGTCGTTGGTCGGGCCGAGCATCTGGCCGCCGGGAATATCCTTGAACGCGCTCGAAATACGGCGGATCACGCGCATGTCTCCCGTATGCTGGACGGGGGCCTCCAGCAACCGGGGTTTGGTCGACCGATAGGCCCGCAGCGCAAACGCCGCTTCGAGCGTATCGCCTTGCATCTGCTTGATCGCGAGCGCGGCGAGGCGCGGGTGATACAGCCCGCCTTCCGAAACCACGCGTGAGGTCAGCAAGCGGAGCTGGTGTTCGATCGTCTGCAGGGTCAGCGGCGTGCCGCCTTCGCCCTCGGCCGTGCGCAGCGCCTCGACGGCACGCTCTGCGCCGTGGATTGCCTGGCCGCCACCCTTGATAGCGACATAACCCATTACGCCTCCCCCTCTACGGCAACCTTGATCGTGCGGGGCAGGGCGACCAGATTGCAGTCGCTCAGCAGCACCATATCGACACCGAGCGGGAAGGCGCCGTTCCATTGCTGGCGCAATGTCCACCACTGCGGGGCGACTCCCGTCACCTGAAGCGGATGGCTGCCCGGGATGCCGGGGCCGCTGAGAAGCAATCCGGAACCCTGCTTGATTTCGTCGACGACCAACACGAGTGTGGCGCCCTTCTCCGGGCTGTCGAGCGTACCCAGCGAAGGCTCGAAATCGGGTATCCGGCTGCCCGGCATCACCACGAACTGGGCGGGATATGCGCTGGCCGTCCTTGCACCGAGGCGCTGGCGGTCTGCCGCGCCGATCAGGTCGCAAGGATCGGCCAGCGTGGTCGCAGGATCGGCCAGCGTGGCCAGCACGAGCGGTAGCGCATGCCCGGCTTGCGTGTCGAGTTCGACAATCCGGCCGGGATAGGAAAAGGCGTCCAGGATTCGGCGAAACGCACGCTGCTGGGCGAGTGGCGTCCAGTCGGCCGGATGCGAGACGATGCGCGTCTGCAGTTCATTCATCATCGTCCTCCTGGGCGGCGAGCAGCGAGAAATCCACGCGTGTTGCCGCCAGCAGCTTCTTGCGGTCGGCGGCGGTTGCTTCGACGGCCTGCTTGCCTTCACGAAGCAGCGCGAGGGCGGCGTCATGCCCGGGCCAGGCGGCAGCCGTTATTGCATCAAGAATCGCGAGCGCGCGAATCAGGCTGGTGCGGTCGTCCATGACGATCGCGGCGCCTTCGGCGGTGCCGCGTTGCGGGTCGGTCAGGCGCACATGCGCGCGGGCGAGCGGAATCTCGCCGAGGTAATAGGTCTCGCCCATGGCCGCGTCGGTGAGCGGCACCAACGCGAGGCCCGATTGCGGGATTTCGAGATCCTCTACCGGATATTGCTCACTGAAGTGGCGCGCGAGTTCGCGAATGCGTTCTGCAGGGACGTTCGTCCAGTAGCGCATCCAGTCACCGCGCGCGAGCGGCGGCGAACTAGTGTTCATGAGTAGTCCTTCTTGATATTCGGATATCTAGACAAGTTTGAAAAATCGACAAAGCGTCTTACCGGACCGGAAGCGTCCCGGAGGCCGGAACGCGTGGCCGTGGCGATGCCCTGGTGCCGTTGCTACAGCGAAATGCGCAACTGGACGCGGTCTGCCCGGAACCGGGTAATCACATACTCGACCGGACGATTGTCGCGCTCGTCCACGTTTACGCTCTTGACCCGCAAGATGGGCCGGATTTGCGGCATGCCGAGAAGGCGTGCATCGTCTCCTTGAGGTAAGACTGCCGTGATGGCGCTATCGACGCGATGTAGCTGGCAGCCATACTCCGCGCTCAGGAAACCGTGCAGAGAGTCGCCTTGATAGCGGACCAGCAGATCGGGATAGGGATGTACCGGCAAGAAATGCGAGCTGACACACATGGGCTTGCCGTCCACGCTGCGCAACGTTTCCAGCCAATGCACCGGATCGCCTTCCGCGATGGCAAGGCGTTCGGCGACGCGCATGCTGGCAGGCAAGGTCTGCTTGCGCAGGATGCGGTTTCCGGCCAGCAACCCCTGGGCGTTCAGGTTTTCGCTGAAACGGGTGGTTTTGCCGATCTGATAGTCGACTTGATTGTCGAGCACCAGGATGCCGCGGCCATGGCGGCGCTCCACCAGCCCCGCATCGACCAACTCATCGATGGCGTGCCGGAGCGTATGCCGGTTCACCCCGAAGCGGGACGCAAGTTCGGCTTCGGATGGCAGGAAATCGCCAGGGGAATAGAGATTGGCGACCTCCTGCTCCAGTTGCCGCGCAATTTGGGCATACAGGGTCTCGCCATGCACTCGGCTGACAGCGTACAAGCTCATATCTGGTTATCTAGATAAGTGACGAGCTGAAAGTTACGCTGTTCCTGTGTCAATTTCATGATGACCTTTTTGAGCTAAGATCAACTACAAATTGCATCTGGATCGCTGGCCAGAGCCTTGGATCAAAGACCCACTGTTCGGTCACGCCACGCATCATCGCGCCCATGACTGCACGCTCCACGACTACGCTTTTCGGTGACGTCGACACTGACCTGCCTGATTTCTTTGGGCCATTTCAATCTTGGAGAACGGCCTCGGTGCTGGCCGATGATTCATCACGGACGTAAAGTGTCCGAGTAGAACCCCATCTACAAGATTGACAAAGCAATTCCTGGTACGGCTTGAGCTTCCGTCCTGCGCTGTCCGGTGTCAGTTCGCCATCGACGGTATCTCACGGAAACTTTCCATGGCCCTTTGTACGGTCCCTGAATTTTACTCCGGCCGTATTGCCAAGCCTTCCGCTACTACCATCTTGAGATTGTCGACCCAATCAACGCGGGTACCTCTCGCAGATATCTGTCTGACGGTGCGACTGCACTGAGCCAATACGTCGCGTGACGGCATCGGGTGCCCAAAGACGATTTTTCTGAAAATTCCCGTGCCCAAGGACACTTTTTCTGAGACGAGCAGCGTGCCCTTGTCTCAAAAAAGATGTCCAAGCCCTTGATTTTTCTAGGGTTCCAAAGACAACTTTTCTGAGGGCCCACAATTGTTGTGTCTCAGAAAAGTTGTCCGGATTCTCAATATGTTGTCATTGAATAAAAATCAGTCCTCTTGGTCGAGGGTGATTATTATGCGAAGTTAAATTAAAAAATTAGATGAAATTTCCAATATCTCGGTAATTTGCGCAATCCTATATTTCAGTTGGATCGGGATTGCATAGTAATTGCGATGTGAGTGAACATTCACTATGGCATCGGGACAGCGCGTGATGTCGGTGCCGACCTCGGCCAGGATCACTTGAGTAGTGACTCACTCACGCCCGGCATCGAACACGATGTCGTTGCCGTGCAGTGGCTGCTAGAGCCGTTTCGGTCAGTCAAGTGGTGATGCGCCTAAAGGCTGTTTCCAAATGTCGAGCGGCCACCCAAATGCCTGCTGCGCTACGACGCATAGACGACGCTCGGACCGGATCCCGAAGCAGTAGCCCACAACGCAACCTGCGGGTCATGAGCTCCGGATCAGCCGATGGCGAACCCATCGGGCTGTAGAACGGCGCGAGATGGTGGCGCAGATCACGCAGATCCAGGAAGTGATCGATACTTCTCGACAGGTGTTCACGAGGGGCGTGACTATAGCGATCGATTTACCGCTCGGCATGAGGCTGCCATAACCATGCCCACTCGGGTTGATCGATCGAAGATGTGCGTACCTCCAGTCACGCCGCCATCGACGACTTTTCGGACTGAATGCCTTCGCAAACAGACCTCGTTTCGAATAGGCTGCTGAGCTCGCCGTCCGCAAGGAATGCGCACGTTGGTGCAGTCAGAGAGCAGCCAGTAACCGGAGTTGATGTTCGCTTTCGGCCCCGCGAACCAGTGCATAGGCCCGCATCTCCATGCGCTCAAGG
>Ga0157367_1001196_pt1 | contig 11577 bp, 15 predicted proteins | sample AttbisABBM2_FD_113142 | JGI IMG/M metagenome (GOLD analysis project Ga0157367, IMG submission 113142) | Fungus gardens microbial communities from leaf cutter ant in Botucatu, State of São Paulo, Brazil - Atta bisphaerica ABBM2 | ecosystem: Host-associated > Fungi > Mycelium > Unclassified ...
TTGAATTATAGAAGTTCAATAGAATATCGACGAGTCCAAGCTGGTCAGACAATGGTCCGAATGGTCGTGACAGCAACACGACTTGTCACATATGTGACTGATCTCCTAACATGTAGGAGGACATAGTATTCCAACTTTTGGATCGGTCCGTAGGTTTCCGTAGTCATCTGTAGTTGTTGCAGTCCATGATAGATATAAGGTGTTCCCCAGTCTAGTCTGGTTTCCAATAGACCTTCACTTTCTTAACACCAGGCTATGAGGTTTTATAACTTAATAACACAACATACTCACACTAAAAGTGTTATAGGTGATCTCAGTCCTATCATAGTTGGTGTGCATTTAATTTTCAGGACTGCATCTCGCTTAGTCAGTATAACTCCCTGTGGATATTTTGACTTCTAGTCATCCACAGGTGGATCATTATCTTATTTCTTTCAATCAAGTCATTTGCTGTTCACTTGGTGACTCCTGAGTAATTCCTAAGGTTGCTAGAACCTCTTATTTGTCATCTACACTCCAATTTTATCAGGTTATGGGCCTCCAGCCACAATTCTCTCAGTTCCTATTACAACACTCTAGTTACATTTCAAAGCTCAAGTCTTGTTCAATCATGTTCAATCTTTGCACAGTGTCTTATCACAAGCCAATCAGTGAACTATTTGATTTCTAGCTTAACTTTTCACTACATTATATTATCAGACTTCAAGAAGGTGGACTTGTTTTCTTTTTGTTTTGATTTATTTTATATTTTCCTTTTATTTTTATTTTTATTTATTCAGACTTAGTTAAGGGATGATAACATAACATCACATCACATGTCCCTTCTTTCTCTTTAACTACCATCTTGCATGGTAGCACTTATTAGAGACCTAGGGAATAAATTCTTTTCTGCTTCAACTACTCACTCTAAAGCTTCAAACATGACTCTTTCTAATGATGTGGATATGGCTGCTGACATTGACAATGCCTTATTCAACAACTTTTGTGATAATTATGATGAGGTGAGAGGTCAGTCAATGATTTCTGACAAACAAGGTACTAGAACTCTGTCTATGTTCTCAAGCGAATGCGATGAGGAATACTCAGCAAGAGTCCAGAGAGAAAGTGACAGAATGGTGGAAGATGTTCATGTCATTGCATTGGATAGTTCCTAACTGGAACATACTACCCCAAAGACTCAAAGTAATCATATCAGTAAGGTGACTGACCATACTCCCAACATGGGGCAGCAGTGTGCTGATTATAAGGTACCTGCCCTCAATAATAACATCAACAACATGGACCTCAGCAACAGTGATATAATCAATATCCAATTAAATTATGACATCAATCAAGCTCTAGACCAAGATTCCTAGGATAAAGACTTCAGGGCTATTTCACTTTATGGGGCTATGGAACACCTGGTCTTGGATATCAGAAGTATTAAAGAATCTCTGGTAAGAATGAAAAAATACATTCAGAGCAAGTCAATCAAAGACAACAAGGCAAATGACATTAAAGACATCAAAAGCATTAGTAAGGTAGCTTGGGAATTTATGTTATCCCTCTATGAGGCCCACTGAGACAATCTTGTTATAGAAGATAAGAATACATCATTAAGAAACAAGGTCAAATTAAAATTCAGTCTGCAAGTATTCAGCAAACTAAACAATAACAAAGAAAAAAATGTGGTAAAACCTCCTTATATCTCTTCTCTCCTACCTCCTATTCCAGCCAAATCACCCAAGGAGGTTAATGAAATTTCCAAATACTTTAAGAAGAATCCTCTTTTTTCTCAAAATAAATCTTATGCTCAAGCTTTATCTAAAGATAATAACATAGCCAGAGAAACTTTGAAGATCAAGGAAGTCTTCCCTAGTCTTCAAAACAAGAAAATTGAACAAGTTCAAAAAATAATTAGTGGTGAAGGTAAACCAAAACCACAATTCAATATGATCACAAAAAGGCCCTCATGTAGATAGGTAATAATCTTTATGAATGAGAAAAATGCTATCAATTTTGTCAAGGATTCTGGCACTCATATTATTAACATTAATAGGAATTTCAAGAATATCAAGTCAGATGTAATGGCTGATCTTATTTGTATCGAAAACAAGAGAGTAGTTATTGCCATCAACAAGGTAGTGAGTACTCTGGACCTTCAAACTATTGAAAAATACATCAAGAACTCTCAATGTATTGAGGCGGATCATGTAGAGTCCCTTAGACTTCCTCAATCAAAGTCCTACCTCAAAATCATTGGTATCCCTTATCTCTTGGAACAAACTAATATTTGAGTCACTTCTGAAAACATAGAAAAAACTCTCAAAAATATGCACATCTTCAATGACGTTGTCTTGGCTTCAAAATCAAGAATTATCAAAGTATCCCCAAAATCTGATATGGCCATTGTATGGATTGATATTTGATATACCCAAAGTGGTGCAAAAGCAAAGACCTTCATCAACAGAAGGTTCAATGTTGGCAGCTTTATTGCCACAATTTATGGTGCCAATATGAACCCTGGTGTTCTACAGTATAAGAAATGTTGGAAATAGTGTCATATGCAAGGAGTGTGTAGAATCCAGGGCACAAAATGCATCAAGTGTAATGGTTCCCATTAATCCATCAATTCACTGCCAATTTACATGGTGTTGTAAAGCTAATGATAAAATTAACCCTCCTAGGTTAGAAACTAAGAAGGGCAAGCTATGCCCTCACTCATTTAAATGTTCAAATTACAAGGGTGATCATCAAGCTAATTCAATTGACTGTCCTTTCTAAAAGCACAGGTTTAATAAAGAATGGCACACCAAAGAATATGCAAAAATTTGAGAAAATCAAAAACAATCAACTCACTCAGTTGTGAACACTAACAACTCATGATTTTTAGCAATCTAAAAGTTTTTTCACAGAATGTTAGAAAAAAAATCTCATCATGAACACTATTCTTGAACTCAAGGCAGATTTTAATGTTGTTTTCATTCAAGAACCATCTTAGTCCACTATTCATTCCTTTCCTAGCTCAAATAACTGTGAAGGAGAATCCTCTAAATTGTTTAAACCAATAGTCCTTCTAAATATGTTGGGAAAACTTATTGAAAAAGTTATTGGTGATAGGCTTCAATTTCAAGTGATATCTAACAACTTCATCCACCAGAGTCAACTTGGGAGGCTTAAGTTCAAATCAACCACTGATGCTAGCATCGCTCTCATCCATTTCATTTACATGGGTGGATTAGAAATATCCCTATAAGTACCCTTGTATTCAACATTTCCCAATTCTTCCCATCACTCAACCACCACTTACTTACCCTCATATTGGGAAAAACTAGTTTCAATCCAAAAGTTGTCAAATTCTTTTCAAATTATCTTGTTGGTAGGAGAACTCAATATGTTTGGAATAGTTTTTCTTCACCATTTTTTAATATTGATATTGGAGTAGGTCAAGGCTTGGCTCTATCTCCTATTCTTTCAGCTTTATATCTTGCTCTTTTTCTTCACATTTTAGAAAATCACTTAAAAAATATAAAAATTTCGGTTTCTATGCTTTCTTTTGTAGATGATGGTCTCCTTGTTGCTCAGAACAAGTTCATTTCTTTTTCCAACTCTTTACTTTTCTATAGTTATAATATTGTTTCTGATCTTCTTCTGAGATTTGATTTTCTAGTAGAACATTCAAAAACTGAAGTATTTCACTTTTCAAGGTCGTATGGTCAGTTTAACCCCCCTCCTCTTGACCTTTCTCCTCTTGGCAGTTCTATTCTTTACCCCAAAGAATTCTGGAAATATCTAGGATTTATCTTTGATAAGAAACTCTCTTTCTGGCAACATATCAATTTCTATTCTAACAAAGCAATCTCTATGGTCAAATGTATGAAGATTCTAGGAAATTCAGTAAGAGATTTAAACCCTTATCAAAAATGACTTGTCTACAGGAGTTATGTTCTCCCTATGGCTCTATATAGCTTTCAATTGTGGTATTACAACAAGGTCCCTTTATCATATCCTCTGAAAATGCTGGGCAAGATGCAAAGAAGAGCAGCCATTTGAATTTTGGGGGCATTCAAAATATCTCCATCATTTAGTATTAAAGCTATTATGAGTCTTATCCCTATTAATCTCCATCTTCAAAAACTCAGTGGGAGGTTGCAACTACATGTATATTCCCTTCCCATCGATCATATCCTTTGATCCATCATGGAACCTAAAGCAAATGACTCAACCAAATTACATTTACTATCTCTTGGGTTTCTTTCAAAATGTCAATGTCAACTAATCAAAGGCCCAATTGTTGACATGGACAACCATTTTAATAAAGTTTTCTCTTCATTTGACCCTCTTAATTCAGAACTTTCCCCTGGATGCAGAATTATTGACACTTTTTCTAGTTGTTTTTCTTTTCATTTATTTAGCAAGTGCAACAAGAACAACTTCAAATCCCATATTCATAGACTTGACAAATTGGCTATTGAATCTTCAAATAATCCCTCCCATGCTTTGGTCATTATGGATGCTAGTATCAAGAACAACATCGCTACATTGATATCACACATTTACATTCATAACAAGCCTATTACTAAAACACTTCACTACATGGTTAATGTTACAAGTACAGAAGCCGAATTATTCGCCATTAGGTGTGATATCAATCAGACCACTTCTTCTTCTAGCATTTCAAAAATCATTGTCGTCACTGACTCAATTCACACTGCAGAAAAAAATTTTGACTTGTCTTCCCATCCTTACTAGAGTTACTCATCTTCTATCTTTAAGAAACTTTGAGTTTTTTTCTCTTGCCATCAGGAGAACTCGATCAAATTCTGGGAATGTCCTAGTCATTGCAATTGGTCTCTCCATAAAGTGGTTGACATTGAGACTAAATTGTTCAATCCTATCTCATTCTGTCCCAGCAAATTATCTTGGGATTTCAGTAAAAAGAAAGAATGTGATGAGCTTGCTAACAGATGAAAGATGATCTTTCAGGCATCTGAAATGAAAGGAAAAATTTTCCTTGACCTTGTTGATAGTGATAACAAGACTATCGAACCGATTTATATCAAAGAAGGTTCATAGCTCAAATACTTTGGCCACTCTAACTCTTTGTGTGCAAGAGCTTCTAGAGTGATCACGAATCATGCTCCAATTGGTGAATATAGGCTTAGGTTCTTCTCTAGGAAGGACTTTAGTTGTCTGTGTAGGTTATATCCTATCAAGTCAAGAAGACATATTCTTCATGAGTATAGAAGGTTTAATGAATATTGGAATCTAAGAAGAGATTCAATAAGTCACTTCATCATGTTCCTTGAATTCAATCCTAATGCATTTGCATTCACTAACTCCATTTCTTAATCAGCATTGTGTAGATCTCATTGCTATACTTTGTTAGGATATTTTTCTTTTATATTTCTTTTCATTGCAATTCTCTTTTCTTCTTTCCTTTCTTTTATCTTCCATGTAGTTTTGGCTGTCCTGTACATAGTTACATTGTAACTGCCATGGTCTGGCTTTGTGCCCCATATAATAAATTGGTAATTTAAAAAAAAAAGACATAGCATCACATATGACTGTCATCACTTCTTTCTCTCATACCACCATCTTGTATGATAGTGCCCAAAAGAGAATTAGCAAATACACTGAATTCCTCCACTTCTCAACCTTATAACAATCAACCAAGTTATTATAAGTATTCCTCAATGGATCTTGAAATCATTCCACCCAAAGAATGATTCTCATCTCCTAGTATCAATAGCCAAAGAGACATGTCTGTTAGCTCTTTTATGTCCTTGATGAATTATGCAAAATGCATTGAAGCTTAGTTCAAAAAATTAACATGGGCTGAACAAGTGGAGAGAGAGAAACAAGTGGATCTCTTTCAAGCTAATATGCTTTTGGAATATGCAGAAATCCCTGTGCATGTACTTTATGGTAAAAATACTAACAATGTGAACAAAATATTGGCTTCCTCTAATTTGGAATCTTTGGTCATGCCATACCAGGCAAACCAACTTGCAGACCTACAACTATGAGATGGTAATTTTGCTCCAATTTCCTTATTTAGCATTGATAAGTTCTTAGCTGGTGATGCAAAAAATATTGCATGTTCCTTACAAAGGATCCATTTTTTCCTTTATCTGTCTACTTGCTATTTCATCTCTTCTTGTGTCTTTCTTAATACTACTCTAGCTTCCTCCTATACCTTCTTCATTCTCTCAGAAAACTTTATTGCTTTTTCTACCTTTTCTTTCCTTCTAATATCTGCTCCTATTCTTAGCTTCCTACCATAATTTGCTATAAATGGAGATACTTTAGTTGCTGGATGCATCTTGTTGTTTACTGTAAACTCTATCATTACTAACCATTCAGACCAATCCTTTTGTCTATGATTGATGAAAAACCATAAATACTGTTCTAATTTCTGGTTCATTCTCTCTGTCTGACCATCTGTTTGTGGATGGAATAATATAAACAACTTTGTTTCAATTCCCAACATTTTGTTCAGCTTCTTCATTAATTTTGCTACAAACTATAGTCCTCTGTCTGATACTATACTCTCCAGAAACCTATGTAACTTCCACATATTATCTCTAAACAACCATCCCAATCCTTCTGTTATTATCACAAAATGAATGATTTTTAACAACCTGTCACAGATGCATCCTTTCTAGCTACCAACAGTAACTTAGTGATAAATTTAACTGTTAGATGTGTCCATAGTTTCTCTGGTATTTCACTCAACTTCAACTTCTCTGCTGGTGTCTCTGTTCTATTCTTTATCCCCTAACACATATTACACCTATCTATATATTTTCCCACATCTCTTATTACTCCAGACCACCAGTAATTCCTTGTCACCAAATCTATCATTTTCTATCTACCTCTATGTCCTGTTACCAGCACCTCATAGTATAACCAGATTATCTCTACTCTCAATGCTTTATCCTTTGGCACATAAACCTTCCTCTTCTTCAACACCAAATCTCCCTCTATTTTCTATTTATCTCCTCTTAACACCTTAACCCCTGCTTTTTTTATCTTCTTTACTACTTTGACTATCTCTTTATCTTTATCTCTAGCTTTTTTTATTTTTTCTACTATTTCTACTTCAGATCCTTTTATTACTACTTCTACTAAACTATAAGCCCATTGTTCCTTAATTAATTTCTGGTTTTCATTGTTCTTTTCTACACCTACTTTCTAGTCTGGTCTCTTACTTAGTTCATATACTTTTCCTATTTTGTGCCTGGCATATGTTTCAGAGTGAAATCAAACTTTGACAGATATAATACTTAATGAGCTTGTCTTTGGTTTAGTTTCTGCACCTTCATAAAATACTCCAAATTCTTATGATCTGTCCAGACCTCAAACTTGAATTTTACACCCTCCAATAGATGTCTTTAGTTTTCCAACCCCTTTATAACTGCCAAAATTTTCTTATTGTGAATTTCATAGTTTTACTCTATTTCATTCAATAACTTGGAAAGATATGCTATTAGTCTTCACCTCCCATCTTTGCATTCCATGGATAACACACCCCCTTTTATATAGTCTAATACATCAACTTCTATTCTCATTTTTTGTCTAAATCTGGTGGTACTAGTACTGGTTCTTTTGTAAACCTCTCTTTCAACTCCTAAAATACCTTCTCTTGTCTCTCTGTCCAACTCCACTTCTGATCCTTTTTCACCAGGTCATGCAATGGTCTGGCTATTGCTATGAAACTTTAATGAACTGCTGATGATAATTGGCTAATTCCAAGAACTTCTGTATATCCTTAACTCTTTTTGGAGTCAGCCAATCCAACACTCTCTTCATCTTCTCCTCTTCTATCTTGATCCCCTCTGGTCCAATCACCACATCTAAGAATTTTACTTCTCTAACCTTTCACTTGTATTTTTCTGGTTTTACATATAGATCATTTTCTGCCAAACTACTTCTTCTACTATCACATTATGTCCTTCCTTTATTATCAATGAAATTCATCACTTTTCCAGTATTGATCAAATCCCAAAGAATCTCATTCATTATCATTTGAAATGTCACTGAAAAGTTTGTAAGTCCAAATTACAGTTGGTTCAAATGACCCTTCTAGAGTCATGAACACTATCTTCTATTTGTCTCCCTTTTTGATCCATACATTATTATACCCCCATCTTAGGTCTAACTTAGTAAACATCTTCTTTATATCTATGTTTTCTATAATATTCAAGATTAATGGTAAGGGATAATTATTTTTAATTGTCCATTCATTTAAATACCAATAATCCTGAATCATCCTCTTCTTACCATCCTTCTTCTCTACAAAAAACACAGGTGCTGTTTAAGGTAACTTCAAGGGTCTAATATACTCTTTCCTCAATTGTTCTTTGATAAACTCTTGCACCTCCCTCCTCTCTTGATAGCAGATATACTTTCCCCTTTCTCAGTACAAATTCTTTCTTTGTCTCTATTGTATGATCTTATACCTTTCTTTTTAGCATTCTCTTACTCACCTTCTTTCCAAATACATGAATCCACTTATAAAACCTTTCTGTCACCAACTTCTTTGCCTCCTCCTCTGACTTTGCTGCTTCTTCTTCCTCATCCCAGATCTCCCAATTTTCTGTTACTTTCTTCACTTCCATCATTCTCTCCTTTTTTGTTTTTTCTTCCTTCTTCTGCTCCTTCTCTTCTCTTTCCTTATCTTATTTTTGTTTCTGCCACCTTGATTTCCCTTGCTTTGGCCTTCACTGCTTACTACACTCCTCTGGGCATCTTGTCATATTTACTTTTCCTATTCTCCAATCAATCTCAGAATTATGGTATGCAAGCCATAGAATTTCCAAGATTATACTCTACTTCTGCCCACCAATTGTATCAATCTCAGTCTTTTCCCTATGCCCTCAATAATAAATGTTCACTTCTACCATATACTCAATAGATCCCTCCTTGTTGAAGAAAACCATTCACATTCCTCACATAAATTGGTCTTTCTATTTTCTTCAGTTTAAACCTCTGCTTCCTTGAAAATTCTTAACTCATAACCAGTCCTGTCACCCCACTATCCAATAATGCCTCTACTGTTACTCCTTTCTGTGTATTAATTCTTTCTAGCCCAATCTTCACCATTACTTCTCTCAACATGTCCCCATTATCTAAGTTGCAGTAAGATGTATTTTCTATTACTTTACTGAGCATTGCAAACCTATTTGTATTAGAACCTAGTTGAGAACTATTAGATTCTCCTTCTCATTTAAATTATGATTGTCTCTATTGTTTACATTGTCCCTATATTCAATCTTTCTTTCTTGTTCAATTATCCCCTGATTTCTGCAATTCTTTATTGAGTGGCCAAATCTCCTACAGCTATAACAGTTCTTCCTCCTATCCACATCTATCACATGAGAGTCCCTCCTCATTCTCCCTTATCTTTCTCCTTGCCCTTGCAAGGGGTTCTGGACTACTACTGTATTTATTATCTCTACTTCTTCCATTGGAGTAGGCCTTGCTAGCATTCACTACTGAATCTCTTATAAGGGGACTGGCTCTTCCAAGCTTTTTCTCTTCCATGTTTTTTAGCTGATCCATAATCCATGATCCATTCTCATATCCACACTTATTTGTTCATTCAATTTCCCACACTCCAGACCCCTTTAGGCTACACACCAATACTCCTAACTATCTGGATATATCATTAAACTTACTTTTTCATACTTTCTTGCTCTTCTGCAACACTCTTTGGTCTTTCAACATCTTCTAATATCATCTACATATCTGCACATCCACTTTTCTGTGCTCTGGAAGTACTTGCTAAGCACTCTAACTCTCTTCTATTTCAGTTACTCCATTCTAAACTATTTCTGATTACTTAAGTATTATCATTCCTTGCTTATGTAATTGGAATTCTGATACATTAAAATATATCTATTGATATATAGAGTAGTTTTCACCTTCAGGAATCCTTATTCTATTCTCTTGGAATTTTCTGGAAATAAGTATGTAGTTTAGTATTTCTGAAATAATAGACCTAGAATTTCCTGGAGGTTTCGAGTGCTAGGCCTTTCCACCCAGTTGCTCTAACATCTCCTGTCTCTTAGGCCACATCTAGAGCTGAGGCATTTGTTACTCTTATACTCTACTAGCAGTTGTTAGTATATTTACCCTTTAAGCTAGAACTTCTATCTCTCTCTTTCCTCTTAATCTTTCTTCTTATCTATTTTTCCTCCAATGCCTATCCAAATTCACTACTTTCTTATACCACTGCTTTATAATTCTAAGAGGTCTTTTTATCTCCATCAATTTTCTTCTGATTATACCATTCATTTCTTGCTTGAACTCTTCTGCTAATGATTTTTTCTCATATCCACTTCCTCTTGCTACTCTTCTAAACTCTTGAAAAAATTCCTCCATTGTCCTACTCCCTTACTCTACCTTCTTCAACTCTGTTACTTTTATTTCTTTCTTCAAATCTGCCAAAAACTTCCCTATCATTGCATATTTCAGTACTCCTGCTTCTAAATTCTCCAAAATGTTTTCTTTTCAAATATCAGCTAATCCTCTCTGTATATATGATAACATCCATTGGATCTGTTCTTCTACTGCTGCCTCCCTCATTTTCATCCTAATGAATAACTTACATGCTGTCAGAAACCCAAATATCTTTCCTGCCTCCTCATTGAATATTTATGGCTTAGCCACTTTTATGTTTGACCCAGTATTGGGTCAAAGAGGTACTACTGCTACTCCTTCTGCTACCAATAGTACTTGAATTTATATCTGTATTGCTATAAGCTATTTCTGCTGCTGTCAGATTATTTGTTGTAAGTTGTGTTGACTCATATTGTAATAAAGAGATAGGGAATCAATAGATGTTGGTGATAATAAAAGTGGTGGTGGTGTAGGAGGAGAAGATGTATATAATAGTAAGAAAGAGGAGCTAGTACTAGCCTCACTCTCAGAATCATACTCTGAACTTAATGCTATCTCTGTAAATACTAGCAGCACTCTTCTTGTCTATCTTATACTATCTACTGACTACTACTTACTACTACCTTAATAAAATTATATACAATTTTGTTCTAAGAAGAATGTTCTACTCTAAACAGTGTCTAAAAGACCACTGTTATTCTTCCATATAGACAGGTTACAAGGAGACACTACAACACAAAGCTTCTACTATGAAAGTACTATTTAACATATTCACACAAGGTTATACATCTAAAAGGGGTCAGTGGGCTTTAATGCAATCTAAATAACTAGGCTTCTCCTATCTAACTAGTACATTGTTGTGGCAACCACCAGACACAATGTCCAATGATCTTACTAACGAGTAAATCTCAGAGTTGGGATATAATATGGGAATTTCACAAGAGAACTCGACAAGGAGTCTCTGCTAAATTAGCATCCTATATATACTAAATACATCTGCTCCATGCTACAACCTCATGTCCACCTCATTTCCTACTCAAGGCCACCATGTTGTATACATGTGCCCTAATGTCATCTTCTAGATCTTTCCACTGTATTCTAGGCTTATGACGTCACCATCATGTGACATGTCATGTGACTGCAATGTCATGTGCCTCTTCATCGTCACTTAAAAGAAAAAGAAAAAGAAAA
>Ga0157367_1001198_pt1 | contig 11569 bp, 12 predicted proteins | sample AttbisABBM2_FD_113142 | JGI IMG/M metagenome (GOLD analysis project Ga0157367, IMG submission 113142) | Fungus gardens microbial communities from leaf cutter ant in Botucatu, State of São Paulo, Brazil - Atta bisphaerica ABBM2 | ecosystem: Host-associated > Fungi > Mycelium > Unclassified ...
GCGCTGGGCCAGCCGATCCAGGTGGTCTGGGCGGAGTTGTGGGACGAGATCGGGCCGCTCATCGACCGCACCCTGCTCGGCGAGGCCCTGCAGTTCGTCGACAAGCACTTCGTGATGACCCGCCACGGCTATCCCGAGGACACCTACTGGACCTTCTCCTATAGCCCGCTGTGGGATGGCGCGTCCATTGTCGGCATGCTCAACATCACCACCGAGACCACCGCCAGCGTCCAGGCCCACCGCCAGCGTGATGCCGCGGAAGCGGCGCTGCGCCGGCACAACCTCAGCCTCGAACAGGAGCTCTCCGCGCGCATCGACGAACGCGACAGCGCCCGCGCCGCCGAGAGCAGCGTACTGGAAGCCGCCGAGCGCGTGCAGCTGGCGCTGGCTGCTGGTGCCATCATCGGCACCTGGTACTGGGACCTGCCCACCGACAGATTCACCGTCGACGAAGCCTTCGCCATCAACTTCGGCCTCGACCCGGCCCTCGGGCGCGACGGCCTGAGCCTGGCCCAGGTGGTGGCCACCGTGCATCCGGACGATCAGGTGGGCCTGGCCACCGCCATCGCCGAGGTGATCGGTCGTGGCGGGCGCTATGCCCACCAGTACCGGGTGCGGCGGCGCGATGGGCGCTACTACTGGGTGGAAGCCAATGGCCTGGTCGAGCGGGCGCCGGATGGCACGCCGCTGCGCTTTCCCGGCGTGCTGCTGGACGTGGACGCCCGCCGCGCCCTGGCCGACGAACGCGACCGCGCCCTGGCCGAGCTGCGCGACCTCACCGCCACCCTGGAGCAGCGCGTCGAAGAGCGTACCGAGGAGCTGCGGCGCTCGGAGGAGGCACTGCGCCAGTCGCAGAAGATGGAAGCCGTGGGCCAGCTCACCGGCGGCCTGGCCCACGACTTCAACAACCTGCTGGCGGGGATCTCCGGCAGCCTCGACCTGATGAGCCTGCGCCTCGGCCAGGGGCGCTTCACCGACCTGGACAAGTACCTGCTGGCCGCCCAGGGCAGCGCCAAGCGCGCTGCGGCCCTGACCCACCGGCTGCTGGCCTTCGCCCGCCGCCAGACCCTGGCGCCCGAGCCCACCGACGTCAACCAACTGGTGGGCGGCATGCTCGACCTGGTGCAACGCACCGTCGGCCCGGCCATCCAGGTGCAGTTCACCCGTCTGCCGGACGACCAGCCGCTGCTGGTGGACCAGTCCCAGCTGGAGAATGCCCTGCTCAACCTCTGCATCAACGCCCGCGACGCCATGCCCGCCGGCGGCCACCTCCTCATCGCCGCCAGCGAGCGCCTCATCGAAGAGCAGGGTGCCGACGGCTTCGACCTGGTTCCCGGCCGCTACCTGCACCTGAGCGTGACCGACACCGGCAGCGGCATGACCCCGGAGGTGGCCGCCAAGGCCTGCGAACCCTTCTTCACCACCAAGCCGCTGGGGCAGGGCACCGGCCTCGGCCTGTCGATGATCTACGGCTTCGCCCGCCAGTCAGGCGGTCAGCTGCGCCTGCGCTCGGTGGTGGGCGAGGGGACCACCGTCTGCCTCTACCTACCTCTGTACCCGGCGGGGCGTCTGCCCGAGCCGGTCAACGCGAGTCAGCCTGGCGGCATCCTGGAAGGCGCCGACGCTACCGTCCTGGTGGTCGACGACGAACCCACGGTACGGATGCTGGTCACCGACCTGCTGCGCGAACTGGGCTACGTCATCATCGAAGCCGCCGACGGCGCCGGCGGCCTGGAAGTGCTGCACTCCGATGCCCACATCGACCTGCTGATCACCGACGTCGGCCTTCCCGGCGGCCTGAACGGCCGCCAACTCGCCGACGCCGCCCGCGTCCACCGCCCAGCGCTCAAGGTGCTCTTCATCACCGGCTTCGCCGAAACCTCGCTGCTCAGCGACGGCCATCTGGAGCCCGGCATGGCCATCCTGACCAAGCCCTTCGCGGTGGAGGCGTTGGCGCACAGGGTGAAGGGGTTGGTGGAGGGGTAGGGGTAGCTTTCGTAGAGCCTAGAAACGTGGCCAGACAGTGTCTGTTGGCTTGTCTTTCGTAAACGATAAGTTTACGCTTTCGCCATGATCAAGACGTTCAAGCACAAGGGGCTGAAGACCTTCTTCGAGACCGGGAGCACCCGGGGCATCCAGGCCGCCCATGCCAAGCGCCTGACCCTGGTGCTGGGCGTGCTGGATCAGGCCGCGGCGCCGGAAGAGATCGATATGCCGGGTTTTCGCCTGCATCCGCTCAAGGGCGATCTGACCGGCTACTGGTCGCTGTCCATCAGCGGCAACTGGCGGGTGATCTTTCGCTTCGACGGTGCCGACACCGAATTGCTCGACTATCTCGACTACCACTAAAGAGGAGGCCCCATGGCCATGCACAGCCCCCCGCATCCCGGCGCCGTTCTGGAAACGGTGCTCGAGGAGACCCCGATCAAGATCGCCGAGGCCGCGCGCCGCCTGCATTTCAGCCGTGTCTATCTGTCCGGCGTGGTGCACGGGCGCAAGCCGATCCGTGCCGATCTCGCCGTGCGCCTGGAGCGCGCTGGCCTGTCCACCGCGCGCTTCTGGCTGTCGATGCAGGCAGCCTACGACCAGTGGCAGGCCGAGCAGGCCGAGCAGCCGGTGGTCGAGCGCATCGCCGCCGCCTGAAGCCGGAGACGAAAAAGCCCCTGCCAGCCGCACGCTGCCAGGGGCTTTTGCTTGCCTGGAGACCCAGGGGGCGGCAAGGCGTTCCGGCCGTGTGGCGACCTGCCGGGAAGCCGCGCCAGCCAAGGCTTTTCCCGCTCCAGACGAGAGCGTTCCGCGGGTGTTACGACAGCTGTTCCCCAGATGGAAAGCCGCTTGCCAGGCGGGTTTCAGGGATGTCTTGGGTAACAGTAGTTTTTGTTACTACAGAACTGGGGATAACGCGGCGGGAACACCCGGACGAACGGCGGAAAGCCGCACGGGTCAAGGCGTACAGAACCTTTGCAGGATACGGTAACGGCGGTAACGCCAACCCCAGCCCCGACCCTGAAAAGGCCCAGTCGAGTGGGGAGAGGAAACCGGGAGGGCAGTGCAGTGGCAGATGCCAACTGTCACCAAAACTGTCACCAGCTTGCCTGGCGACGGGCTCTCGATTGCTGAAAGCCGCATGAAATCTGGAGCGGGCGAAGGGAATCGAACCCTCGTCATGAGCTTGGGAAGCTCAGGTAATGCCATTATACGACGCCCGCGTGGGGTGCCTTTGTACCAGAAGCCTGCGTCCGGGTGAAGAGGCGGGAGTCCTCCGGTGGTTTCGTGGTCCAACCCGCAAGGGCCGCACGCGGCGGTGATCGGGGGCTTTGCCCCCAAGAGGAGGAGGGCGCGCATGTCTGGTAACCAAGTCACCATCCAGGGGGTGATTCCCCCCTACATTCTTGGCCGCATCATCGATCACGGCGACGAGCACCAGCGCTCCTGCGCTTTGATCACCCTCAGTCACGTCCAGAGCCTGCTGCATAATCCCGGGCGGCCTGGGGTTCGCCAGGCACCGGTCGGCGCCTTGCCACGGACCGACGATGCCAGTCCGCAACGCAGCATCTTCGACGCCGGCAACGCCATGCAACTGCCCGGACGCCTGGTGCGCCAGGAGGGGCAGCCAGCCGTCAGCGACGTGGCGGTGGACGAGGCCTACGACTACCTGGGCGCCACCTTCAAGTTCTTCCACGAGGTGTTCGGCCGCAATTCCATCGATGGCCAGGGCCTGCCGCTGGCCGGCACCGTCCACTATGGCCAGGACTACCAGAACGCCTTCTGGAACGGCGAGCAGATGGTGTTCGGCGATGGCGACGGCGAGATCTTCAACCGTTTCACCATCGCCCTAGACGTCATCGCCCACGAATTGGTGCATGGCGTGACCGAGAGCGAAGCGGGCCTGGTGTATTTCAACCAGTCCGGCGCGCTCAACGAGTCGGTGTCCGACGTCTTCGGCGTGCTGGTCAAGCAATACCAGCTCCAGCAGACCGCCGCCGAGGCGGACTGGATCATCGGCGCCGGGTTGCTCACCGAGCGGATCAACGGCAAGGGCCTGAGGTCCATGGCCGAGCCGGGCACGGCCTACGATGACCCGACCCTGGGCAAGGACCCCCAGCCCGGCCATATGCGCGACTACATCGAGACCCGCGAAGACAACGGCGGTGTCCATCTCAACTCGGGGATTCCCAATCGCGCCTTCTATCTGGCGGCGCTGGCCCTGGGTGGCCATGCCTGGGAAAAGGCCGGACCTATCTGGTATGACACCCTCTGCGACAGTCGCCTGGCCAATGACGCGGACTTCGCCGCCTTCGCCCGGCTGACGGTCTCCAACGCCGGTCGCCGCTTCGGCGCGGAGTCGGCGGAGGTGCGCGCGGTCGAGGAAGCCTGGGCCGGCGTGGGCGTCATCCTTAGCTAAAGGAGCAGGGCAATGCGCGAACTACCGCCGTTGGGCGAGGACACCGTGGTGCGACTCTCGCGACAGGGGGGCTTCGCGCCCCTGCATGCGCTGAGCAAGCCGCGGGAAATCGAATTCGGCCAGTACGACAGTGCCCAGCGCGGGCGTATCTGCTCGGTGCTGGAGCGCTGCCTGCCGGAGTCCGGTGAACCCACCCAGGTCGGGCGCGGTGACCAGCGCTACTTCAAGGTGGAGCTGCGCTTCCGCCCGCAGCCGGCCGCGCAGGAAGACGAGCTGACCCTGCTGATCCCCGAGGACCGTGCGCCCAGCGAGCTGGTACGGCTGTGGGACAAAGGCTTGGTCGAGTGAGCATTGCGGATAGCGTCTTTCTTTTCGCTAAAAGAGCCGTCACACTGCATGTATTCTACCGTTTATGGGTGAAAAACACTTATTCGCCCATTTTTGGTTGTATTGGCGGAAAGGAACCAAAAGCAGGTGAAAAAAGCCCAGATATTCGCGGTGCTGATGGGGGACCTGGTGCACAGCGAGGGCGCCGCCGATGTCGCCGCGCTGCACCGGGCGTTCAACGAGGTGGTGGCGAAGCACAATCGCCGCTACGCCGCAGAGCTGGCTTCGCCGCTCACCATCACCCTGGGCGACGAATTCCAGGGATTGCTGACCTCCCTGGTGGCGGGCGCCCAGGTGCTGCATGACATCCGCCTGGACCTGTTGCAGCGCGCCATCGACTGCCGGTTCGTGCTGGGGCTGGCCGAGATAGAGACGCCGGTGAATGCGCAGCAGGCCTGGAACATGATGGGCCCCGGCTTGAGCCGCGCGCGGCTCAAGCTCAATGAGAAGCCAGAGATCTCCCGCTATGGTTTCTCGCTGCCCCAGGAGCCGTTATGGGAAAGGGCCCTGGAGGCGCTGGGGGTGGGCTTGACGTTGATCGAAAGAGGCTGGACCCAGCGCCAATTGAGCGACATAGCGGCGCTGCTGGACGGCCAGGCCCCCATGGCGCTGGCAGAGCGACGGCAGGTGTCGGTCAAGAGCATCTACAAGATAAGGACCTCCGGCCACTTCGACGCCTATGTCCACCAGCGGCAGGCCATGCTGGAGGTGCTGGCCGCTCTGGATGCTCGAGGGGCGGCGCAATGACCGCTGCCTGGCATGGCCTGGCGTATACCGGCTGCGCCCTCTTTCTGCTCACCGTGGTGGGCAACCTCCTCTGCCGCAGGTTGCTGCTCAACGTGAAGCGCCCGCAGGTGGCGGATTCAGCGCCGGCCACGACCTACGCGGCTGGGCGGCTCATCGGTTGGCTCGAACGCCTGGTACTGGCGGCGGGCCTGCTCAGCAACAGCTGGGAAATCCTCGCCGCGGTGATCGCCTTGAAGACCGTCGCCCGCTTCAAGGAGCTGGATCAGCAGGACTTCGCCGAATACTTCCTGGTCGGTTCCCTGTTCAGCATTCTCTGGGCCATCCTGGTCACGGGGGCCTGGATGCTCTATGACCAGCAGCTGGGAATCGGCATCCGAGCCACCCTGATGGAGTGGCTCAGCGCCTCTTCGTTGCCGCCGCTGATGGGTATGACGAAGAGTGGCGGCTGAGCGATCTCAGGGCACCGACCAGACCTCGCCCGGCGCCAGCGTCCGGAAGGCCTCGTCCGCCAGGCCATGCAGGGCCCGGGCGTGCGCCAGATCGCGGGGCGGGGCGAATTGCTCCTCGTCGCTCAGCGGGAAGGTGCCGAAGTGGATGCCCAGGCTGCTCGCGGCGCCCAGTGTCTGGTGCGCCCGCACGGCGTCGTCGGGGTCGAGGTGGCTGTCCTGCATGAACCAGCGCGGTTCGTAGGCCCCGATGGGCAGGGCGGCGAAGCGCGGCGTGCCCAACCGCTCGCGGATCTGCGCGAAGTGCGGACCCCAGCCGGTGTCGCCGGCGAAGTAGACGGGGCCTTCCGGCGCCTCCAGCACGAAGCCGCCCCATAGCCGGCGGTTGGTGTCGAAGCGGCTGCGCGCCGACCAGTGCTGCGCCGGGACCAGGTGCAGGCGGACGTCATCCTTGAGCGGCAGGCTCTGCCACCAGTCCAGTTCCGTCACCCTGACGAAGCCGGTTTGTCGGCGGATCAGCTCGGCATTGCCCAGGGGCGTCACCACCGGCGTCAGGGGCGCGCGCTCGGCCAGGCGTCTCAAGGTCGCCAGATCCATATGATCGTAGTGGCTGTGGCTGACGAAGATCAGGTCCAGCGCGGGCAGGTCGTCCAGGGCCACACCGGGGGCGTGATAGCGCTTCGGACCGATGAAGCTGAAGGGGCTGACCCGTTCCGACCAGACCGGGTCGGTGAGGATGTTCAGGCCCTGGTGCTGGATCAGCAGGGTGGCGTGGTTGACGAAGGTCACCCTTAGCTCGCTGCCCTCGACGCGGGCTACCGGCCGCGTCGGCACGGCGGGACCGTCCTGCCAAGTCCATTGCGGGAGCGTCCGGGTGAGCTGCCATTTGAGCAGCGTCCAGAGGCTCTTGTCCTGCCGCGGCGCCAGGTTGTGGAAGCGCTCGCCGTCGAAATGGTCGGAGCGCGGGCCTTCGTAGGCGGAGGAGGCGCAGCCGGCCAGGGTGAGCAGATGGATCAGCCACAGCGGACGAAAGATGCGCATGGGACCTCGGACGACTAGACTGGATGACCCAGCTTAGCCCCTAGCTCTCCATGTCGCGAAATCCTCGTTCCGTTGCCGCTCCCCGGCCCCGTCGTCAAGCCAAGGCGCCGCCGGCCACGCCGCGGCTGCTGCTGCTCAACAAGCCCTTCGACGTGCTGACCCAGTTCGCCGACGCCGAGGGCCGTGCGACCCTGAAGGCCTTCGTCGCGATACCGGGCGTCTATCCCGCCGGTCGGCTGGATCGCGACAGCGAAGGCCTGCTCTTGCTGACCAACGACGGCCAGTTGCAGGCGCGCATCGCCGATCCCAGGCACAAGCTGCCCAAGACCTACTGGGCCCAGGTGGAAGGCACGCCGACGGAAGAGCAATTGCAGCAGTTGCGCCAGGGCGTGGAACTCAATGACGGCCCCACTCTGCCCGCCGAGGCCCGGCTGCTGGCCGCGCCGCCCGAGCTCTGGGAGCGCGATCCGCCGGTGCGCTTTCGCAAGAGCGTACCCACCGCCTGGGTGGAGCTGACCATCCGCGAAGGCCGCAATCGCCAGGTACGGCGGATGACCGCCGCCGTGGGGCTGCCAACGCTACGGCTGGTGCGGGTGCGCATCGGTCCCTGGGCGCTGGATGGCCTGGCGCCGGGCGAGTGGCGCGAGGTGCCGGCGTCTCTCTAAGCCTGGGCGTCAGTCCTGGCGCTGGGTGGCGGCGTCCTGCAGGTCGCGGGCGACGTCCGCCAGGCGGCGGCTGACGTCCTTCAGCGTCTGCGGATCGAGTTCCTTGGGCGCTTGTCCGGGTTCGGTCAGCAACTGATTGGCCAGCAGGGCGCTCAGGGCCTCGACCTCGGTCGCCTGGTGGCGCAGGTCATGGGTGTACTGCACGGCGGCGTCGCGCAGCAGGTTGGTGCTCTGGGTCAGGCGGCCCAGCTCGTCGTCTCGCCCCACCGGCAGGCGTTCGCCGAAGCGGCCACGGGCCAGCTGGGCCAATTGCTGCGCGCAGGCCACCAGCGGATCGACCAGCCGCCGTTCCACCAGGCGCACGCCGAGGAACAGCAGGCCGCCGCCACAGAGCAGCAGGGCCAGGCCGCCGAGCAGGATGTCGCGTTGCGCCTCGGCGCGGATGTCCGCCACCTGGGTAGCGGTGCGACCGTGCAGCTCGGCTACCAGGCTGGCGAAGTCCTCGGCGGTCTCCCGGTCGATCCCGCGGACCTCGGCATCGCCCCGTTGCGGATTACGACCATTGGCGAGATAGGCGTTGCGGCCGGCGCGATAACGTTCGCCCAGGCGGGCATGTTGGGCGCGCAGGGCCGTCAGACGCGGCCGCAGATCTTCGTCGACGCTGGCGGCCAGCCGTTGCAGGCGCTGGTCGACGTCCTGCTCGTGGGTCAGGAAGGCCTGCCAGTAGCGTTCGGCGGTATCCGCATCGCCGCCGCGCAGCAGCAGGTTCTTCCACTCCTGCACCTGGATCTTGAAGCTCAGGTGGGTATCGTCGATTTCCACCAGGCGTTCCAGCGGACCTTCCACCAGCGCCTGGTAGCGCTGTAGTTCGCGGGAGAGCAGGGCGAAGCCGGCCAGGGCGATCAGCAGCATGAGCAGCAGGCTGCCACCGAAAAGCAGCAGGCTCTGACTGCGGAGCGAGCGGGCGAAGGGCATGACGGATCTCGATACGGAAAGCAGAGCCGCAGCTTAGGGCCCTCGTGCGTCCAAGGCCAGCCTTAGAGCCTGTTCAAAATCTGCTGCGCGTCGGCCAAACGGCGTTGAAAAGACCTTCGGAATGCTCATTTACCCCTCGTAAACTCCGCTTCCTCAGGTCTTTTCGCCTTGTTTGGCTCTAGCTCGCGAGATTTTGAACAGGCTCTTACGCCGAGACCAGCAGCTGTGCAGCCACGGCGAACATCACTAGCGCCACCAGCAGATCGATCAACCGCCACACGCCCGGTCGGGCGAGGTAGGGGGCGGCCCAGGCGGCGCCCAGGGCGAGGCCGAAGAACCACAGCAGGGAAGCGGTGGCGGCGCCGCCCACATAGGCCAGGGGCATGGCCTGCTGGCTGCCCAGCGACCCCACCAGCAGCACCGTATCGAGATAGACGTGGGGATTGAGCAGCGAGACCGCCGCCGCGGCCAGCAGCGCCTGGCGCCGGCTGCGCGGACTCACGGTCTCCAGGCCGCCCAGGGCGGCCGGTCGCCAGGCCCGGCGCAAGGCCTGGGCGCCGTACCAGATCAGGAAGGCCGCGCCGCCCCAGCGCAGGATCACCACCAGCAGCGGGCTGTGCTGGATCAGTGCGGCCAGGCCCAGCACCCCGGCGGCCACCAGGATCACATCGCAGGTCAGGCAGAAGGCGGCGATGGCCAGGTGGTGCTCGCGGCGCAAGCCCTGGGCCAGCAGATAGGTGTTCTGCGCGCCCAGCGCCATGATCAGGCTGGCCATGGTCAGCAGCCCGGTGAAATAGCTGTTCATTGGGGAAGGACGCCCTGTTCGTCGTGGAATGGCTGCCACCTTGCCGGGTTCAGGGGTATAAGAAAAACCAATATTCCTAATGCAGCATTAGCTGAATCGATGATCGACTACAAATTGCTCGAAGCCTTGGCGGTGGTGGTGGAAGAGGGCGGCTTCGAGCGCGCCGCCCGGCGGCTGGGGCTGTCGCAATCGGCCGTCTCCCAGCGCATCAAGCTGCTCGAAGCCCGGGTCGGCCAGGCGGTGCTGGTGCGGGAGACGCCGCCCCAGCCCACCGCGCCGGGCCTGCGGCTGCTGCGGCATATCCAGCAGGTGCGGCTGCTGGAGGCCGATCTGGGCAGCGAGGTACCCGGCTTGGCCGAGGAGGCACCGCAGCGCCTGCGCATCGCTCTGAACGCCGACAGCCTGGCGACCTGGTGGCCGGCCGTGGTCGGTCCCTGGGTGGTGGAGCAGGGCCTGCTGCTGGATCTGGTGGTGGAAGACCAGGACGTGGTGCTCAGACGCATGAGGGCGGGTGAGGTGGCGGCCTGCCTCTGCGCCAGCGACCAGCCCCTGGCTGGGGCGCGGGTGCGGCCGCTGGGCGCCATGCGCTATCGCGCCCTGGCCAGTCCCGACCTCTGCGCCCGGTGGCTGGATGGACTGCCGCTCGCCCAGGCCCTGGTAACGGCGCCGGCCATCGTCTTCGGCCCGGACGATCGCCTGCAGCACCGCTACCTGGAGCAGCTCGGCGTCACGGCGCCCTTCGACTATCACCTCTGCCCGTCCGCCGAGGGCTTCCTGCAGCTGACCCTCAGCGGCATCGGCTGGGGGCTGCTGCCCGACATCCAGAGCGCCACCGCCCGGGCCAGCGGCGCCCTGGTCGACCTGGCGCCGGGGCTCTGGGTGGACGTACCGCTGTTCTGGCACCACTGGCGCAACGGCGGCGCCTCCCTGCAGGCCCTGACGCGGCACCTGGAACAGAGCGCTGGCGCCTGGCTGGTACGCGACTAGCGGCGCCCGTCCGGGGCTTTGGTTACACTGGCCGCCCGGTCGCCACGGCGCGGCCGCGGCATCTTTGGGGAATCCTAGCGACATGCGTATCTTGATCACGGGCGCCAGCGAGGCGCTCGGTGCGGGCCTCGCCTGCGATCTGCTCGACCGCGGCCAACTGGTGCGGGTACACGGCCGACCCGGCGCGACCCTCGACGCCCTGGTCGAGCGCGGCGCCGAGTACCAGCCGGCGCTACTCGACCAGCCCGAGCAGGTGCTGGCCCTGTGCGACGACATCGACGCCATCGCCCATTGTGCCGACGTGGCAGGCGTACCCAGTGCCGCTGCCTTGACCCAGGGCCATGTGCTGATCGAAGCCTGCCTGCAGCAGCGGGTGACCCAGTTGGTCTACGTTTCTTCCGCCCGGGTCTACGAGCGCGGCGGCGAGGACCTCAAGGAAGACCAGGTACCGGCCAAGCCCAGGGGCAGTGAGGCTCAGCGCCGTCTGCAACTGGAGCGTCTGGCCCTGGCCGCCGGGGAGTTCGGCCCCCAGGTGACGGTACTGCGCCCGGCCCAGGTACTCGGTCTGGCCGATCGTGACTGGGCGCGCTGGCTGCTCGAACGGGCCAAGGCCAAGCAGCTCTGGCGGTGCGGTAATGGCCTCAATCGCTGGGACTTCACCAGTGCCACCAGCCTGCGTCAGGCGCTGGTGACACTGCTGCTGGAACAGCCGGCGGCGGCCAGCGGCAAGGTATTCAATCTCAGCGATGGCCAGCCGCTGGTGTGCTGGGATGCCATCAACTTCCTGCTGCGGCGCTTTGAGCTGCCCGCGGTGGCCGAAGCGAAGACCTTGAGTCCGCGGGCCCTCTATGGGCGCTTGCGCACCCCGCGCCAGGAGGCGCGTTGGCCGGAGTTGCTGGACCGCCCCTTCACCCTCGACATCCGCGCGGCCCGGGAGGCCTTCGGCTTTCGCCCGGAGGCCGCTTCCTGGGCCGCGCTGGAAGAGTACCGACCCCGTGGGCGTCAGCCCCGCAGCGGGCCGGCGTAACGCTGGTTGGCGGCGAGGAAATCGCTGCTGACGAAGCTGGACTCCTGGACCAGCACCCTGGGTTGCTGCGGCTCGGCAGGCAGC
>Ga0157367_1001199_pt1 | contig 11560 bp, 8 predicted proteins | sample AttbisABBM2_FD_113142 | JGI IMG/M metagenome (GOLD analysis project Ga0157367, IMG submission 113142) | Fungus gardens microbial communities from leaf cutter ant in Botucatu, State of São Paulo, Brazil - Atta bisphaerica ABBM2 | ecosystem: Host-associated > Fungi > Mycelium > Unclassified ...
AAAAAGTTCCTTATCAAAGATGGCATGTGTAGAGTGGAAAATGATATTTTCTTGTATGTAGTGTATAAAGTAGTACCTATTGTCCTCATACCTGATGAATATCATCAATTCAGAATATGATGCAAGTTTGTTGGCACAAACTTCAGTAGGGAGAAATATATAGGCTCTACAGCCAAAAATACAAAAGTACAATGTTTTGGGTTTGTTCCCTAAGAAGATCTCCTAAGGTGTTCTCTACTTGAGATGTCTAACAAATGTGTGATTGTATATATGAGCTGTAACTGCTATTACAAATTCCCACTAGGAATTTGGTAGACATGGTTCAAGTCACATTGACTATACCTTTTCAAGCAAGGTGTGGTTCAATTGTTCAGCATGACCATTTTGTCGGTGTACATATGAAGTACTAGTTTCATAGATAATCTCTTGCTCTCTTAGAAAGAATTGTAATTCCAATATTATATATTCTTCTCTATTATCAGTGTGCAATCTCTTCATAGGATGAGAAGTAGTGTTTGACCACATCCAGAAAATAGACTTGATTGCTTCTGCAGACTCAGACTTTTTGTGCAGAAAAGCAATGTTGCAAAAGAAAGAATAGTCATCAAGGAATGTAATTACCCACTTGTACTTTGAATAAGACAAGGTGGGGAGCTCTAGGAGATCTGAGTGGATCAATCCTAGAGGCTCACTGGGGTGAGTAGGATTCTCAGATTATATTTTTCCGAGATTACAACTACAGCAGACATATTTCTGTATTGGGAAATGGATCTTCTTTGCATCTTTAACATTGTCAAGGATCATCTTCGATCTTTTATAGACTGACATATTCAGAAGTGAAGCAAGTAGAGGGTGACCGGTCAGCAGACTGCCAAAAACATGATAAGAACTGATGAATGATTTGGGCCTGCGGAAAGTTGATCGGCGTGAGATATTTTGGAGTGCTCATTGGCTCCTATATTGGTTCACAACAACACAGACGTGATAGAGTGCACTGCGCTGATGTTCCGAATAAAGGATGATTCGATTTGTGCCATGGACGATTTGGGGTCCTTGATATAGTCATACTCCATAAACAGGAAAAAGAATGTGTCTCGTCTCGGTAGTTACTTTGTAGTGTACCTGACTAATGATTAATGACAATTTTCTCATGTCTTTCCCCGCCTGATTTTAAGCGGGTATCGGTCGCTAATGATATTTCATGTCCACCTTTACTAGACAGTAAAGTAAAACCATGCATATCGAGGAGTAAGTCTTACTACGCGCATCTCCATTCTGGGTGCTCGATGCTGACTCATTCCAAATTTGATTCCAGATTCCGTAAAGCGGGCTACGCGACCATAGACAGAATCTGCGATTACTATTACTCCCTGTCCTCTCTCCCAGTGAGACCCTCTGTCTCTCCAGGCTACCTCTCAAAACATGTCCCTCCAGACTTACCGCAAACAGGCCAACCCTTCAATGAGACCCTGGATGGTTATACCAAATTAATATTACCAGGATTGACACTCTGGCAACATCCTTCGTTCTTTGGTTTTTACCCTGCAGCGTGTACATTCGAGGGGATGATCGCAGACTTGTTGATCAGCAGTGCCTGTAATCCTGGATTCAATGTGAGTGTGAGGCAAAGGCGCCTCAATCGACCCTAACAATATCACTTCCTCAGTGGGCATCCAGTCCAGCTTGCACAGAACTCGAAGTCCTGATGATGGACTGGGCAGCTGGACTTCTAGGCCTGGACAGAAACTTCTTCAATTCCTCGGGAAAAGGAGGGGGTGTGATACAGGTATATTTGCTTGTCTTCATCGCCCCTCTTTGATAATTGACGTTCTCGGGAAATAGAATACCGCATCCGATTCTGCCCTGACTGCGATCGTGGCTGCCCGTGCTCTTTATACCCGTACACGTCCTGAAGTGTCCCTTGAGTCCTTGATCGTGTACACAACCACTCAAACACATTCTCTCGGACTTAAAGCCGGGAAAATACTTGGTTTGAAGGTACGTGCAATCGCAGTTGAAGCGGTGGATGGGTATGCTTTGCGTGGAAGTGCGTTGAAGGCAGCCTTGGCGGAGGATCTGAAGAATGGAAATCACCCATTTATCCTCAGTATGATCTAGATCCTAATCTCGATTCTATCTTATCAACGTCATACCTGCAGTTGCGACGGTTGGAACAACATCTTCCGGTGCTATTGACAATCTTCCAGAAATCAGAGAAGTTGGTAAGTCAGTTAATTATATTCCCGATTTTTGGTCTTATTATCTTTACCAGTCGAGGATCATCCTTCACTTTGGATCCATGTCGACGCTGCTTGGGCAGGTGTCGCTCTCTCATGCCCAGAATATCGTGAAAAATTGCACCTTGTAGAAATCAATGAAGCAGCTACATCTTTCTGTACCAATTTCCATAAAGTATGTCTCAATTTTCGCTAAAGAACAACAATCTGATTTAGGATATAATCACAGTGGGGTCTCGTCAACTTTGATTGTTCTGGCTTTTGGGTTCGTGATCGTACACTGTTAACAGAAGCTTTGGATATCACACCACCCTACCTGCGGACGAGAGAAGATATTTCTGGTATGTCTTTCCATACCCTTGTCCCAAGACTGATAAGGAGCCTTTTGTTCCTCTTTCAAGGAGATGTGGTTAATTATCGTAATTGGCATCTGGCTCTCGGGCGTCGCTTCCGTTCACTGAAGCTCTGGTTTGTCTTTCGGGGTTATGGAACAGAAGGTTTCAGGTCGTACATTAGACGTGTATGTTCTATTTCTCTAGCACTCCAATCCAATCATTGACACGGTGTCTAGTGTATTGACCTGAACATGGCCTTCCAAGCCAAACTCGCCGAAACGAGTCTCCTTGAGCTCGTCACTGAACCTTCTCTCTCGATCAGTGTGTTCCGCATCTCTCCCAGTGCCCTTTCACCACTGAGTTCCTCGACAACTGTCTCATTGTCTGACGACGACTTGCCTACGACATCACCCTCTACTCAGAATGAGCCTACACTCGAAACAGTGAATAGACTCACAAAATCCCTCTATTCTCGTCTTTGCTCTCGTGATGACATTCTCTTGACGCAGACAGATCTGAATGGTATTTTTTGCATTCGTTTTGTTGTTGGTTCGGAGCGCACGAGTCTTGAAGATGTTCGGAGCGCTGTGAGCATAATTATCGAAGAGACAAAGGAGGTGACCAGTGGATGCCGTTTGGCAAAATTGCAGGTCAATTTATAACGAACATGAAGCAGTCTGACACGTATCTGTCTATTTGTCTAGTTGTGAGCATTTTATGAAAGTCTTTATGTTGCAGATTCTAAGGGAATCATCGAACATTAAGAATTACAAGGAAAAAGTCAATGGCCACAGGGAGCATTAGAACATGGATATCAGTTCATCTTCTGGAATTTTAAATCGTTTGAAATTTCCAGTGCTCAACGTCTTGGTCCCGATTCCGAAATGATGAACGAGCTGCCAGGGGTAAACAGTGCCATTGAACACATACGGGATTTGAGTAGACTCAGTATCTCGAAACGGCCGGAGAACTAAGAGTTACTCGACGGAAATGCCAGAGCAACGTCAATCGTAGCTTGGTACAGCAGCTAAAAAACAGATTTGCAACGCGATACTCGTAGCGTAGGCCAATGTGCAAATGAGTATGACTGTCATTTCAAATTCCTTACTGAATCCCCTCTCTCAACTGTAACAGTCGAGTCTGGTAAAAAAATTCGGACCAGATCACGCGATAATTGTTCTAGGTGTCTATTGTGATGCTAGAGGTAGCCTGACAAGATTCACGTCACTGGCAAGGAATGCTTGCAGTTCAAGAGTGATTATCTTAACGACACTGCGCACCGAGGTGGTTGAAACAAACGATAGCACCAAATAGCTGCAAGCGAGCTCGAAGAGAAGTGGAAATAGACTACCAACACTGAGGGAGATATGTCATTGATAACCATACAAATTTATATGATCACCAGAGCTGCAACCATACCCAACAATGGAAATTATTATACTAAACAAGCATGCCGCTTTTGACATAAAATCAGTGTGCCAAAGACTATTGAACATAAAATGACTACGTACACAATACCAGCGGTTTGGAGTGTGGAGATGAATCCACAGATCATAGCAGACAGAGCAATTTGAGCGACAACTTTGCCGCGTGAGGGTCCCAAAGCACTTAGCACACCAATCTGAATGCCCAATGATCCAAGGTTGGCGAATCCACATAGTCCATAAGAGGCAATGGTATATGCACGCGGGCTCAGGGGGTTATCGCTGTGAACAATAGACTGAAGATTCAGGTAGGCAGCAAATTCGTTTGCAACGAGTTTCGTAGCAAACAACTGAGAGACACGCAATATTTCAGCACGAGGGCAACCGAGCAAGAAGGTGACGGGGTAGAAGATATACCCGATAACCAACTCGAGGGTAAGATGGTGAATACCAAACCCTCGTCCAATCCAGGTCAAGAGCCCATTGATACTGGGAAGTAGAAAAAATGTTCATTAGCTGGCAAGATGTGACAAAAAGTGGTACTCACGTCGCAACCAGAGCTAGGACGGTCAAGACATTTGCTCTTATCATAGCCGTCAACTTCCACAGTATCCGGAACAGCAATTAAAACCTACAGGATTTGACCAGCGACAATCAGACCAAAGGTGGCCCCCTGGCTGAATGCATGGATAGCGTTCGCCTTCACAGAAAGATCAGGAAGAAATTTACGAAAATCCAGAGCACGAACCGGTTGTTTGCCTTTCTGTTCTCCACGATCAATTGTCACACGACCACGAGTTACCGGTTCATCAAGCTCGGGGATGCGCATCTTGCTAATCGCAATCGACGCAGGAATACTCATAACCGAGGAAGTGACCAAGTTTGTAGGAGGAACTCCAAGATTGATGTAAGCAGTCATAACAGAACCGGCAATAGTGGAGAAACCGGAGGTCATACTCAGATCTGGATTTATCGTTTAACACTTCGGAAGTAATGTTATCTTCTTGACTCACGAAGTTCCGACCTGGTCATAACTTAAAACAAGATCAACTGAGGTATATTTGGATTTAAATTTAAATTGAATCACGTACGATCGACATAAGGCCTGACAAGACAAGCAGACTCGCCTGTAGAGGATTGTCAGAAGACACCCTCACTATTTGTTCAGTCTACCGGGACAAATAGTGATGATAGACTGACCTTGTCCAATCCAGGGAGAGGCAGCGGCGACGATGGCCTCAGCACCAGATATGTTCATGAGTCTGAAGAAGAACCAAGCACTGGAAGAACTAAATCAATCATGTTGACGAAACGAAACTTGAACTCACAAGTTCTTGATGATCCATTGCATTACACCCACATAATACATCATCTGGACGAAGGCGACGAAGAAAATGATAGCTCCAAGCTACCGCAACCTCTGATAAGTCTCAATTGATTCTCGAAAAATGCTTGGAGGGCATACTGTATTGACAAAGAACCAATGCTTTTGCAGTGTTTCGGCATCGAAAAAGAAGCCAGAGCCAGCATCAGCCTGGGTCAAGAAGTCTGCAGCCAGGGTGGCAACCCAGTGAAAGATTGAGAAGCCAGCACCACTCTTCAACACAAACAATGCGATTGCCTGCTGAAGAAAAAGGCCGACGATGACAGTGGGCCTTGCCAACAATTAACACCCAACAGACGATGGAAAGAATGTCACGGACCAGGGAATTGCATTCCTATTGCTCGAGGTAAGCCAGAAACCACACTGAAAAACGAATAGCCCGAGGACCGAGATGGCACGATCACCATACGTGGCGTCCTAGACACAACGTCAATTGACAAGTGGCTTTCTTATTTGGTCACGCACGTCTTGCAGGGGAAGACCGAAAGCAGAGCCAAAGACAATCGCAAGCAAGCAAACCCATCCAAGCCCAAGTCTTGTACGATACGAAAGTTTATAAAACGGACGCTGGACAGTAGTCTCCCAGATGGCACCGATGGGTTTTGACACAGTCGAGTTGGGGATAAAGCGGAAAGCAATTATACTTGGTTCGTGTTAATATCATATGAGAAGTAGATAGAGTCAGCTCACAAGACGAAAGCCCATGCGAAAAGCGTTTGTACAATCCTGGTTTCGTGAGTAACGACATAGCAAACAGACCAATGTTGGGCGTACCAACGATGTCGAGTAGCGGGCAAAATAGTTGCACTGATCCACCAGCCTATTATCGTTGCCGCAACAGTGGAAAGAATGTATGGCCTGTATCTAGTGTAAAAAGTTGGGCTCTTCTCGCCTTGCTCAGCCTCGGCCTCAAATTTTTCTCCGACGGCCTCTGCGCGGACAGTGTTCTCCTTCTCGTACGAGAGAGATTCGGAGGAGTGTCCACTATGCTCAAGGTCCTTCTTTCTTGTGTCTGCTATGAGCGGTGTTGCAGTAGCCATGGCGGCTGTTGAAACCGGTAGGCCACAGATAGGGAAGCGTGCATGTGGATTCTACATTCTAAAACAGGGACATCATGTGCGGTAATCAGCTGTTCCCGAGCACCAGTGACATTGGGCCATGTGTGTTCCTACAAGATCCCAATGTCCTGAAAGTTCAAAGGTTCACTGATAAGACTTGCTAGTTATCATACAAAGATGGTATATTCAAGAAGGAAGTACGAGTAGTAGAGGACACGGCTCACCAAAGAATTTGTTACGGTCACTGATGCGACATATGTCACTTTGTCCTGATATATTGTCATTCTATAAATGTTGTATGAACTTGTCGATCGTATGGGGTTCGGTTCTTACTGAAAATCAACAACATGTAGGGGAAAACGGCTCCTCACACCACAGGCCTACCATCGAAGACAGACCCCTGGGTGATACCGAGGGCAAAGAAGAGTAGATTGACACCCTGATTCTTATTGGAGATGATAAGTATCAGTTGTTTTTAGCCCCATGCTTAATTGTTACATAGACACTCCTCAGTACCATGACCACACTACCATATGTGCACCTTAGTACTTGGTAAATGTGACAGCTACAAATTTCATGAACTTTTGGATAATAAGTTATAAGTGAAATCTTTCAAACAACTTTCATAAATGAGTCTCCTCCCGAGCTGCAAATGAATACTATTCATCACAGGACTTATATTTTGCAAACACTCAATCATGGTCTCACTAATTCCCTTATTGCTATTGTCATGATCTACTCCCTTTCTGAACCATGCTTCACTCTCAAAACTATTCTGCTCTCAACTTCTGAGGATAAGCTGAGCTTTGATGCCATTATTTTAGTAAAGGAAAGATCCCAGTCATTCCATTCAACTTTCCAAACTACTGTTGTAGCAACACTCAAGTGAGAATCACAAGAGAACCCAACAAGTTCTCATTATATTATACTTCTACTTTATATACTATTACAAAGTAGTCCATGCACATTACAGTGATCTTTACTTGTCATATTAGTGTGACATATGATATTTTCCTTTGGTTCCACTGAGAAAGAAGAAAGAAAAAGAGAAAATAGAAATAATTTTTCCTTATTCTTCCATTACTTCTAGTTTTATTTCTAAGTTCTTCATGCCTATTTAATACTTTTTTAATCTCATACTCCTTTTCCTCACTGGTAGTATTAGTTTTTACTTTTCTATTTGTTCCTTATACAATGCTATCTTGCTCACATTTACCACTAGGTGAATTCTTACTTTTTTATATAAGTACAACTTTATAACATTGATATTATTTCTCTTAATTCTATATAGCCTAATAAACTACTCAGCTATATTTCTAGTTAGTTATTTCTTTGTCTGGAATACCAAGTCATTTGTGCTTTATAATATTTTGCCTCCAACTTTACACTCTTGTTAAATATAATTCTTATTTGGATTTAGCTAAGAGGTTGTGATGTAATATTACATATGATGGTCACATATGTCACTGTTACAAAATCAAGGTTATAAAAGATTCTAAAACAGATGATATTATATAACATAGCTATAGTATATTGACCTTATAGACTTAGTAAGTTAGTTATAGATATATATATATATATTACAGTCTATACTGAGAACTCCATCAAGTTCTCTTATATTACTTAATATAAGGGTTAGTCTTTTATCTAACACTTTAGACTTAAGATCATAACAGTTCTTACTTCAAGTAAAGTATTTAGAATAATGATAAAGAAAAATAATCAAGAAAAAAAATTTCTAGCAATATGATAATAAAGAGTTTAGAAAATAAGTTATTAGGTAATAAAACACAAATATATAATTTATATTAGAGCAACTAAGGCAAAAATATAAAGTTTGTATTTTGAGCTCTAAAAATATTACTAGGATATACTAAGAATATAACTTGTCTCTAAGAAAACCTAAAAGAATAGAATAAAGTTTCTGGAAACAATAACTAAGCTTTATATTTTGATCTTATAGATTAGCTTATATAAAAGGAATAATAACATTAGCATAATTAAATACTTTCAGAACTAAAGTTTAGAAAATAAAGAGTGGTCTAATATTTAAGATTACAAAAATCTAAAAATTAGATAACTTATAAATAAATAACAGAACTTTATATAGAGTTTGCATATAAGTAGAGTCTGATAATAAAGAAAAGACTAAATATCAGAATTCACAAGTGTGGATTTAGTTATTTGTTCTTTTTTCTTTTCTTTTATAGTTAAGTTTTCTTATTTTCTTTTTTTGGACTTAGTCAAGAGGATATAATATAATATCATATATAGAAGTCACAAAAATATGACATATATCACATCTATCATAGTAAAAATTATACTGTTATATGAATATTGTAAAACTTGCTAGAAGATCTTAGTTATAGCTTTAAAATAAGTTGGTATATACTCAATATATAAGTAATACTTTTATTCTTACACTATAACTTAAGTTACCATAACCAAAGCTTTACTATTTATGGTAAATTATAGAAGAAAATTATAAATAGGAGCAAATATCAGAAGAAAAGATAAAGAAAGTAACAGAGTTTATTAAAAAAATAAGAATAATACAGAAAGAGATAGAGATAGTATTAAAAAATAATATTAAGTACAAAAGACCTGATGTTCAAAGAATGATCAGCAAAGAAGTTAATAAAGTGATTTATGAGGTCTTATACAATAGAAGAAATTATATTTGCTAAAACAACTATAATAAAAGTAAAGAGTTTGTACTTCAAGTTCTAGAAAAATCTAAGTTCTATTACTAGAATATACTAAAGACACAATATTATGATATGCTTGAACTCTTATATTTTATTTTGATTCCTTAGATGATAAAGAGCATGATATTATATTACAGGCCTAGATCTTAGGAGAAGAGGCTGAAAGAATGATATCAAGATATATATTTATAGCATGTTTATCTTATGACTGATATATATTACTACCATATTTATACAAATAGTTCATGGTTTATGCTAATGATAAATAGCCTTATTCTAATGTTTATATAAGACTTCTTGATAAGTTTTCTTGTAATTCCCACAAGATAATCACTTATAAGACTACTTATTATAATATTGACTATCTTGGTTAGTAATTACCATAACACACAACTTATCTTTAGGAAAACCTACAAGACTAGAATGAGATTTCTGAAAATGACAACTATCTTATATACTAGTGTTGTCAAAGGATACTAACAATAGATAAGCCCAAATTCACTCTATGGAAACTTAATTGTACTTCTAAGTAAACTAACCTTTGATGGACTAGTAACTTATTCTAGTTTTTATTGTTTAGTCTGCTATAGTAGTATTATATATAGTAGTGATATAACAGTAGAATATTTTATTGTTGTAATCTCCTAGATTAGCTTACAGTATAGCCAGAGGAACATCATTAATAGAAGAATCTAGAATGTAAGCTAAAAAGAGAAGGGAGTTTATAGGCAACAATAAATAGGGTGGGACAATAATAATATACAAGAATATATTTGATAAAGTTTAATAGTAGAGAACAGCAAAATTAATTGGATAAAGTCTATAAAATTAACAGTAGTGTTTAGTATTTGTAGACTAAAAAAGACAGAAAACTCTAAACAGGATTCATAATGAGTATCAGTAGTAGTTAGATGTTTGAATGCTATAAATAAACTAATCTTAATTTGATAGTAGAGAACTCTACAACCTAAATAAATAATAGAGCTTGAAGGTTTAGTTTGTGAAAATTTACTTTTAAAGTGTTTTCTTAAGAGTTCTCTTCTAAACTAAAGCCCTTTCACTTAACTAGGTAAGTTAGATGTAGTTGTGCACAAACCATTAGCCTAATGTATATATAGGTAGATACATTGTACCAAGAACTCTATCAAGTTCTCTTGTATTAACCCACTTAAGTTTAAGTTGTAATAGAGAATACTTGATGATGATAAAAGAGTAACTAGCAACAATTTAAAAGGTTTTCTAAAGATACAGTATGTAAGTGCAAGATATTGTAGCTGTTAGCAAGAAAGTCCATGGATATCACAGCAAAATTTAGTAATATTATGAGATAGATAGATCTATACTAAAGTCTGTAGAGTTTGATATTGAGGAGCTCTACCTGGATAAATGGAATAAAGAGTCAGAAAAGTTAGGTTTTCTTACAATTTATAAAGATGACTTAATATTTATATTCTTGACAAGTGGCTATCAAAACTATAAAAATCTAAGTATACTAAAGTGAGTGGAAAGTGATAGTGATTTACTAAGAGTAGAAAAGGATTGGACAATATCTTTCTGGCAATATGTAGCTCACAAATTAGATCTGGCTTTACATAAAAGTTTAGTATAAGCTCAGTAACTAATCTATATTTAATTATTTTCTTAATATCAGCATAATTATAATAAGCAAAACAATAGTACTAAAGAAAGAGATTAATAGATATTGTGGAAATTGAGAGAGCAGTCTCTGAATATGATTTAAATCTCAAAGTGTTAATATAAGAAAAAAACCTTGTATTAGGTTAACATAAGAAAACTCAATAGTGTTCTAATTACAAAGTGTCTACTTTATATACACTAGCTAGTTAGTCTGTATGAGACCTTATCTAACCTATTTTAAAGGCCATATATGATCTATAAGATTAACATATGATGAACATGTTATATAACATTATTGTTCCAGAATTTTCTACATCCTTTTGTATGACATGTGCTCATGTGACAAGTATGTGACACAGTGTTATGGTTATATAACAATTTGTAACAATCATATGTAATATCACACTAATACCTAATCTTAAGTCTGAGAATAAGAAAATAATGAGAAAATAAATATAAATAAAGTCTACTGTCTTCAATTCTGACAATGGTAGTCCTATTCAGAATGACTGAGTTGGTGTGATTGATAAATACTGTAAAAAGAGTACTTTTTTCCAGTTTAAAAGATATAGTGTATAATAAAATATAAATCTCAAAAATCCTTGTTGTGAATGAGATAAAGACAAATATGTAATACTTGTGAAAACTCAACTACTTGAACCCACTTTCCTTTTATTATAGATTCAAAAACCACTGATCCAACACTAGCAGATTACTAGTTGAACTTCTCTTCTACAATGAGAGAAGGATTTGAACTAATAGTGATATAAAGTTAT
>Ga0157367_1001200_pt1 | contig 11558 bp, 8 predicted proteins | sample AttbisABBM2_FD_113142 | JGI IMG/M metagenome (GOLD analysis project Ga0157367, IMG submission 113142) | Fungus gardens microbial communities from leaf cutter ant in Botucatu, State of São Paulo, Brazil - Atta bisphaerica ABBM2 | ecosystem: Host-associated > Fungi > Mycelium > Unclassified ...
ACGGCTGAAGACTACGAAGCGCTGTTGCCCTGGAAGCTCGGCAAGCCAGCCCGCAAACCAATGACCTGATCGCTAGCCGATCGGTCCGCGCGGCGCAAGGGGCGGGTTCACGGATCGCTTACGTTCAGTTCGCACCATCTTTTCCAGATGTACTCGCCATCGAGCGACCAGCCTTTCTTGCCGACCAGTTCGTAAACGCGTCCCGATTGAGTCACCCCCTGCAAGCTGACTCGGTCGAACGTCATAATCTGAGAGCTGACTCGTCCCGACGAGTCCAGCATATCCACGCCAACAAAATGTCGGCTCCCATTCTGGGTTTCGAATATGCACCATCGAGATAACGAAATCTTTGGCAATTCGGACGCGGGGCGTGGTTTCCAGATGGGCATCGCAGTCTCCTGGTGGTGGAAAGTCACATCCTTCTGCTCAATCACTTGGACCGGGCGGCACTACGTGAGAGTCGAACCACTTCCCGAACGGCGCATACATAGCTGGTTGAAGCACACTGTCGGTTCGACGTATCGCTTTCTCATTGCGCCAACGATGCAGGAACAAACAGGTCGTGCCCAGCTCTTGCGCCGATAACGGCCAACCGGCCGAGGTCCGCGATACGAATCAGGGCGCCCCGCATTGCGCCATCAGGAAGCCGTTTCGCACCGACCAGTTCGACGCGGGGCAGCAGGCGCGACAACGCCGACGACGTCGTACCCATGGCACGCGCCAGGTCCGCCAGCGGAACGAAGGTCTGCCTGAATGCCAGCAACTGGTGCGGTAGCACGACGTGGCAAGGTTGGCCGCGTCGTTGAATCGACTCGGACGCCAGTAACCCTTCGTCCATCCAGTGCTGAATGGATTCCCATTTCCAGCCGGTCGCTTGCGCGAGCTGCTGAATCGACATGCCAGCCTCGAGCAGCGGTGTGCCGAAATACCGTGAAGCGTCCGCTGTCGTGAAGGACATTTCGCCCAGTGTCGGAGCGTGCTTGATGGCGTTCATGTTGCCGCCTGCAATGGCCTGCATTAGCGACTCGATAGCCCGCTGGTCACCCATACGCCGGCTAGTCATCTCCGCCCATGTCAGCGTCGAATCGTCGGCAATGGCAGCAGGTTCGACCCGCTGGTCGACACGCCGATACAAATCCAGTATGGATTGGTGCTCGACCGGGCCACCCTTCATCAGGTCTTCCCGCCAGCGGATGTCTGACCGGATTACACCCGCTGCTTTCATGCGTTTGAGTACGGCAGGTGGAACGCCCGCGACTTCACAGGCATCCCTATCGGAAATCCATTCGGCGCGTTGTCGTTGGATGCGCTCAATTTCAGCGCACGGAATTTCGAATAGTTGGCCACGCGTGCCGGTGCGCCGGGCACGGTGCTCACACTCACCGGCGAGCATGGAGTCGCGCAGGCATGAAACGCTGACGCCAATGGCCTTCGCAGCATCCGGCGCACGAATGTATCCGGTCGCATCCGCGGCGATTGCCTTGGCCGAATCCAGGCCTAAGACGCAATCGGATTTCTGGGCGGCGGCATCGATGATGATTTGCAACAGGGGCTCGAGCGCCGTGCCCTGGCAAACCTTGCGCAAATTGACGTACCAGTCGCCCAGCAGGGTGTTCAGCGTGCGGGCATCCTTGCGGCCGGCGGCAATGCGCTGCTCGACGTGATTTCGGAAACCGATTGGCCAGTCGACCAGCAAGGCTTCGAGCGGAGAGAGGAATTCGACTGCGTCGGCGACGAACTTCGGCAATACCGCGCCGCGTGGCAACCCGGGGCGCGTCGGGTCCGAATATTGGCAGAGTGTGCGGATGACCTTCACCAGCACATCGATGTCCACGTCGTGCAGAGAAGGTTTCACGCTGCCAGCCTGCTGCCCGTTGCTCGCAATCAGCGTCGATAGCCACTGCTGCGCCGGGCTTGCGGGCACACGCGGCATGCTGCTCAAGTCATGACCGCACGAGCACAATCCAATGTAGAGCCGCTCCGGTGAAAGGTGCTTGCCGCACGCGTTGCACTGGTCGACCAGCAGAATTTTATGTTGCGGACATGCTGTGACATAGGCGTGTTCCCAGTGGTGTCGTAGATAAGGCGATTCAGCCAGACACGCCGGACACACAGCATCAGATTGCGCACGGTGCAGACGTCCCCAATCCCGGCAGAGATGTTCCTGATGTCTGGTGCGTTCGGCCCATGCCGGTTCCAGGCCGAGGTTACGCGCTACATCGTCCGTACGTGTGAGCAAGGCGCGGCGATTGCGCTCGACGCCCGCCGAACTTGCGAGGTCGCGCCAGTTGAAAAGCGCATTGTCTGCGGCAAGGCGTCGGTAGTAGCCCATCCCCGACTCGTCGTCCCGAGGAGCGTAGGTGAGAACGAGGCTCATTGTTTGTCTCCTGATTTTTTCCGAACTGGTATGGACGCTGCGTTACTGGTCAGGACTTGAACGTATGCCTGTTTCAACGCAGCTGGCTCCACGCCTGCGTCATCGATGCCAGAATCCTGGAATGCCCGTCTGTGCGGTGACCCTGCGTGACTGACCTCTTCAAGCGCCTTTTGGCAGTCGACGTATGTAATGGCGCGCGGTGCCTCGTGTGCCATCAAGCTCGCCAGCTCACGCATGAAGTCAGCGAGGACCCCAACTAGGCCGCCGGTGAGCAAATAGCTTTGCTGCGTCAACACGCGGGCGGGCACGTCAATGGGATAGCCAGCCGCAGCGAACAGGCGCGCGTAATTCACGACACATGAGATGTAGGCAGCCATTTGGTCAGCAATGCTCGCGTCGTACGGTAGAAAATTGCGAGCAGGGCAAGCGCGGCGACGCAGCTGCTCGTTTGCTAAAAAAAGTTTCTCGAGCCGCGGAATGCCGAAGAGAATCAGCGTCATGCCGAGCGTGTCTGTTAGGGTCTTGAGCCAATCGCTAGCAGCGCGCGGAGGCACCCTAGACCCTTCATCAACGAGGTGCGATATCTCATCAAAAATCACGATACGTGTGCCGGCCAGGCGAAGCTGCGTCACCATCAAGTCGAACATCGCACCCGCTGTCATGGTTCCAGGAACCAGGATGCCCAACGCACGCAGCACACTTTTAGGAAGCAGCTTGGCCGTTGCGGATTGGGGCACCTTGACAACCAGCACGGGCACATGGCGCCGCCCATCGATACGAGTTTCAGGATAGTCACGAGACAGTTTGGCGATGAGCGAAGACTTGCCCACACCGCTCGGACCAGGAACACGAACGACTTTGGGTGCAAAGCCATTAAGCGCGTCGTCGATTCGTCGTTTGAGCGCAGTGAGATGCTCCACGAACATAGGATGAGCAAGTTCGCAGGCCTCAATGTCCCTGCGCAGTTGTTGGGCTGGCGTCACAGCAGTTTTTCTCCGGTGTTTCTGTTCACGATGTCCATCACGGGTGCGTCTTCGTACGAGATGGCATCAAACTGAAGGTCTTCCGCCGGCAGCGACGGATTGGTCGAAGGTGATGGCCCGAACGGCGCTGCCGCAGATAGCGGTCGGCCGATGGCTCGCTGGACGGCTGTTCCTTCTTTTGCGCGCCGCACGGTTTCTTGATTTTCTTCGCGCTTACCGCGGCTTCTTCGCTTTTTGGCTGTCCCGTTTTGGGTGACGGCCTCGTCCATGTCGCGCTGGAATTGCACCTTTTCGTCCGGAACTGTCCAATCATCCATGCCCGCATCGAATCGGGCTTTGGCCTCCGAAAAAGTCCATGCCGGGGTGTCCGGGCGAACGTGTTCGTGCGTCAGCGTGACGAGCGGAAGGTCATTTCCCTCGTACACGTACGCCTGGCGGAAATCGTCCGGGTTGTAGACTATGTGGAGCTGCGCACGGTCGCCGTACCTGGCTAACAAATACGACATGGCTTCACCGCGGTACCTGAATCCATGTTCAAGCGTGATTCCCGTCTTGGCGCTCAAGACGCACTTCTTATGTTCGAACAGTGCCGCCATCCATTCACGACGCGGCGGCGGCATGGTGATGGGATGGCCCATTTCTTCGGTCTGGTAAGTCAGGCGCTCATGGGGCGTCTTTCCCTTGACCGAGTCGACCAGCAGTTCGTCCCAACGCAGCCGGTCGAGTGGGCTGTTGACCCAATCCTCAAAGAGCCACCTGACAATCCACTTCTCGAGTGCTTCGACGCTCATCAACTCGTCGCCCAGCGCCTCTGGGTCACGCATGCCGTCCTTTCCTTCGAAGCGCGTGCAGCCGGGGAGAAGCTGTAATGCCTCCTTGAGCGCTCTGTTCAGGCGCTCGATGAATGGCTTGCCTTGAGCCTCCTTCGCCTTGCAGTGTTTGACGTCCATCCCCAGTCGCTCAAGGCCGACAATTCGTCCGCCTTTGGTTTCCGGGCCGTTATCAAAAATGACTTGTGCGGGCGTGCCATAAATATTCAGCGCATGAGCGATGCCAAATTCCTGGAAGCGGGCCGCCTTGGCAGGCGTCAGGTACATTTCGAGGCATAACAGCGAATCCATCTCGCGCGGCGAACCAATGACGAGGTGCCATCCCACCGGATATCCAGTGCAGACATCAATTGCGAGCACCAGATAAGTGGTTCGGGCAATGCCATGGGGGGTGCGCACAACGAATGGCAGATGGAGGGCATCCTGCTCAATGCGGGCGAACGGGAACGCTGCCCGTATACGCTTCTTCGCGAACGACTTGCCGGCGACCCGATTGAGCGGGTCCATCCGGTCGTATTGAGCATCGACGGTCAAGCCGCGAATTGCGGCGCACACGAACTTGCGGCTGATGGCGTGCTTAGCCACATGCAGGCCTCGACGACGACCCTCACGATTGACGTATCTTGTCACGTCGAGAACCGTCCACTTGGAATCGGTGACCAGGAATTCGTTCTGGATGACCTCTTCGACGAATTCGATAAGGTCCTTCGAATACCTCGCCGTCGCATTGCCCTTGTTCTTGTCCCCCTTGAGGACCGGAAGGCCGAGCAGTTGATTGCAGTGAGCTCGGTACAAGGTTGCGCGCGAAGGAAACGAGCGAACGGGCTTGTCACCGTTTTCCATCAGATAAGCTTCGCGGGCCAGCGGAATCGCTGCGTTAAACGACAAGCCGCGTTGGTCACGGATGGCATCAATACGCCGCAGTGTGTCGTTCAGCAGGCAGACCTTGCCGTGCAATTCCGGATTGTCGTACTGGGCGGCAATGCTGACGCGTGGCATTCCCTTTCGATGCAGGACCAGCCTGCCTTCCGAAATCTGTGCGCGGATGTCATCGTATTTGACGTAGAGGGCTTCACTTTTCTCGACATCGAATAGCTGGATGGCGCCGGCGTGGAGGCGACCATCTATCACCTCGAAGTAGCTGTCCGCTTTCCCGGGAAGCGCCAACTTGTCTCCGGCACGCAGGTCGGACATCATGGCTGCAGCCCGTCAATCAGACAGAGATGGCTCAGGTCGCCATATGCGGCCGACACTTCCAGCGTGGCGCAGATGTGGTGATGCGCCAGGTCCGCTTGCAGTGCACCAGTCGCCAGCAGAGGAGGAATGAGGCCCGTCGGAATCTCAAGGTCGGCGCACAGCGCGCGCTGCAGCACCGGACCGGCTTCGCAATAGCGTTCGACCCGGTCAATGATGTCTGCCGTCAGGTGTTCGTGGGCCCGAGCTATCGCCGGCTTCAACAGTTGGGCGTTGACAACGGCCGGGTGCCGCTCATCCGCGGGCACGACGACCGTGGAGAGCGGATAGCAATACGCCTCCATGATTTCCCGGGCCCGCTCGACCTTGGCCCAGTACCGCTCGTCTCCCTCGAAGCCCTGCAGTTTGACCTCGTATGCACGCTGAAGGCCGTCGGCCTGCACAGTGGCGAAGTCAGGCGTGTACTCCACCTCCCCGGCGCGACCACCGCGCATCTTGCGTGCTTCGGAGAGTTCCTCACGCGTAAACAGCAACCGTTCACCGACCAGGTCGACGGTGAACGGTTGCTGTCTGAAAGAGCGCACGCGCGGGTCAATGCACAGCATGTGCGCTACCAGACGTTCCGCGTCGGATTCGACGGTGATGTGGCCGTCGGCCTTCTCGGCATAGGTGCCGATGCGGGCCTTGCCATACGTACGGGCCGTAAGTCGGACGCCGGCGTTCGCAGCACTCCGGCGACTACGGACGCCATAGGACGGTGCGCTTCTCATTTCGCACCTCCGGCCGGCGCGTGCAATCGACTGTTCGCCTGGCTATTCGTCCGGGATACCGCAGCGGGCCGTCGGGTCGGTGAGTTGGTTTGTAAGGATTTTGTCGGCATTCTGTCCTCGCAAAAATGGTTTGCTAAGGACGTGTAGCGCTGCCGATTTTGCGTCGGTCGTATACGACCGAAAATTGCCGTGAGAAACTTCCAGTCCCAGAAAAACAGAGGCGCGAGCAACGTCGAGAGGGAACGATGGAAGAACTGCCGCACAACCGTGACCGAGCGCCGGGCCAGCCCTACGAGCAGTGGGAAGAAGAAGCGAAGGGGCTGATAGAAGAGGAGATGATGCGTTGCAAAATCGGCTACAAACAGCTTTCGCGGATGCTCGAGGAGTTGGGAATCGAGGAATCGCCTGGCCAGATAAACCGCAAGGTGAATCGTAAGCGGTTCTCGGCGGCATTCCTGCTCGTCTGCTTGCGCGCCATGGGCGCGGAGACCCTTTCGCTCAAAAAGGAACTGAGCAATGCGGAGTCGAAGTAGGCGGTAGGCCGCCCACTTCGACGCACTCGCCCATAGCCAGACCTGTTTCATCGCCGGCTCCCGCGTCGTACCCTCTCATAAATAGGGGGCCTGACCGCGCGGGCGGTCGAAAGACGAATACAGGCTCATTCTTGGTACTACGCGCCGGCGTTGCACCGGCGTGGTTTTACCACGGTAGGCAATGGTCAGGAGATTTTCAAGCTGGTTGTACTTCCGAGTCGGCGGTGATAGCAGTGACTCCCGGTCGGCGGCAACCGTTTCTCGCGCGCACATGCCGCAGGTTGCGAAACGGGCCCAGTACAGGGTTACAGTAGAGACGTTATGTTCGCGTTAGGCAAACACAACAAGCTTGCGATACTGCCAATACTGGCAACCCGTCCGAATCGTTACCGGCTTATGCTCCCGGACGTTGTGAGTCGTCCGAGCGTGCCCGTAGGGCCTCGTAGAGTTGGGCCGGCCCCAGCAAGATGTCTTTCAGGCCGTCGCGCACGCGCGGCGAATCGAGCGCCTGCTTACTCATGGTGGTATGCGCATCGAAGGCGTCGATGATGGCGCGCATCAGCGCATTTGCCAGGTCGGGGGAGTTGGCGAACTGCTCTTTGCTGTTGATTGCGGCCTGCTGTACCAGCACTTCATTTTCCAGCAGCTTGCCTTTGAGCACGCCGTTCACGTACATGAGCTGGTCGTCATCGGTCAGTTCGCCGTCGAACAGGCCATTGACCTTCTGGATGATTTCATCGAGGAACGCCTTTCCCTTTTCCTGGACCGCACCGCTGCCGACCGCATCCATCGGCGGCAGCTTTGGCGCCTCACCGTGACCGAGGTCCAGGGGCTGGCGGCCAGTGTTTCTCAGACTGTGGTGCGTCAGCGTGACCTTGGACAGGTCCACAGCGTCGCGCTCACGGCCGAATTCCAGCAGCGGGATGAGCCGCTTGTAGAACAGGAAGCGCTTTTCGATATCGGTATTGCCGTAGTCGAAAATCTGCGACAGGAACGCGTAGAGACGCACGAACGCCCCCATGTCATTCTTGAATAGGACCAACGCATCGAGCGTGTCCTTGGCGGCCTGAGCGGCCTTGTCGTCGTGCTGCTCTTCCGCTGCGGCCTTGTCCTGCTGCGTGGCCTTGTAGCGCTTGAGCAGCCGGTCGGCTACTGGCGCGATGGCAGCCTGCAGCTGCGCCTGGGTACCTTTCGGGTCGAGCTCGACCCGGGCGACGCGGTCAACCTCGAAGTCGTCGTAATAGCCGGCTGCATCGAGCTTGGCACGCAGGTCGTAGACGTGATGCGGGTCGGTGGTGGCCTCCAGTTCGGCGGTCTCGTAATACGTCTTGAACGCGTTCAGGACTTCGCCCGCATCGTTAACAAAGTCGAGGATGTAGGTGGTGTCTTTGCCCGGATGCGCACGGTTGAGACGTGACAGCGTCTGCACGGCCTGGATGCCGCCGAGCATCTTGTCGACGTACATCCCACACAGCAGGGGCTGGTCGAAGCCCGTCTGGAACTTGTTGGCGACGAGCAGCAGATGATAGTCGGGCTCGGCAAAGGCATCGCGGATGTCGCGCCCCTTGAGGCCGGGATTCAGCTCCATGCTGGTCTCGCTGACTGGCTCCGGATAGCTCTCGGGGTCGTCGATTTCGCCGGAGAACGCGACGAGCACGCCCAACGGATAGTTCCGCTTTTCGATGTACGCGCGAATTGCCTTCTGCCAGCGCACGGCCTCCTTGCGGCTCGCGACGACCACCATCGCCTTGGCGTTGCCGTCAAGCAGTGGCTGCACGTTCTCGCGGTAGTGTTCGACGACGATTTGCACCTTCTGGGCGATGTTGTACGGATGCAGCCGGACCCACTGCATGATGCCCTTCATCGCTGCACTGCGTTCAACCTGCTTCTCGTCATATTCCTGGCCGTTGTGGGCCAGTCTGAAGGCCAGCTTGTACGTCGTGTAGTTCTTCAGCACGTCGAGAATGAAGCCCTCCTCGACGGCCTGGCGCATTGAATACACGTGGAACGGTTGAGGCAGTCCGTCGGGACCGGGCCGGCCGAACAGTTCCAGTGTCTTCTGTTTGGGAGTGGCCGTGAAGGCAATGTAGGTCAGCCCCTTGGCGCCAGTCCGGGCTTCCATCTGGGCTGCAAGCAGCACCTCGGTGTCGATTTCGCCGCCGTCCTGCAGGTCGGCCCATTCCTGGGCCGACAGCAACTGTTTGAGCTTGGCCGCTGCCTCACCGGTCTGCGAGCTGTGCGCTTCGTCGGCGATGACCGCAAAGCGCTTGCCTTCCGTCGTCGCCAGTTCCTGCACCGCCTGCAGCGCAAACGGGAACGTCTGGATGGTACAGACGATGATTTTCTTGCCCGCCTTGAGCGCTTCGCTTAGCTGCGCACTCTTGCTGCCGTACTCGTTCGTGATGGTCGCTACCACGCCGGTCGTGCGTTCGAAGTCGAAGATGGCTTCCTGCAACTGCGCGTCGAGTACGGTGCGGTCGGACACGACGAGCACGCTGTCGAACAGCTTTCGATGGTCCGCGTCGTGCAGGTCGGCGAGGAAGTGCGCCGTCCAGGCAATGGAATTGGTTTTGCCCGAACCTGCCGAATGCTGAATCAGGTACCGCTGGCCAGGGCCTTGCGCCAGGACATCGGCCACCAGCTCGCGAGTCGCGTCGAGCTGGTGATAGCGCGGAAAGATGACTGCTTTCAGTTGCTTCTTGTCGTCGCGCTTGCCAATCAGGTAGCGATGCAGGATGTTGAGCCAGCTGTCGCGTGCCCAGACCTCTTCCCACAGATAGGTGGTGGGGAAACCATCCGGATTCGGCGGATTGCCCGCCGCACCCTGGTTGCCGCAGTTGAACGGAAGGAAGTGGGTGGCCGGTCCCGCTAGCCTGGTGGTCATCATGACTTCGGTCTGGCTCACCGCGAAGTGCACGAGGGCACCGCCGGGGAAGCCGAGGAGCGGTTCGACTTGCCCGCCCTTGGGCTGCGGGTGCCGGTCGAAGCGATATTGGTCGACCGCGTCCTGCACGCTCTGGGTGAAATCGGACTTCAGCTCGGCGGTCGCGACTGCGACGCCGTTGACGAACAGGACGAGGTCCAGCGCGTCCTGTGGTTGGTTCAGCGAATGACGTACCTGACGCACCACGCGCAGTCGGTTGGCCGCGTAGTGCTGCTGGATGATAGGGTTGATGGCGAGCGCTGGTTTGAACTGCACCAGCGAGAGCGGCTCCTTGAGCCCCAGCATTTCGACACCACGCCGCAGCACGTCGAGGGTGCCGCGCTCGTTCAGGCTCTTGCGGACCCGTTCAGCGAGCCGCTCGTGGAGCGCCGAGCCATGGGTCTTAGTCAGGCGCTGCCAGGTGTCGGGCTGGGTCGCTTCTATCCACGCCAGCAGGTCAGGCAGGTAAAGTGCGTTGACGCGGTTGTAGTGCGCGGCATCGCCCTCGGCATAGAGCCAGCCATTGGCCGCTAGGGACTGGCAGATTTCGGTTTCGAAGTGATGTTCCTGGTGCAGGTTTCTCATGGATGGCCCCGTATCCGTTCGATATTGTTCTTCGGTGAGGAGGGCAGCGCTTGCCGTTTAGCCCTCTGTGTAGCTGCGCTCCAGCAGCGGTTTGGCGCGCTCTCGGTCAGCCCGCTTCCGCAGCGTCAGTTCGACGCCCCCGGTGCCCCAATGGCCGACCTGAATCGCATCGCGGCTGGAATCTTCTTCATGCTTCACCGACGTGGGGTGAGCTTGCCAAACCGTTGGACAGGCGAAATAGCTCGATGCCGCTCATGCAGCCAGCTCCTGCGGCGCTGAGCACTGCACGTCGATTTTGCCGGTGACGGCGGCAGCAATCAGGGCGCTGCGGCGCTCCCTGAGCAGGTCGATGACGCGTTCGGCTTCGCCTTTGAGTGCATCGAGTTTGGTCGTTTCGGCCTCGAGAAAGTCTGCGATGGCGGTCTGCTCGTGAAGTGGCGGAATGAAAAATCTGAGTTGCTTGTATTCTCCGAGTCCGACTCGCGTCCTTGTGGATTCGACTGAGATATGGTCAATCTGCGTCTGCCCATACTTCGAGTTTAGAAGCCATCGAATATATTCGGCGCTCGCTTTTACCGGGTCTACACGAAGTCGAATCACGTCTTGGGTAACGATGCCGTTCACTTCGCCTTGTGGATACACAGCGGCCAATCCCGGCGGGTCCCCAACCTTCGCCACAAGTACGTCGCCCGGAATCACATTGCAGAATTTCAACTGTTCTGCCTTTTCAGGTGTCACGCACCACTCGCTCACCCGAAGATACCCACTTGGTTTGATGTCTCGAATATAAATGACAGGAACACCTTCGCTAGCCAGCTCTGAAGTTAGCAAATCACTGCCAAAGGGGCCGTTCACAAACGAATGGCGGTGACCTTGCGCAAGGTCCAGGAGCTTTTTGCTGTTTCCCCAATGCGCCGGCACCGCGCCTAGCCACGCCACGCCGGACACCTTCATCGGCACATCCGGGTTGAGCCCACGCGTGACAGCGTGCGAGATGGTCGCTTGGCGCTTTTCTGCCAGCAGGGCGAGGAGTTTTTCCTGCTCGACAATCAGCGAGTCAATCTTGCCGGTCTCTCGGTCAAGGAATGCGGCAATGGCGGATTGCTCATCGATATTCGGGACTGGCACGCACAATGAGCCGAACTGCATATAGCTGATGTTCTTACCATCGCGAATGCCGTCAGTCATCGTTTGTAGCGCACTGATGTAGCCAGCGCTCTTGAGCAAATAGGCCCAAAAATTAGGTTCATCGCAGGAAACCGTGGAGGGTTTGAGAGCGATTGCGTAACCTGACGCCTGACTTTAAGGACGTCAGGAGAGGCAATTGCTCGATCGCAAGGCACTTCAGGCACTGGGCTGCTGG
>Ga0157367_1001201_pt1 | contig 11556 bp, 10 predicted proteins | sample AttbisABBM2_FD_113142 | JGI IMG/M metagenome (GOLD analysis project Ga0157367, IMG submission 113142) | Fungus gardens microbial communities from leaf cutter ant in Botucatu, State of São Paulo, Brazil - Atta bisphaerica ABBM2 | ecosystem: Host-associated > Fungi > Mycelium > Unclassified ...
AAACCGGTTTACAGTAAATAGTAATTCTTCGCAAGTTCGGGGATATGGCTAATACCGTGCGCTAGGCTCTCAAATCTAAAAATTGCCCTCAAAGAGTCAGTATTTTTGATCATTCATTGACAGTGATTTGAGATAGACTCCTAGTTTGGAGGTAGCTTCTCGATCTTCCGAGAAAGAGCTTCAGGCGCAGTGAGTGGTATGCTCTCTTCTTCACTTTCCTTTATTGATCTTACACTTGTGTACAAGGCATGAAACTCTGCTATCTAGTCTACAAGAAAATTTAAGCAAGCTGAATCAGGATGCGGCGGTCCTCCGAGCTAAAAACGAATTCCTTGAGAACCAGCATGACCAGCTTCGTATCTCGTGCGTCGTCAGGTAGCCGCGGTTTCATTGTTGGTTGAATAGGCATTTAGTTTGTCACAAGAACAGATTAGTTCAGCTCGTTTGCAGCAGGAATTAAAGGAAACCAGTATAAGGGAGCTGGTAGCTACTGGAAAGATTGAAATGCACGAAGCAAGGATGATTAGTCTGACAAAGGAAATGAATTCTAAAGATGAGTTGTATGTTTGTTGCTTGTGTTTATTAGGTAACGACGCTAACCCTCGAACCTAGATTACACCAGCTCAACGTGAAACTAGCCGTATGTGAAGTGTTTCCATGACGAGATGAGGGTAGTTATGTTGTATATCACAGGGTGCGCAAGATCGGTACGAGGTTCAGGCTAGCACGCTACAACTCACGAAGGAGGAGCTTGGGGATATGTGCGAGAAGCTCGAAAATGCCAACGTATGTGTTGACGCTAACATGTTCAGTCCTGTATGCCGTTGATTGCATCTCTGTAGAAAAACAGCTCAGCAGCTGAAGTAGCGTTCCGAACTGAAATAGCGGTTCTTCAAGAACAGAAATCCAGATTATCCACTGAACTCAATCAAATGCATCAAGATATGAAAGCTCAAGGTGATGTCTCATCCAAGCGCATGATCGAACTTCAAGGTATTATCCAAGATCTGCAAACAGAAGTGCAGTACCTCAATGATGCCCGAGTCGACTGTGAGAACACTATGAGGCGCGAGGCAGCGGATCGGAGTGCTGGAGAGGAGACATACAAGACATTGGTCAAGGAGTTGCAGGGCGTGATCGACAAGCTCAATGTAGAGAGGGACGAAGAAGCCAGGCGGACCATTGCGTTAGAGAAGTCGGCTGTACTCGATCTTGAGGTGCAAGTGAAGGCGTTGATCGAGGAGAAAGAGGAGATGCTCGACCGACAAAAAACATTCCACGAGCGATATCGGGCAAGAACTCTGGTATGTTCCCCCTTTGATCATTTCTCCATCTGCTCATTAACCTGGGTAGTCTGATGTCGAAAAAGATATCGTCGCTAGTCTGCTACGAGACGCAAAGGACCTTTACGAACAGGCGGTGGTAGAGAAAGACAATGAAATCAAGAGGGTAAGCTCGATGTATGATAGAAACTCGAATCTTCAGCAACTACTACTTCTCAGCGAGATGCCACGATTTCTGCTTTGCAGGCAAGGATAGAAGACTTGGAATTATCGTTGGTTCAAGCCTACCATCCAACTGAAGCTATAGGGGACCAATTGACAATACTCAATCTCAAGATCTCGCCCAATCCGTTGGCGCCATCTAAATCAATACCGCAGCAGCCAGAACCCCGGATCGCTCCAAAAGGCACAGACTCGATTGTGGTCCCGACACAGGTGCCTCTCTGTTAAATTAGGATTTTATATTAGCGTTCGTTCACCGGAGCTACTGTATCACAGGTCGATTCAAGGCAAGATACAGATAATTTAAATTTCCTCCCTTCTCAAATGCCATCGGAGCTGTCCACGCCCCCTCAATCTCCCTTCAAGTCCAAAGGCGGCCCGATCTCTTTTGTTCTTCTGTCCGGGGAAGACTCGGAAGCGGAAAACGGCTCTCCTGAGTTCTTCGAGAAGTCATCCACCAAACGTAGGAGTGAAAACGACCCTATCCCAAAAGTTGCACCATCTAAGAAACGGCAGGTATATAGTTTGATGCTGTTCAACTGTCATGACCTGACATCCTTGCACCAGCGAACGAACGTGCCCAAAATGGGGAATCAGGAAGACAAAGGCGTAAGTATCTCTCTGGTCATCCGCCTTTTGTTGTAATCCATGAATGGACACAGGTATCGGAATTAGCTGGCAGAGGACGACAGAAGAAGAAGAAAATGGCTACACGAGGTTACACATCATGTGTTCATCCATAGGTTATTCTGGAGCAATGCTGGGGAGGGTAATAATAATTTGTACTTGGAATACAGTTTGAGTCTAGCATACGGATTAATCAAAGGATACCCGAAGGAGATAGCAACGGTGTCACTTGCTCTCTCACAGAGCGTAAGTGTGAGAAACACTAGGTCTGCCAACACTAGGTCTGCCATGCCCATCGATACTACCCGGATAATACCTACCAGGCGGAGTCATCGGAAGATCACAGAAGAGGAGCTGAGGGATATCGAAATGAAGCGGATCAAAGGTAAGTCGTTTGATTGCGTACTTCTGTTGGAACGTTTTGAGCTCGAATAGGGGAACTCTCTTGTGCTGAATGTCGTTGTCTCAAGCTTAAATGTGACAAGAAAGTGCCTTGCAGCTCTTGTGTCAGGCGGGGATGCGATAGTATATGCCCTTGTGGTGAGTTCCTAGTTGACTTTATTATATGTTCTACAACGATTCACCATGGCCCAAGGTATTCTTTCGGCTGGTCAGGGAACTAGGTGGGTCGTCAGGTTGTCGCATGTAAATAGTTGCTCAAGTACCACCAAGATTTATTTTAGCCAACACAGACCATCTTCATAGGAAGATAGCCCAGATGACCTGCCGAATACGACAGCTATAGGATGCTCTGGCGATACTTCAAGTCGCGGTTTCGGATAAGCCCCATCCCCTACTTAAGGAAGACCTTCTCAAAATCAAATTTGGCTCCGAAGCCATTGACCCGGGAGCGCCTAGCATTGACGAGGAAGATGAGTCAAGGGTACTTGACGCGTTGGGTGCGTTGACATTAGAAGGTTCAGGAGGATCGAGATACTACGGGAGGTCTGGTGGTGTCGAAGTTCGTCATGGAATCCCTTCCTTTGCTTTTGCTTCCAACTAATGTCTTGTAGACTTTGATGATGGTATGTGCAAATACAAACCACACGGGTCACTGGCTTGATCGTTTTAGGCTTCCGAAGAGGATGAAAACGTAGATCTGAGTGATGCAGAAGGCATCCAGTTTACGTTACCATCCGAGGTGGGAGCATTGTCCGAGCTATTCCCATTTACTGGAATCAAGTGTTGCGCGAGGAACCAGAACGAGAGCGGCTGCACCTAGAACAGTCGTGACTCAGTCTTCGTAGCACGAAACTGATATATTTGTATATACCTAGAACAGTCGTGACTAGGTACATGTCAGACAATGAAAAGAACATAGAAAACATCTTATACTCACCTCAGTCTTCGTAGCACGAAACTGAGGTGAGAACTGTGTGGCGCAAAGAAATATACAGTCCAATCTTATGTAAGGAAAGAAGTCCGGAAGGAAAGAATGTGATGTCGAATAGAAAGAGAGCGCGAAGCGAGACATACGCGAGACAAACGAATAACAACATCAAGACGCCTGGGTTCGTTGCAATTACGGCTCTCGAGTCTCAACTCCCATCACTGGAATGTGCCTCCTCCCTGGTCTATTCTTATTGCGATCATGCCTCATATTTTTATCGTCCTATTAAGAGGGAAGAACTTCTTAATGTTTTGCTTCCTTATATCTACTGCAAGACCGATCCTCCATTTCCCCCAAGTGAACAGCCTCAAGGCAATCTAGAAGTACCTGCCAGCTCAAAACCGCCGCGATATCATGACCTTGCGACCCTTTTCTTTGTCTTCGTTCTAGGAGCTCTCCTCGACCTCAATCTACCACCTTATAATTCCGAGGCTGAACGCTACTATACTTTGGGTCGTGTTGCTCTTTCCTTAAAACCCGTTTTTGAATCACCTTCCATCAGCACTGTACAAGCTTTGGGCTTGATGGCTACATACCATAGCCATGCTGGGCGAAAATATTCAAGAGATAGCGCGGTTCGTGGTAAATTTAAATATAATAACCAACTTTAGTCAGGCTTTACTAGTGGTGTATTATCGGATTTGCGGCCAAATTAGCTCAGAGTGTGAGTCTCAATACGTGTTACTGCCAATCTCACTACTCAAAACCAACTGAGGACAGGTTGGACTTCGTGAGTCAATCATTTGTACGTACACGAAGAAATTTATCAACTTCTTGTACTGGTAGATCGGGATGGCGCCCGCTGGAGAATGGATCCTTTGACAGTACAGAAACGTCGAAATATAAATATATTCTGGGAAACATTCGCTGCTGATGTTTCTCGTGTAAGTATGATAGTCGAATCTTTTCTGCAAGTCAACAGTTTCCCACCTTTGCACTAGAGCCTCGCCCTAGGTCGTCCTCCGACTATACAGCTTTCGTACGTTGACTGTGAACTCCCTCAGGATGAAGAGGCAACTATTGACAGTGGAGGTTCGAGTCAGCATGGTTGTAAGTACGAGGCATTTTTCCTCTCCGGATTTTGACCTTAGTAATATTCAGTCTGGAAAATGAAGCATATATTTGCAAGGGATATCTTCTATGCTGTCGCAGAAGCAACCTTATCTGCAAAATCACTTAGCTACAAAATGGTCCTCGACCTTGATCATAAGGTTCGGGAGCTATCCTTCCCTGTTTCTTTCAAGCCGTATGGAACCTCAGAAGATAGTGCGGAGGAATTTCATTCCAGTTCCTTGAGCTTGAGAGGATTTTACACTAGCCAATATCGCACAGTTAGTGAGTGTGTATACCCTCTAGCAATAATTGATGTAGCAAAGACAAACTGACCGGCAATTAAGTGATGCTGTATTTACACAGAAGCTTCTTTGCTCAGGCAGTCCTCGATTATCCTGCAAACCCGCTGCTTAGCCCGTTTGCTCCATCCTTCTTGACGGCATATAGATGCGCATCTGTGGTTATCAGGGCAGCTGCCCATCAATTCGAACGATGCGCTCCATTAGCAATGAGACTATGGTTCTTGCTGTGTCATACTTTCTCAGCAGCGGTAGTTATTGGTCTTGCTCTTCGCTAAGTACAATATTCTTACAGTTAATCTTCTCAGGTCATAGTCGGTACAGTTGTAAATAGGTCATCCAATTCATCTGTTGCAGCGAACGCTCTCCTAGACTTGGACCTTGCTATTGAGTTGTTTAGTAAAACGGCTTCTCAATCATATCGTGCCCGAGTAGCCCTGGTAAGAGTTCCTTGAGGTCAATTATGCTTTTGATCAGTGTCATCTTATATACTTTTAGAGTATTCTTCGAAAACTCAAGGAGAAGGCAGTCTGCTCTCCGACTGCCCCACAGCAGACGGGAGAAAGCGGAAACTGCCTGAAACAAGATGCACGAATTTCAAATATCTTCTCTACTCGGTCGCTCAACGACGAACTCGCTATCTTGGGAGGGCAGATGCGCGTTCTGAGTAGAAAAACCAGGCAGAAGGTACCAAAAAGTTCCACTCCCATTTCTGCCCCAGAAGCAAACCCGTCTTCTCACCCGTCTACGATCTCAATTTCGTCCTCTCCTTTTGATCTCTCATCAATATCTGACGCGCACCCATCGTTGATCAAATATCTGAAGCCCGATTCAATACGAAGATCTCACATTACCTCACACCTGCAGATCTTGCCTTCCGGCATTTCCTTGCCGACTACATCAACCGCTCAGCAGACGACATTTTGGGGAACAACATCTCCCAGTCATCCAAACAGAGACATGAAGGAAATCTATAGCGGCTTTGTGGGATACCTCCTTGACAAGTCAGCTGCGGATATACCCGTACCCCCTGGAGCAGTGTCACCTCACATAGAAGAGTATCAGCGATCTACACAGGGTAATCAGACCTCCAAATCTCAACATCTAGATTCTAATACTTTCACGCCCTCGGTCATCAATCAGAGCGAGGAGATCAGTCCATTGACCAACTTAACTGGAATAACAACAATGCACGCTAATCTGCTTAACGGATGGATGGCACTAAGTTCTAATACTTCCCCTCTGCCCAACCAGTGCATCGCCGGTGTGGATACGTCCCCGATGGTTATATCCAGTTTGACAGCCCCTGTTCAGATGGATGAGGCCCCATATCAGGGGCAAAAATATTTGCTCAGCTTCCAGAATTATAGTACTGCCTCCTACCAAGAGAGCAACTACTTCTTAGGATCTGTTCCGTCTACTCAGTATCAGGATTCTGCAGAGCACATGGTTGAAATGGGTCTGACTAGCGAGAGTGGAATGGATGAAGTATGGCTGTCGCTCATGCGAGAGTGTGGTATTGTGGATCAGGAAAAGCTACATTAATTATGCCTCGAGAGTCTATCTACGTTCTCGTCTCGCAGAACTAGTTCTTTTAATTGTTCTAACCTGTAGAATATGAATCTACCGGCACTAAACAAAAGAAAACATGACAGGAAAGATACAAGTCTAATCTCAGTTTATACAATGCACTCTAGACAGGTTCATGCCCAGAGCAACGCACTCCGGGAGTGCCCTATCAGATATATTAAATATATCGTATAACGTTATCCGCCGCGGTCCGGCCTACACTAAAGAGGGGATAACCATCAATAGCCTCATCGATATAAACCATAATTTATTCACAATGGAAAACGTCGATCCGGTAGATCTCTACAGACAAGATCCTCCAGCGTTCGGTCATGAACTCCTCAAATACTTCCCTCTGGATCCGAACTACATCAACCTCAACCATGGTACTTTCGCGCCCCGTTTCTACCATTATTTACGCATTCACCACGAAGGATCATACGGAACCGCACCCTATGTGGTCCATAAAGTCGCAAATGATCTGAACTTCAAACTCGAAGCTAATCCTGACAAATTCTTGCGGTTTGATTATCTGCAGTACCTTGATGATGTTCGTGGGCAGCTAGCTGAGATGGTTAACGCTCAACGTGACGAGATCGTCCTCGTTCCCAATGCCTCCGTCGCTATTAATACAATTTTGCGAAACTTTGAATGGGAGAAGGACGACATCATCGTTTGCTGTGCGTCTGCGGCTCGACTTGGGGCAATGCAGTCTATTGAGTAAGCCTTTGCAGTTAACACAAGCTACCAGTCCATCTACAAGACTGTATATAACCTCCAAGACAAGTTTCCCCATCCCACTGTATCTGAAATCCAACTCTTATTCCCCCTAACACCGAAACAAATCACTGATCTGTTCCGAAGTCACGTTAAAGCTCTAACAAAGCATGAAGGGAAGAAATGTGTGGCCATCATCGATGGCATAATTTCTAATCCTGGGGTACTGGTACCATGGAAAGAACTAGTTAATATTTGTAAAGAGGAAGGGATATGGAGTGTCATCGATGCCGCACATTCGATCGGTCAAGAACAAAATATCGATTTGACTGAAGCTGCTCCTGATTTCTGGACCTCCGTGCGTGACAAATTAATCATGTTCTTGTTTTTGCTAGTCCAAGATCTTGTGGGATCTGAGGTCTGGTATCTGATGTGTTGCTATAGAATTGTCATAAATGGCTACACGCCAAACGTGCAGTTGCAATGTTGTATATTCCTGAACGGTATTCTAGCACCGCAATCAACCCCATAGCCAGGTCGAATTTCTCACCTCTGTGTTTCATAGCAATCGCGATGTCATCAAAACATCTCTGCCCACCTCTCATGCATATAAACCAGTAGTCGAACGTACACTCGAGGATTTTCTTGGACAATGGGAATGTGAGCCCATCTTCATTTCATTCACTAGTTAATCTACACTAAAAATCCATCTGTCAGGGAACGGTACAGTCGATTGGATTCCTTTCCTTGTCGTTGGAGCTGGTCGGTCGGTCGTCATAAATAATAATGGGATCGCATTGATTTACTGTTATGCCTCAAGCCTTGGATTTCCGAAAATGGATCGGAGGCGAAGCAAAAATATTTTACTACTGCAACAATCTTGCCCTCGAAGGTGGTAGACGAATGGCAGAAATTTTTGGCACTCAGGTTATGGATCCAAATGGAGAATTGACTCTGAACATGGTCAACGTACCTCATTTAAACACTACGGTCTGTGTTCTAAGTTCTCTGTACAGGTCAATGTTGAGCTTCCATTCCCTCCAAGTATCTCCTGGAACCCTAAGATCGATAAGATGTTCAAGGAAAAGATGCTCAAGGAAAGGAACGCGTACTCGGCCCACTTTTTTCACAACGGTCGCTGGTGGACAAGGTGTAGTGCACAAGTATACAATCAGGTATGATCAATAGTTTCGTGCAATAATCTCTCTACAAGGTTACATTGTCCTCTCGCCGCTAGATCGAAGATTTCGAAGATCTCGCAAAGGTCTGGATAGAAGTTTGTGATGAAGTAAGGGAAAATGTAGAGAAGTAGACAAATGAACAGAGGGATGGTTAATGAGCTATTTTGACCTGTAAGAGCAGGCTATCATATATTTTGAGCAGCTGTCCAGTGTGTTTGTGTAATATAATGATGCCAGCGAGATGAAGATCATAAAATTCAGCTAACACAGGCCAGTATTTCAATAGCTGTAGCAACCTACTTGTTTATCTATTGAGTTCTTTAGAGATTCAGGCTTTTTTCTGCAGGTATTTTCCGAGTGCGAAGTCACGAAATAGAGAAAACATATTTGGAATATCACTATCACGTGCAAATACGAGAGCGGAAGGATGGTTCCGAATTGTACTTCAATGTCTACCCCTCGTTCCATCCTAATTGGCCTCCTTATCTGTGGAAATATGACAGGATCAGTTGTGGATGCACACGGCAATTATCAAGAAATTTATACCAACTATTTGAGGAGTACCATACCCCATAATTGTGTTGCCAAGATTGATATTAAAAGCTTCAAAATTGCAAACCTGGAGTTTCCAGATGAGAGACGACTTGATGACTATGATATTTTTGTGATCACTGGTTCAGGTATCATTCTCCCTATCTATTTCCAAGGAATTGGAAGAAGCCAACTCTCGATCTCCAGCAAACTCAGCGTACGAAGACGCTATTCCATGGATCAAAAAGCTCCAAGTTTTCCTGAAGGACCTTCTTGATAACCACAAGAAAGTAAAGATATGTGGTAAGTTTGAGCGTTTTTGCAGGTATGATAATCGAGCAGCTGCATACCAGGTATATGCTTTGGACATCAAATCCTCGGTCGTGTGTTCGGCGGCGAATGCGTCTCTAGTGGACAATGGGAGATTGGTCCTACCTCAGTCAATCTCACTGACGTGGGGAAATCGATTTTCGGTGCTGATCAACTGGTAGGTTTTCAGTACATTCCGATCAATGACTCACCGCTCCTCTGTATAGACACTCCAACAAATGCACCGTGATCATGTACCAGTAGAAACACTTTCCAGGCAGTTTGTGTCAGGAGAATTAGAACTAATAGGCTTCAGTAGTAACACTGACAACGAGGGATTCATCGAATTCTACCCTGCCTCACGGGATGTCTTAAAGACGCCTCGAAATATCCATGTTTTAACCCTTCAGGGTCACCCCGAGTTCTCTGAAGCCCTTATTACCAAGATTGTCAGACAGAGGTCTGAAATTATGGGACTCCAGACTGTCACGGATTACTGGGGTCACAAGGGCAACGACAACGAAGAGGAGCCTCAGGATAAAGAGGGCACTGGTAAGAGGTGGTTGAAGACCGACGGTGTCGACATTGTCTCCAAAGCAATCTGGAACATGCTTGATTTGGGTTCATCATAGGATTTTGCAGAAGATTGGATGTATGGGTGACCAGGTTGAATCTGATAGGAAGCAGTGTTCTATCTCAGTTTGTAACACTACTGCCTCCCAGTAGAATGCAACTATATTTTTGTTTCTATTTCTTCTACAAGTTCCTGATACTGATATTGTCCCCTTTGAATTATTTAGTGTACAGCTAAGTGCTGTGAAGCACTCTGCTTAGTAAGCATGTAATCCTAATTAGGTAGTTGATAGAGAAAATTTACATAATGAGGTTTATCTTTTAAGAATATAACTTGTCTCTCTTCGTTGCTCCCTTTCAGCTCTCCATAGAAGTATACACCACAGGTAAGTGGTTGCCAGTTGTCCACACTGTACCATGCTGCTGTGCACTCTGTTTCTTCCAACAGGTTATGGGCCCCAGTTGCTTTGATCTCTAGTTAGTACTTTTTCAGGCTGCTTTCTATTGATAAGAAGGCATGCTGATTATCTTTATTGATAGTAATGGCCAACTTCATTGCTACTCTTCCAAAACTTACTGGTCTTGCTAACTATCCTTTCTAGGAAATTCATATCAAATCAATCTTTGCTCTGATCACATATTCTGGGGCTATCTCTACTGCTGATAACATGCTGAATGCTTTGGCACTCCCTCAGACCACTGATGTGGATGAGATAGCTAGAAGGAACTTCTTAGGCTTCTAAGTCTTAACTGTTCTTAACTTCATTTTACCAGATAACTTGTTAATGCATAGCCAGCCTAATGCTGAGGCCTTTTGGGCTTATCTTCAGACTCTTATGAGAATACCTGGTTCAGCATTAATTTTTGCTGATTACCAGAAAACAATTATATTTCAAATTTCCAGTGATCAGGGCTTTGTTCCTTAGATTACTGAGCTTAATTTTTCTTATATAAGACTTTATGAGAACAACTGCAATATCCCTCTTTTCTTATAGATTTATAATTTACTAAACTCCTTAACTTAGTCTATCCAACTTATGCAAACTGTCTTTAAATATGACAACATAATCCTATATACTAATATAATGGCTACAATGGAGGACTTTGTGGCCTTGAAGGAGATTAATTATGCATATATGACTTCAAGTCAAAATAGATGTGTCCTACCTAACTTACCTATTGCTATGAATCTTTCTAAATGTGAAAAGGTATTATACTTTTTGTATAAGGATAAAAAAGCACCTCATGGCAGCTTTTATGAAGATGAATGGTTTTTGGACTTTAGTACCTTCACTCACTTTACTTTATTTGAGTCTGACTTTGTCAATATGATTTTGGGTAATTATGGCTGAGTTAAGACTACAAACTCAAAAGTATTACTATTTATAGTTGTTTCTGGTGCTATTCTGATTGAACATGAAATCTTTGATCCTGAAAAAGAAACTACCAAGGTTACTGTGTCAGAACTATGCCTAGTATATTGTATCCCTAGTATGCAGATATGCCTTCTTTCTACTGGACAGATTCTTGAGTCTGGTTTGAGAGTGGAAGGTAACAAAAGTGGTTCCACTTTTCATAATAACTCTAGTGATGCTATTCTATCAGCTATCTCCAATCTCTGGAGTAACATCCAGATTGTAAAAACTCACATTCTCAAGCATAATGTTCCCAATTCTGTAAGTCTTATAATAAAACATCTAGATTTTGAGATTTTGCATTGTCATTTTAGACATGCCTCTAATGAGGTCATATGTTATATCTTTAACAATGTTGAAGATGTGAAGAAGATCTGTTTCCCAACA
>Ga0157367_1001202_pt1 | contig 11554 bp, 9 predicted proteins | sample AttbisABBM2_FD_113142 | JGI IMG/M metagenome (GOLD analysis project Ga0157367, IMG submission 113142) | Fungus gardens microbial communities from leaf cutter ant in Botucatu, State of São Paulo, Brazil - Atta bisphaerica ABBM2 | ecosystem: Host-associated > Fungi > Mycelium > Unclassified ...
ACAATGCTAAACGTCATATCCCGCGCGACAGCCCGCCCCAGCAGCGCATCATCCCCGGTACGGTAAATCCAGCGCAGTAACCGATAATGAAAATGGTTATTACGCCGTAGCTGTCCCACCACGGCGGCAGCCTCCACGCCAAACCAGACCAGTACGCTCGCTTCATCGCTGTTACTGCCCGCCATCAGCGGCAGGCGGTGCTGTTTTCCCGCCATCAATGTTTTCAGGACCGACTCGGGCAGCACCGTATCACCGGCAATGGCCACCGGACCGAGGCCCAGCGAGCTGTCCAGCGGCCAGAAGGCGTCCGCAGGCAGCTCACGCAGCTGCGCCATGCTGGCATCCGCCGGTAAACCCAGCGCGGTCGCCACCATAACGCCTTTTTCACGTGCCGCGTCGCGGGTGACGTCTGGCAGGCTATAGGCACTTTGCACGATCCCTTTGTGGAACAACCCCCGGGACAGCGGTGAGCAGCAAAGCGAAAGCACACTGCGGGCGCCCGACGATTCGCCAAACAGCGTCACGTTGCTGGCATTCCCGCCAAACGCGGCGATATGCTGCTGTACCCATCGTAATGCCGCGATCTGATCAAGCAGCGCGAAATTGTTGATATGGCCCGTGTCAGCCTGCTCTTTTTCCAGTGCGGGATGAGCAAAAAAACCCAGATGTCCCAAACGGTAATTAAGGGTCACCACCACCGCACCCCGCGAGGCTAAGGGTTTTCCACTATAGGGTGCCAGCCCACCTGAACCGATCGTAAAGCCACCGCCGTGAAGCCAGACCATGACCGGGAGTGGAACCTCTGGCTGCAGCTCTGGCGTCCAGACGTTGAGGTACAGGCAGTCTTCACTGAATACACCAGGATCGCCTCCGCCAATCGCCAGGCAGTAGTCACGATTCTGCCAACTCGCTGCAGAAAAGTGCTGTGCATTGCGTACACCGTGCCAGGGCTTAACCGGTTGTGGCGCGCGCCAGCGATACGCGCCGACAGGCGGTGCCGCATACGGAATGCCCTTGAATACAAAGATCCCGTCATCAAGGGTGCCCTGCAGTTCTCCGTCAGTCAGCGCGATTTTCAGGCCGTCATTTTTCATGCAGTGTTCCTTGTTAGCGTGCCTTTTCATTATTTCAGGCAATCTGATGTTGTCCAGTTCTGACGCGTTGTTAAGCAAAACGGTAAATGCGCTGAAAAATCGCCCGAAGGCGTCGCCGTGATTGACCCCTGTCATGAAAATGTTTTTAGTGGAGAGCGTAACGAAAACGCCTTTGAGGAACTGACAATGTTTAGCGGTATCAATCAGGTTTTTGTGCGCATGACCGATCATCCCGATCTCGGCAAACTGTTGCTACGTCTGACTCTGGGGGGATTATTGCTGTTTCATGGTGAGTTTAAGCTCGTGCATGGCGTGGGCTGGATTGCCCATTTGCTGCGACAACACGGTCTGCCGGGCTTTATCGCCTGGGGTGCCTGGATGGGGGAAATGATTGCGCCGCTGATGCTGATCGCAGGCTTCATGACCCGGCCAGCGGCGTTTATCATTGCCGTGAATATGGTTGTCGCCACGCTGCTGGTCAAAACCGGCGCAGTATGGCATCGCACCGATGTCGGTGCCTGGGCACTGGAAACGGAAGCACTTTACCTGTTCGGCGCTCTGGTGGTGATGTTTCTGGGGGCGGGAAGATTTACGCTGGTCCGTGATACGCGCCTGCAGTAAAGAAAAAACGGGGCAGTTCCGCCCCGTTCATATTATAAGGTGATGCCGCAGCGCTGTAAGGACGCCCGCTGCCGCTCCGCATACAGCACCATTTCATCCTGCACGGGGCAGCCCAGTGCGGTTTCAAAGCTGCTCCGGCTTGCCTGTCCCGCCGAACGTGTCGGCGTTTTGTCCCCGAGATTAGACTGAAAAATCCCTGCCGCACTGACAGGCAGAAAATCTTCATAAATAACAGGGTCCGCCAGAATCCGCCCCTGCTCAATCAGACTTGCCAGTGATTCCCCACGCTGCGGCGGTTCCGCTCGCCCTTTTTCGCTGAGCCGATAAGTAAACCAGGCTAAGCCGGCTTCACGTAATGCGTTTTCATCATCCGGGAAAGCCGCAAAGGTCGCAGTGAGCTGCTGCTGGTGCTGCTGATTATCCGCACCGCTCCCGGCTTCGCTGAGCAGACGATCGTAAAGCGCGCGGCCCTGCGGCGTTAAGGCCGCGCCGCGCTGTTCGATCTCACCGAAGCGCGCCGTGTGCGTGCCCTGAAAACCGTCGGTGAAAATGACGGGTTCTTCCAGTGCCTTGAAGCTGGTCTGGCGTAACAAAACAGGCACCTTGCGCCGGGGCGGACCTTCGATCACCGTTTTGGGATCAATGCTATACGTCGGCATCAGCGCCTGAACACGATCAATATCCAGCGTGCGTGGCGTAAGATGATTGATATGGCAGGCCGGAAAACATACCACATCCGCGATCAACCGATGTTGTTGGTTCAGCGCCTGATAGGTGCGGCTCTCCACAAGGCTGTGTGAATGCCAGCGGAAGGTTTCCAGCGCTTCGTTGATAAACGCCTGCGCCTGGGGCGCCGTCAGTCCGCCTTGCTGTTGATGCAGCGCGATGAGGTTTCGGCATTCCGGCGTGAAAATATCGCGCGAGGCTAATATCCGTGCGGCTTCATCCCGAAGCGCCGGGTCGGCAATCAGCTCCAGCCGTAACAGCGAGGTAAAAATACGAAAAGGATTGCACTGCAGCGCTTCATCATCAATGGGGCGAAACGCGGTGGAGTGCACCGGTACGCCCGCCTGCGACAGATCATAATAGCCCACCGGAAACATGCCCATGACGGCAAACATCTGGCGCAGCATGGCAAGCTCGTTCGCGCTACCGACGCGAATGGCCCCGTGGCGCTCCAGACTGAGGCGGCTGAGTTCATCGGCCTCGGTCAGCCGTTGCTCTAGCACGCTATCAGCCGCAAGCGTCGCCTCATTAACCGCTTTCACCAACTGCATCAGCGTCCCGTAGAGCGGCACTTCCTGCTGATACATGTCCGACATGGCCTGGGAGAAGCCCGTGCGAATCGTATCCGCACTGATAAAGTTATCCATATTTACCACCTGACAGCATGAGCGTTGCAGCTACTGTAATCCAACGCGCTGCGGTCAGCGGAAAATATCATGAATTTGTGATCGGCTTAAAACCGTAGCGATTTTTCACCACCAGCATCACGGTGGTCAGCAGTGCCGGTATGGCGAGCAGCAAGAAAATAACGCTGAACGACCAGCCGAGTGACAACATTTCAGCCCCGACAAAGGCACTGAGGATGGCGCCGATTCGGCCCACCCCGTGCATCCAGCTGGAACCGGTTGCGCGGGCATGGGTAGGATAGTAGCTGGCGGAAAGCGCATTCATGCCGGTATTCGCTCCGTTAAAACAAAAACCGCTGCAGAAGGCAATGGCGCTCATGATAACGACCTGCGGCGGTGAAAAACCCAGCGCGACAATAGCGATACCGCCGCAGAAGTAGATCACAGCCAGCGACAGACTGGCATTGAAGCGATCCATCAGCCAGCCGGCAAACAGCGATCCCAGCGTGCCGCCTGCCTGGTACATCGCGGTGATTATCGCCGCTTCCGTCACGGACATTCCCTGTGTATTGACCAGGGATGGCAGCCAGCTGCCGATCAGATACACCAGGAACAGCCCCATAAAATAGCCGCCCCAGAGCATCAGGCTGCCGATGCGGTAGCGAGGAGAAATGACCGTTGCGATGGCGCTGTGTTCAGCAGGTGATTTTTCCGCTTCGGTCGCATGGAAATGCGTATCCGGGCTCGTACTGCCGGGAAGAATACGTTCAAGAATGGCGCGAATGTGCTGCGCGGGCGCACCGCGACTAATCAGGAAACGTACCGATTCAGGAAGCTGACGGATCAGGACCGGCAGGACCAGCAAAGGAAGAATACCGCCCAGCAACAGAACGGAATGCCAGTCGTAACGTGGTAACAACCATGACGCGGCAAAGCCGCCGCTGGCGGCCCCAAAGGTAAAGCCACAAAACACCACGGTGATAATGAATGAACGGCGGCGCTCCGGCGCATATTCAGCCACCAGCGTACTGACGTTGGGCATGGCCGCTCCCAGCCCCAGCCCGGTCAAAAAACGGAACAGGATCATCTGTTCGATACTATGGGAAAATGCGGTCACCAGCGTCCACAGACCAAAAAACAGGACGCTGAAAATGATCATTAACCGGCGGCCAAAGCGGTCGGCCAGCGGCCCGGCGACCATCGCCCCCAGCGCCAGACCAATCAGCGCTGCACTGATCACGACACCCAACTGATGAGTACTGACGTGCCAGGCGGTTTTCAGCGTCGGCGCGATAAAACCCATCAGGGCAATATCCATACCATCGAGCGCAACCACGATAAAACAGAGTACAATTAACCGAATTTGGCCACCACTCAGAGTACCCTGATTAATTAACTGGCGAACATCTACCGCCTCGACACTGCTCACGGGTAAACTCCTCAACGGCTGACTTAAACAACTATCAGATTTGGTAAAAAAAACGGCACTTATGATAGCTGATCGTTAACGATAAAACGCATGAAATTTCCGGCCGAAGCAGAAGCAATGCGGTAAGTTGATGTTTTTTCAGCAACCGTGAAAAACGTTGTGTCAGGCAAAAAAACAACGCCATCATTAATAATCAACCACTTAAAACGCTCCGCTGCAAAAAGTACACATTGTTAATAAAAATTTGCAGCAAAGTTAACAAAATCCAGCTTAAATAGTTGCCTGTCACCTGGCAATGTCATTAAGTTGGGTAAATGGAAAAAAATATCCTTTTCAATCAGCGCATTCGCTTGCGCCATTTACATGCCTTTGTTGCCGTCGCGCAGCAGGGAACCCTGGGGCGTGCAGCCGAGACCTTAAGTCTCAGTCAACCTGCGCTTTCTAAAACCCTCAACGAACTTGAAGAACTCACCGGCGTCCGCCTGTTCGAACGCGGTCGGCTGGGCGCACAACTGACCACCATGGGAGAACAGTTTCTTATCCATGCGGTAAAAGTGTTAGAAGCGCTGAATCATGCCGGCCAGAGTTTTAATGAACAGATTAACGAGCGTCCGGTAGTCATTCGTCTTGGTGCCTTAACCACGGCGGCGATGGGCATGTTGCCACAGATTCTTGACCGTTTTCACCAACTGCGTCCAAACACGACCATTCAGGTTGCCACCTTACATAATAATGTGTTGCTGGCGGGGCTGAGAGCGGGCGAGTTTGATCTGGGCATCGGCCGAATGGCGGATAAAGAGATGATGACCGGCCTGACCTATGAACTGCTGTTTCTGGAGTCATTAAAGCTGGTCGTCAGACCGGAGCATCCGCTTTTAAGTGACAATGTCACGCTTTCACGTGCCATGCAGTGGCCTGTTGTGATTTCCCCGGAAGGCACCGCGCCGCGCCGCCTGGCACAGCAGATGCTGGATGAGCAAGGGTGCAGTCTGCCGCCCCATTGCGTCGAAACGTCATCAACGTCGCTGGCCCGCCAGCTGGCGCTGCGCTATGACTACATCTGGTTTGTGCCTTCCGGGGCCGTCAAAGAAGATCTCAGCCACAATGCCCTGATATCGTTGCCCATCACCTCTCCCGGCCCGGGTGAACCCGTAGGGATAATCACGCGCACCGGTAACACCTTAAGCCTGAGCGCCGAAGTGTTGATGAGTACCATTCGTAAGTTTCACAGCTAGCGACTGCGTTTAGCATGGCGTTCCCAGTTTTCCTGACGCGCTTTTTCCGTTTTGCGTAGACCGACATACAGCGCACCGGAGCCGCCATGCTGCTTCTGTGCGACACAAAAAATCTGGACGTCGTCAAATTCACGCAACCAGCGGTCAAGATAGCTGCGCACAATGTTGGCATGAGAGTCATTGTCCCGGCCTTTGCCGTGAATAATCAGCAGGTTTCTGTAGCCGGCTTTACGGACATCCTGCATGAAGGTAAACAAATTTTGACGGCAGGTTTCAACAGGCTGGCGTAGCAGATTCAGGCTGGCATCCAGCGCATATTGCCCCTTGCGTAATTTATCCAGCACGCCCTGCTGGATGCCTTCAGCTTTAAACTCAAGTTGCTGCTCAAGAGGAATGATGTCCAGGTAACCGCGGGTTAAAAAGTTTTCGTCTTCAGGTTCTGGTGACCGAGGCGGCACTTTTTTGCTGGCGGCGCTGTGATTCCAGCGCGTATTTTCTGCATCTTTGAGTGGCGTAACGTCATTCATCGCGTCACGAAACAGATTGTCATCGTCAAGGTTCATGGCTCGCCCCTGGTAAATGATATGACGCAAAATTGACTTGAAACCAAATAGTAGCAAAATCGGTAAAGCCTGCGCTAATCCCGTTTTTATCGTCCCTTCTGGCCTTTCAGATTAAGATAAATTCTGTATGAGATCAAAAATCCGTAAAGATTTGTTTACGATCTTAATAAGATGACATCAAAAAACCCTGTCATAACAGCCTTTAGCAGTATTGCGGAAACCACACTTTTTGTATGCCTAAAATCTGCTCGGATGAGTTCCCTTACACCGAGAAAATGGTAAAATTGACCCCAGTCAATTATCGTCGAGCAAACTACTATGTTCCCTGAAAAACGTATTCAGTCAGGCGGTTGTGCGATTCACTGCCAGGATTGCAGCATCAGTCAGCTATGCATCCCTTTCACCCTTAATGAACATGAGCTGGATCAGCTTGATAATATTATTGAGCGAAAAAAACCCATTCAAAAAGGCCATACGCTGTTCAAAGCGGGTGATGAGCTGAAGTCGCTCTACGCAATCCGTTCCGGCACCATTAAAAGCTATACCATCACCGAGCAGGGAGATGAACAAATCACCGGTTTTCACCTGGCCGGCGATCTGGTGGGATTTGACGCCATTATGAACGCCAGCCATCCCAGCTTCGCCCAGGCGCTGGAAACGGCGATGGTCTGCGAAATTCCTTTCGATACGCTGGATGACCTGTCCGGCAAAATGCCTGCCCTGCGTCAGCAGATGATGCGCCTGATGAGCGGTGAAATTAAAGGCGACCAGGACATGATTTTGCTGCTGTCCAAGAAAAACGCGGAAGAGCGCCTGGCCGCCTTCGTCTGGAACTTATCCCGCCGCTATGGCCAGCGCGGCTTCTCACAGCGTGAGTTCCGTTTGACGATGACGCGCGGCGATATCGGGAACTATCTGGGTTTAACCGTTGAAACCATTAGCCGACTGCTGGGGCGTTTCCAGAAATCGGGTATGCTGGCCGTAAAAGGCAAATATATCACCATTGAGAACCACGCGATGCTGGAAGCGCTGGCCGGTCAGAGCCACCAGGCGGCGTAATCCTCAGGCCGGGTTAACAAATCTTATTTTGTTGATCCGGCTACATCTTTCCACTTTCTTAGTGCACTTAACATAGGCTATCTTTAAACCAGTCGCGTCGGTCTAAGGAGAGTAGCCTATGTCCCAGTATCAAAACATTCTGGTCGCCATTGATCCTCAGCAGGATGACCAGCCCGCGCTGCGACGTGCGGTCTATCTCAACCAGCTTATCGGCGGCAAAATCAAAGCATTTCTGCCCATCTACGACTTTTCATACGAAATGACCACCTTGCTGTCACCAGATGAACGCACCGCGATGCGTCAGGGTGTGATCAGCCAGCGCTCGGAATGGATTCGTGAACAGGCGCAGGCTTATCTGGATGCTGGTGTGGATATAGACATTAAAGTCATCTGGCACAACCGGCCCTATGAAGCAATCATCCAGGAAGTGCTGGCGCATCAACATGATTTAGTGCTGAAAATGGCGCACCAGCACGACCGGCTGGAAGCGGTTATTTTTACACCGACAGACTGGCACCTGTTACGTAAGTGCCCTTGCCCGGTGTGGATGGTTAAGGATCAACCCTGGCCCGAAGGCGGCAAAGCGCTGGTGGCGGTCAATCTGGCCAGCGAAGAACCGCACCACGATGCGCTTAATCAGAAACTCATTCGCGAAACCGTTAAACTGGCCGAAAGCGTCAATCATACCGAAGTGCATCTGGTGGGCGCCTATCCGATTACGCCAATCAACATTGCTATCGAACTGCCCGATTTTGATCCCAGCGTCTACAACGATGCCATTCGCGGCCAGCATCTGGTAGCCATGAAGGCCCTGCGACAAAAATTCTCCATCAGTGAAGAGTTTACCCACGTTGAAAAAGGCCTGCCGGAAGAAGTGATCCCGGAATTGTCCGCCCACCTTGGCGCGGGCATTGTGGTGTTAGGGACGATTGGACGGACCGGACTGTCGGCAGCTTTCCTGGGGAATACGGCTGAGCAGGTGATCGATCACCTGCGCTGTGACCTGCTGGCGATTAAGCCGGATGATTTTGTCTCGCCCATTACGCTTGACGACGAAGACGAGCACGATTAACGCGGCCCTCAGTAAAAAGGGCGACGGTTATCGTCGCCCTTTTCTTTTACAGCGCTTTCAGAATACTTTCTACGCTGGCTTTGGCATCCCCGAACAGCATGTGAGTATTTTCTTTAAAGAACAGCGGATTTTGCACACCGGCATAGCCCGTATTCATTGAGCGTTTGAACACAATAACGTTTTGCGCTTTCCACACTTCCAGCACCGGCATACCGGCAATCGGGCTGCCCGGATCATCCTGCGCCGCAGGATTAACCGTGTCGTTGGCCCCGATAACCAGTACCGTATCGGTATCGCTAAAATCATCGTTGATTTCGTCCATTTCCAGCACCACGTCATAAGGCACTTTCGCCTCTGCCAGCAGAACGTTCATATGGCCGGGCAAACGGCCGGCGACCGGATGAATACCAAAACGCACGTTGATGCCGCGGGCGCGGAGTTTTTCCGTGATTTCCGCTACCGGATACTGTGCCTGTGCAACGGCCATGCCGTAGCCGGGCGTAATGATCACGGAACGGGAAGATCGGAGCATCTCTGCCGTTTCTTCTGCGCTGATTTCACGATGTTCGCCGGTCTCATCACTTGCCGTTGAAGCTGTGCCATCGCTGCCAAATCCACCGGCAATGACGCTGATAAACGAGCGATTCATGGCCTTACACATTATGTAAGAGAGAATTGCCCCCGAGGAACCAACCAGCGCACCGGTCACGATAAGCAGATCGTTACTGAGCATAAACCCTGCCGCTGCGGCCGCCCAACCGGAATAAGAGTTGAGCATCGAAACAACGACCGGCATGTCTGCACCACCGATGGAGGCCACCAGGTGCCAGCCAAACGCCAACGCAATGATAAGCATGATCACCAGCGCAAACACCTGCGCACCGAGACTTTGCGTGTTGACAAACCACAGTAGCAGTAAAAACGAGACGACCAGCGCCAGCAGATTCAGCTTATGCCGCTGAGGCAGCATTAAGGGCCGCGACGAGAGTTTGCCACACAACTTGCCAAAGGCGACCAGCGAGCCCGTAAAGGTGACCGCACCGATAAAGATGCCGATAAAGACTTCGCTGAGATGGATGTTTTCAATAACTGCCGGCAAGCCAGGAGCATGATCGATATAGCTGTTAATGCCTACCAGTACGGCGGCCAGGCCGACGAAGCTGTGCAGTATCGCCACCAGCTCGGGCATTTCGGTCATTTCTACCCGTTTCGCCAGCCGAATACCGATGGCACCGCCAATAACCATCGCCAGTAAAATCCAGACAACATGACTGCTGTCGGGACCAAATACAGACGCGATCAGCGCAATCGCCATGCCGCTGATACCAAATATATTGCCCTGTCTTGAGGTCTCATGTTTTGAAAGACCCGCCAGACTCATAATGAACAGAATTGCAGCAACGATATAGGCTGCCGTCACTAATCCGCCAGACATAGCTTACCCCTTACGAAACATTTTCAGCATACGCTGCGTGACGGTGAAGCCACCGAAGATATTGATGCTGGCGATCAATACGGCAATAAAAGAAAGAAAACTCACCCAGCCGCCGTGCCCCATTTGCAATATTGCCCCTACCACAATAATGCCCGAAATCGCATTGGTGACTGACATGAGCGGCGTATGCAGCGCATGACTCACATTCCAGACCACGTAGTAGCCCACCACACAGGCCAGCGCAAAGACGGTGAAATGTGACAGGAATTCACTGGGGGCAACATTCGCGAGGCAGGCGAAGAGTACGACAGCGCCTGCCAGCAGCCCATATTTACGCCGGGGGGAAACGGGTGCCGCCGGGCTTTTCGTTTGCGCCGGTGCAGCGGCAGCCGCGGTCTTCGGCGCGGCGGAGACCTGAACTGGCGGCGCAGGCCAGGTGATCTCGCCGTCTCGAATCACCGTGACACTGCGGATGACGACGTCATCAAAGTCAATGACGATCTCGCCATTCTTTTCTTTACAAAGCAATTTCATCAGGTTGACGAGATTGCTGCCGTAGAGCTGAGATGATTGCGTCGGTAACCGGCTGGGCAGATCCGTATACCCGATAATTTTTACGCCGTTGTCCGTTACAGTGACCCGATCGGCGACGGTAAGCGCACAGTTGCCGCCGGTTTGTGCCGCCAGGTCAACAATGACGCTGCCAGGCTTCATGCTGGCCACCATTTCCCTGGTGATCAACGTCGGCGCAGGTTTACCCGGAATCAGCGCCGTGGTGACAATAATATCCACCTCCTGGGCCTGCTGAGCGAAAAGCGCCATTTCTGCTTTAATAAAAGCATCCGACATGACTCTGGCGTAACCATCACCACTGCCCGCCTCTTCTTTGAAATCCAGTTCAAGGAACTCTGCGCCCATACTTTGCACTTGTTCCTTCACTTCCGGACGCGTGTCAAAGGCGCGAACAACCGCGCCCAGGCTGCCTGCGGCACCGATTGCCGCCAGACCCGCCACGCCCGCACCAATCACCATCACTTTGGCAGGCAGGACTTTCCCGGCAGCGGTGATCTGACCGGTGAAAAAGCGACCAAATTCGTGTGCCGCCTCCACGATGGCCCGATAACCTGCAATATTGGCCATTGAGCTCAGCGCATCCAGCGACTGCGCACGGGAAATACGGGGCACGGCGTCCATCGCCATAACGGTGACCTTACGCGCAGCCAGTTTATCCAGCAGTTCAGGGTGCTGAGCAGGCCAGATAAAACTGACCAGCGTGCTGCCCTCGCGCATCAGTGCAATGTCGTCTTCACCGGGTGCATTCACTTTCAGCACAATATCGGCTTGCCAGACCTGCTGGCGATCGGTCAGCGTGGCGCCGGCCTTGACATAGCTGTCATCATCAAAACTGGCAGGCTTACCCGCACCCTGTTCAATCGTGACGCTAAAACCCAGCCTGATGAGTTGTTCAACGGTTTTCGGCGTGGCAGCCACGCGCGACTCATTGGCTGACCGCTCTTTAGGTATTCCAATTAACATAGTGTTCCCTTTCATCGATTAAAGGATGATGACCCTTGTGGTACAGACTGCTCTGACGTCATCCGCGTTCAGGCGGTGTGAATAAATGCAAGGGCATAATCGTGTCTAAACCTACTGAAAATGTTACAGGTGATCTACTGCACAGACGCACCAATGTC
>Ga0157367_1001204_pt1 | contig 11545 bp, 13 predicted proteins | sample AttbisABBM2_FD_113142 | JGI IMG/M metagenome (GOLD analysis project Ga0157367, IMG submission 113142) | Fungus gardens microbial communities from leaf cutter ant in Botucatu, State of São Paulo, Brazil - Atta bisphaerica ABBM2 | ecosystem: Host-associated > Fungi > Mycelium > Unclassified ...
AAAACAATGTTGTTGAAGATGTAGTTTTTCTTGATGTCTTCAACCACACTTGAAGTGATAGGAGAAACCAAGTTTTCTTGAAGATAGGGAATGCCTATGATTTTCAGATAGGACTTAGATTGAGGGAGCCTAGAAGATTCAATGTCATTTGCATTAATGCAATCTGCACTTTTGACATAGTTTTCAATCATTTGAAGATCTAAAGCTGATACAACTTTGTTAGTAACAATTATGATACCTACAAGGTCTTGTTGAACAAAATCGACCATAACATCTGACTTGATGTTCTTCAAGGCTCTATTAATGTTACAGACATGAGAACTACTTTCTTCTATAAATGTTTCTTATTGTCATCATTCATAGGAATGATAATCTGCTTCCCAGACAGACCTTTTGTTGTTATATTAATGTGAGGTTTTGGTTTACCATCACCTTTGATAATTTTTTGAATGTTTTCGATGTTTTTCGCTTTGAGAGTAGGAAACATTTCTTTGATTTTGAGGACTTCCTCAGTATTGCCTTTTGCCAAAGAAGCTTGAGTGTAAGATTTACCAGGATTTGTCTTAGCCTGGGATGGTTTCGTTGTCTTGAAATATTTGGAGATCTCTTTGATCTCTTTGGGAGATTTTGCGGGGATGGGAGAAGGAATTCGTTGAATACTTGCTGGCTTGTTAGTATCTTTTTCCCCATTCTTACTATTCTTGGCAGGAGTGGTGAATTGATGCGCAACTTTTTGTCTGAAAGTGTTATTATGACTGTCAGCAAAGAGCAAGTCCCATTTAGAGCTGTAAAGGGTGAACATGAGTTTTCAGGCGGCCTTGCCTATACCTTTGAAATCATTAATTTCATTGGCTTGAAATGGTTCGATTTTTTTGTTTTCTATATATTTGGCCATGCGGACCAAAGATTTCTTTATATTGTTAGAGTCAGACGGAAGATGCTCTAAAAAGCTGTGGAGAGAAATTGAATGGAAATTACTGTCCCATAGATCCAGTTCAGTCGGCCGATCAGGGTCGTACGGCAGTTGTATGTTGATGACATCATCATCATCAATGCGCGGGGGATTACTAATGTTAAGGGCTGGTGCCTCGTTTTGAAACACATTGGGGTCCCTGAGGGGATACAGGGTCAATCGCCATATTGACACGACTATTTGCTTGACTTTTGTCTTTTGTACGACAGCTGAGAGCTATCAATAGGTTCCCTGAATTCTTCATCAGGGGCGTCGTTATTGATGACCATCCTCTCATGGTAAGGAATAGAAGAAGCCTTCGAAACTACGGAAGCACTTCTAGAGGAGACATTGCTAGAGGAAGGAGATCTCCCCCTAACATCGTCATAATTGTCAACTTTATTGTCTTTGTCGATGTCCATCGCCGAGTCAGCAGGTAAGTGAGCCATTTGTGAAGCAGAAGATGTAAAAGCTGAAGGAGAAAACTGTTTATTCCCTAAGTCTCTATTAGGTGCTACCATACAAGATGGTGGTATAAGAGAAAGAAGGGATGGAGGTCAAGATAGTTGAAGGATAGTTGAAGACAAGCTTAGAAGGAAACGAGTGATTAGAATATTAGAAGCTTATCAAACAGCGATCCTATGACATTCCCCTTTGCAACAATACCATATCCAGGGTTGGACTGTCTCCCTACAAATGCTTTGCCAGGCCTCAAGAATAGAGCAGGTCATAGAAGATAATGCATGGATGTCAGAACGGATGCTTATGTATGAATGCTTGTGTATGAATGCCGGTCTGTTGCGTGTAGTGCCCGCCACTCAAGCATTACCAAATACATGTCAATAATGCCCATGTGCGTCGGGCTAGAGACTGCTATAGAGACTTGCTATCAATGCATCTCTATAACCTCACTCTCCAACCTCCCACCGCTGCAATCCAAGCAATAGTAGGCAATTTCTCCGGCGCACGGCAACAAGAAATTATTGTCTCTCATGGAACTCGTCTAGAGCTTCTACGCCCGGACCCTCAGACTGGAAAAGTCGCGACAGTCATCGCGACAGACGTTTTTGGCTCTATTCGTTCTATAACTTCATTCAGACTGACCGGCGCGACCAAGGGTGAGCACCCTGTACGTATTTTCAGTCTTTGTCGTGTCTTTAACCCTCTGTTTTCTCAGACTACGCCATATTAGGATCGGACTCGGGGCGCATCATCATCCTTGAGTATGATACAAAGACCAGTAGCTTCGTGAAACTCCACCAGGAGACTTTTGGCAAGTCTGGTGTACGTCGAATTGTTCCTGGTCAATATTTGGCCGCCGATCCAAAAGGACGCAGTGTCATGATCTCTGCGATGGAGAAGGCCAAACTTGTCTATATTCTCAACCGCGATACGGCTGCACACCTCACAATATCTTCCCCACTTGAAGCGCACAAGAATACTGCAATCATTCATCACATCGTTGGATTGGATGTTGGATTTGAGAATCCTGTCTTTGCAGCGTTGGAGGTGGATTATTTTGAGTCGGACCAGGACACCTCTGGGGAAGCGTTCAGCAGGACCGGAAAGGTCACTTTTTGTACTTTAATCGTCAAAATGAGACTGATCCGCCTCTAGATGCTCACCTACTACGAACTCGATTTAGGTCTGAACCACGTCGTTCGCAAATGGAGTGAACCGACGGATCCACGGGCTAACCTCCTTGTACAAGTTCCTGGTGGTCAGCTCGCATCCTCTGACCGATACGATGGCCCTTCTGGTGTCTTGGTTTGTTGTGAAGACTACATCATTTATCGCCACATAGACGTTCCCCAACATCGCGTGCCGATCCCACGGAGAAGACATCCGTTGGAGGATAAAGACAGAGGCGTCATTATCACTTCAGCTGTCATGCATAAGATGAAGGTCAGCTTGACCTATCATTCAAAGCTCGTTCATTCGACTAATTTCCTAACGTAGGGTGCCTTCTTCTTCCTGCTCCAATCTGAAGATGGTGACCTCTTTAAGGTGACCATTGAGCACGAGGAGGAAGAAGTCAAATCCTTGAAAATTAAGTATTTTGACACTGTCCCAGTTGCTTCAAGCCTGTGCATTCTGAAATCAGGCTTCCTCTTTATCGCTTCCGAATTCGGTAACCAGTAGGCGTAACTCTTGCTATCATCTCATTCCCAGGCTTATTCGATTCGCTAGCTACCTTTACCAATTCCAAAAGCTCGGAGACGATGACAATGAACCTGAATTCAGTTCAACTTCGTACCCCAATTTTGGAATATCAGATTCACAGGTCGGACTTCCTCGTGCATATTTCACTCCTCGTTCTCTAGAAAACTTGGCTCTTGCCGATGAACTCGAGTCATTAGACCCCATCATTGATTCGAAAGTTCTCAATCTCCTCCCAAACTCGGATACGCCCCAGATTTTTGCTGCCTGTGGGCGTGGTGCGCGAAGTAGCATACGAACTCTGAGACACGGTCTTGAAGTTGAAGAATCCGTGAGTTCGGAGTTACCTGGTATTCCTAATGCTGTCTGGACAACAAAACGCACCGAAGAAGGTAAGTGTCGCTTCACTAATGATCTACTCCCGACATTGACATCCTTGACAAAGACCCCTATGACTCCTACATCATCCTCTCCTTTGTCAACGGTACCCTTGTTCTCTCCATCGGTGAAACCATTGAAGAAGTCCAGGATACCGGTTTCCTCTCTTCCGCACCTACCCTCGCAGTTCAACAAATCGGCTCTGACGCCCTCCTCCAAGTCCATCCTCACGGTATCCGTCACGTTCTCGCTGATCGACGTGTTAATGAATGGCGTGTTCCATCCGGTAAAACCATCGTGGCGGCCACAACTAACAAACGTCAAGTCGTAGTCGCTCTTTCATCAGCTGAAATTGTCTACTTCGAACTCGATTTGGATGGTCAATTAAACGAGTACCAAGATCGTAAAGCCATGGGCTCCACTGTCCTCGCGCTTTCCATCAGTGGAGTACCTGAAGGAAGACAGAGGACACCATATCTTGCTGTCGGATGTGAAGATCAGACGGTTAGAATCATTTCCTTGGATCCGGAGAGCACGCTGGAGACGATAAGCCTGCAAGCGTTGACCGCACCACCTTCAGCGATTTGCATTGCGGATATGTTGGACGCTAGTATCAATAAGAGTCAGCCAACGATGTTTGTGAACATTGGATTACAGAATGGAGTGTTATTGAGGACAGTATTGGATCCGATTAATGGGCAGCTAACAGATACGAGGACGAGGTAAGCTTTGGGATATTTTGCTCTCAAGAACTCACTAATAGTGTTGTACAGGTTCTTGGGAACACGATCGATCAAGCTTCTTCGAGTGCAGGTCCATCAGAATCCTGGTATTTTGGCACTCTCGTCCCGATCATGGTTAAACTATACATATCAAAATTTCATGCATTTTACTCCGCTCATCTACGAAAACCTGGATTATGCATGGAGTTTCTCGGCAGAACTCAGTCCAGAAGGTCTCATTGGTATCTCCGGTTCTGTTCTACGGTAATTTTCCTTACAAAATCTCCAAGCCAAATTATTCAATCCCTTCGTCTTCACCAAGGATATTCCAAGTGCCCAGACTCGGTATCAAACTGAAGCAAGACACTATCCCGCTGTCATATACACCGCGAAAATTCATTACCCACCCTTCAAACAACTATTTCTACCTTATTGAGGGTGACCATCGTGTGATGGGCCAGGGTGCTGTTGACAAAAAACTAGCTGAACTCGTGTGTCGACTTTTCCTCTCCTCTCGATTGGACTGATGCTTAGTGTCTGAGTTCACAGAACCAGCAAGGCGAGAATTTGGACCGAAATGTCCTCAATCTCTCTCCTGAAACTTTTGGTCATCCAAAAGCGTCTGTGGGAACTTGGGCATCTAACATTCGCATCATTAATCCTGTTGAAGGCAAAACAGTCACCTTATTCCCTCTTGACAATAATGAATCGGCGTTTTCTATTGCTATAGTCCCCTTTGCAGCCCGCAACAACGAGCTACATCTTGTAGTTGGTACAGCAGCTGATACGCGAGTAGCACCAAGGATGTGCTCGAGCGGGTTTTTGAGAGTGTACAAATTTGTTGGAGAGGAGGGTGCGGCGTTGGAGTTGGTACATAAGACAGAGATTGATGATGTGCCACTGGCGTTGTTGGCTTTCCAAGGGAGGTTGGTGGCGGGTGTTGGGAAGGCTTTGAGGATTTATGATATTGGGAAGAAGAAAATGTTAAGGAAGGTCGAGAACAAGGTATGCTAGTAATTTGCTATCACATTTGCTCTCATCGATTTGACGTATGGTCAGCAATTTGCTTCTGCGATTGTCACTCTCACAACGCAAGGCTCACGTATACTCGTTGGTGATATGCAAGAATCAGTGTACTTTGCTGCGTACAAAGCTCCCGAAAATCGCCTTCTAATCTTCGCGGATGATTCCCAACCTCGATGGATCACCGCCGTGACAATGGTAGACTACAATACTGTGGCTGCCGCAGATCGTTTTGGCAATATATTTGTGAACCGATTAGATTCCAAGATTTCCGACCAAGTCGATGACGATCCAACAGGCGCTGGTATCTTACACGAAAAAGGAATACTCATGGGCGCTCCACATAAGACTCAAATGATCTGCCACTTCCACGTTGGTGATCTCATCACCTCTATACACAAAGTCTCTCTTGTTGCCGGCGGTCGAGAAGTTCTGCTCTATACTGGTTTACATGGAACGATAGGTATCCTCGTACCATTTGCCACCAAGGAAGATGTGGACTTCATTTCGACACTGGAACAGCATATGAGAACAGAACAAATCAGTCTTGTGGGGAGGGATCATTTGGCGTGGAGGGGATATTATGTGCCTGTGAAGGCTGTTGTGGATGGTGATTTGTGTGAAATGTATGCAAAGTTGCCTGGATCGAAGCAGATTGCGATCGCGGGAGAATTAGACAGAACGGTTGGAGAGGTGTTGAAGAAGTTAGATCAGTTGAGGGTTACAGCGAGCGGTTTCTAACATTATCTTCCCCTGTTATTTGATAGTTAATTCTTACTCTCCTTCCTGCTTCTACAGGCTATAGTTGCTTCACCAAGTCTAAGGAGTTGGGAGATACTGTGGGGCATGTTGTGCAGTACTCCAGAAATATTCGCAAAATGTTCCTGCTGGTTTCCTGCTGGTTTTGATAATTATGCACGTGTCAAGACCCTACTCTCCTGTTAACAGGAGTTTTCCTTGAGCTATTTTCGTAGTATCAGATAAGTATCGGCGAGAATGTTCTTGAAAGACACCAATAAATGTAACAATAACAATATTTGCACTAGCAAACCATTGTTACTACAATTATCATAAAATGCCTTATAAACTTTCTCAACAGCTGAGATGATGTTTCTGACGGTGCATGCTCAGCAATGCCAAGTTGATTGTTCGAGCATTTTTCCATGAGAATAGTTTGCTTGATTAGAGGTCCATAATGTTCAGATCCTGTCCAGCTCACAAACTCAAATACTTCTACCAGGCTCATCACTCAGACTTACCAACAGTTTTGTGCCTCTGGAGCGCTTTGGAAGCACTCAAGCCCACAAAATCTGTCGAACAACAGATGTTTGTGGAGTATTTCAAACATAACATGATTTTCATATCATCAAGTTCAGTCCAATGGTACAACGAGGGCAGATTATTCCATTCACAGGGAGACTGGCTGCACGCCTTCTTTGGAGGACCCTGAACATGTTTTTGCTATGTCGTCACAGTCAAGGAGGTGTTCTCTCATAATTTTGTCACGTTCTGCGTCTGTGAGTGGTTTAGCTTTTTCAATTGTCGTAAATACAGGCCGATCTTTGCAGAATTTATGCACAAGCCCATAGACAGATAGTGGTTTTACACCTGTCTCGAACAAGATCAGAGTCTATCCGAAGAGGGCATAGGATGGTTCGGCGACATACCAAAGAGAACGAGAAACAACGTTGTTCCAAAGGTCGTGGCAAAAGTGCCTTCCACGAACGTCCACACACCTCAAATGAATGAGATCCCGCCCAAAAATGACGTTGGTGCTTAGTAGTCAAATACCATCTTCGGCTGAATTGGAGACATCATTAAGCGCAATGATGCTCATGAGTTATTGTACCCGAGAGGCGAAGGGTCAGAGACCAAGGATTCAACGTTGCAAGTATATGTTTTGCGATACTGCCCGGGAAGTCAAAAAACATCAAGTAAAAAGTAATTGACGAGGCGTTAAGACAGCACCTGTGGTATCGAAAACAGAGCAGCTCCCATATTTGATTGAGGCCTCTGGCTGGGCATCGTTGGGATTCCAAAGAGTTGCTGCCCAGGCCACAGCATAACAGGTCTACTGAACAGGAAGACATCCTCGATACTATCAACTCTCCCATTAAGGGCATCCTGTAGATAACACGAAACAAAACTAGGGTTGGAGGAAGAAGGATCGTCGAAGAAATTGATAGGGAAAATGCAGTCATATATCTCTCCTGGATTATTCACACTCTTGTCTTCATAGTTACATAGTATGACCGTTGTGTTTATCGCTGCATAATGATGGTCTTTGATTTACAGCCTGTAGATCCAGCTGAGGGGTTGATTTCAACCCACTGGTTTGTATCGACCGGCCAGACACATTGGCCTGGAATAACCTCTCAATGGATGGAAGTTTGGCGAAGATAACAGGAAACACCTTTGAAATAAACTCGAGAACGAATGTATGGCAGATATGATATATACCAGAAGTGTATTCCAGCGAGAGCTAACCACGTTCAATTCCAGTAGGACATAATTTGAATCTCACTACCATAAGATAGCAGATATGTGGGCTGTGCCACAATTAAATTGAATCCCCCGCCTCCAATGAAAACAAGACAACCAATGGCGATCCGGCCACGTGTCCATCGAACAAAAGTCTTCTCTGGTCTGCCAGGAGAATTGCAAGGCTAGTTAATACGAATGAAACATTTTTGTAGATGAAAAATCCCGAGGGACATACGAGTACTGTTCTACCCACGATTTGACACCGATCAGGATACCAAGCGGAGTGAATTCACGGGAACTAGAGCACCCTCTAGAAACAATGTCCTATAGAAAAGCACCAATTGCGAGAATATAACTGAGTGTGAGGGCGGTTGTTGACAACCGACATAGAGTTCCACTAGAGGGAAATGTCCATAAAGCATCCACATATTGTTTGGACCTGATAGGAAAGAGGACTAGAAATAAAACTGACGATAGCACATAAAAGTGAAGACATTATAATCTTTGGTACCAAGGAAACATTGCGCACGTGCAGCAAGCTCGATAAAGGAGTATAGAACGTCAAAAGCGACTAAAATAATTGATCGCCATATCCAAGGGCTCCAGCAGATAGTTAGGATTGTTGATTGTTGCAGGTCATGCAGAATAGAAATGACTTGCCGCACAACATTGTGAAACCCTATCAAGAACGGAGGTATAATAACGAATCCGTTTCCATCATGATTTCAGGTGGGAAATGTCCTGTTGGGCAAAGGCAAGGGCGAAAGTGACCAAATCAACAATAGCGACCAGGATCACAGCACGTAGTAGCACACGAATACACGACTCCGGTCAAGAGCCAGGATCGTCGCCGGAGGGGTAGCCATAGGGTAAAAGTGAACGGCGTGCGGATAACGTTGAGGGTATAAATGGGACGTCCGTCTCGCAAGGCCACGAAACAACGAGCCAACAACGAGTCTCAGTGATAACGGAGTCAACGTATAGCTCCTCGGTGAAAGGTTTGGAAACTTGATCCGCTGGGCGGGGAATTACAATCCCTTCCTCAACTGAGCCTCAACTCTATACGTAATGATTATAGGCACTACGCTCCATATATACATCTTAGGTATGGCGTATCACCGCAAGAGATTGATAGTTCTAGAGCCTAGAAAAAAGTCTTTGGAGGGGGGTGACTTTGGAGGGGGTGACATAAATGCATGACTACTACATGCGGTGTTATAGTCATGGCTTGTTCCCGGTAATCGGTGAACGAAAAGCGGGTTATCTTGTGCAGTGCTTTGCACACAATGTCCACAAGTACAGAGCATGTTTTATTAGTGATGTTATCGCCTATCCAGTGATCCTTGGTATGGGGAGAGTTATCTATACGGACCTGGGCCGTCTACTTAGGAAACTCAGAGTTCTGAGTTAACTTCCAATGTCCATTGATACGAAGAATGGGATGACTGAGATGTTATCGAGTCGGACACAACGAGGCAGTTTCGGAATCAATCTGAGTCGATGCGGGAGCCAGTCAGCAAAGGGAAGATAACGAATTTAAAAAACGAGTAATCAGACCGGTATTTGTATGCTCCAAATTTCTACTGACGCCTAAACTTATCTTCCCCGACCCTACCTGCTACCCGCAAGATGACCTCTCAACATTCTAAACAGCATAAAAAAGGTCTTTCGAATGCCACGATGCCATGGCCACGGAACACCTACTCCGCGGTGAGGGAGTAGCATTGGCAATATCAAACAGGAGAAATTGACTCCTAAGTGAATGAGTCCCATGTCATATATTATATCCGACCTGATGCTTAATATTCATTAAGCCTTCCACCAGACTATCCCTTGGTGGATTGTACAACAACAGGTGGCCTGGGCTGGCGTGATCTGAATGACAATGAAGATGAGTAGGTTGTCTGCCATCTGCTTCATTTACCCTAGAATATGAATATTCAAAGCTGATTATTTTAGAGTTTAGATCCTGCTTGTGTGAAAAAGGTTCTGAGATCTCGCTTAGTTCGACTGCCCTAGCATAGCCTTGGAGGCTGAGGACCGAGCAGTAAATTTCAATGCTCAAGTCCTCACATAGTACGGAGTGCCGAAAATTGCAGCCATTACGAGACTGCCACGTCTTATTTCCCGCTCGGAGCCACGCACAACTTGGGTGACCATGATAGGCGCATGTATATGATAAGCAAACATATGCACCAAAATGTATACAAGAAATCTGAGATATAGTAGACCATCAGAGTTCTTCACGGCTCTTCTTGGGATCCAGACCAACAAGCTCGACATCAAATACGAGAGCGGAATTTGGAGGGATGACGCTACCGAATCCTCGCGAACCTGTCAGAATGACATGAGAACGGGTTTTGTAGGTGCAATGAGAAGCTTCTGCACACCATAAGCCTTGTTTGACGGAATGGTGAGCTTGCGCTTTTCGTTGACACACATTCCCTGGAGACCCTCGTCCCAACCTTGAATAACCTGACCGACACCAAGCGTCAAAGGTAGTGGTGAGTTACGGTCATGGCTGATGAATCCGCTCAGTAACAGCGACATTGATTCAGGGTTCACACACCTTGAGTCAAATTTGTTGCCATTGGAGAACAAAGTTCCGGTCTTGAAGGAACAATTTCAGACAGCCTTTCGACTGCAAAAGACTGGACATACGTAATGCACGCGGATGGAGTCTCCAGTTTTCGCAAGGACAGAGCACTCTTCGGGAGTATATGTTGTCTCAACAATAAGCTCTTTGGGAGGTTCCTGGGCGAGGACGGGAAAAACACTAGAAACAAAGAGAGAGAGCCAGCTCAAGAAGTGCATGGTCAGTAAATTGTGGCAACGTGTTTAAAATTGATAATGACCACGGCATCACTCGGCTTATTCGGGTATCACCGGAAGTCCTGCCCGTAGTCAGGTGAAGAACTAAACAGTTTATGAATCGGACTTGAAACCTTACTTCGTTTCCCTTTTGGGAACTCAGAGGAACCCCATCATCCGACGCCGACCGCCTACTGCGACAATGGTGAGCAAGACAGTATTATTGTCAAACACTATGTTGAGCGTATAGTTTTGTATAGCCTTCTCAAAAGACTTTCCGCATCAAGCAAAAGCTCGCTAAGGCTGGCCGCCAAAATAGGTGTGTTACAAGTGCTACTGTGATGGGTGAGAATACTTATCCGAACATGTCAGGCCTATCCCCCAATGGTTTCGTCTCAAGAGCGATTCTAAAATTCAAGTTCGTTTACATGTTCTATACTATCGTTGAGGGCAGGATATCAATTCACTTATTCCAACAGTACAATGCCAAGCGTCGTCACTGGCGAAGGACGAAGCTCAATATCTGAATTCCTTCTCATCTCGATCGGTGTTGTTATGTATTAGGTTTGGAGTTGGGGAAGGGCAGAGGACAACTTTTTATTGCTTCCACGTGTGCAACTATGAAACACCATTCATGCATCATGAACCTACCGTTCTCCACTGTCCTTCGGTATGTTGATTCTCATATGAGTGACACCTGTTCAGATCAATCTACCCGTTATGAATTTCAATGCATTCTCACCATCTGGACCCTTTGTTTTCGATCTGAATTGATCAAGTCTGAACTCAAAACACTGATTCTTAATGGTCCAAACTGCTCAAGGCGCAGACTCATTTGGAGTTCACAATCGGTTTATGAGAGGCTCTCGAATGGCTGGAAAGTCTTAGGATTCAGGCAATGCGCGATAGCGATGTGTATATTATAATTATCATCGTTCAGTGGTATCGTTTTGAGAGACCTTAAAAATAATAACAAAACCACGTGCCTTGGATGACTTGTCACGAATTCATTTCT
>Ga0157367_1001205_pt1 | contig 11542 bp, 8 predicted proteins | sample AttbisABBM2_FD_113142 | JGI IMG/M metagenome (GOLD analysis project Ga0157367, IMG submission 113142) | Fungus gardens microbial communities from leaf cutter ant in Botucatu, State of São Paulo, Brazil - Atta bisphaerica ABBM2 | ecosystem: Host-associated > Fungi > Mycelium > Unclassified ...
CCAGGGCTTCTTCTTTCAGCTCGATAAAAATACCTTCACCGCGCACTTCAACCGCGGGCAGCCAGTCTTGGCGTTCTTTGTAGATAGGAGCTCGCGAGGCCCCAATCCCATCGTCATCCATGCCCGAGGCGTAGTCAATACGAGTAAAACTCGTTAACGCACGCACTTCCAGCAGTTTCCTGGCCAGAACAATGCGCTCGATTTTGTCGGTTAGAAAATCTGGGACTTCGCCAGCTTCAAGGAAAAAATCGGATTGATCTCCTTGATTGCTACCTTCAATATCTCGGAAAGCTTTCCACTCCGGCAAGCGCAAATCGATCTCATCGGTTTCGATTTCGCCACGTTCTTTAAGCAAGGTTTGCCAAATATCCTCGGCCTTGAATTCCGCCAAGGTCGGGAACATTTCCATATCCAACAGTGTTTTCAGCTTTTCCGGCGAGTCGATCTTCTCGACTTGGTGCTGCGGGCATTTTTTTAATGCCTGCCCTATTGGACTGGCAGCCTCTTTGATGGACAAGGCGCTACGCACAAGCGGAAACCAGCCATTGGTGGCGCCGCGCTGAATGGCGCGGACTTGCCCCGCATGTTTGCATTCGTGTGGATCTTTGTTTTTGATTCCGAGCCAAGGCCGCTTCCGCGTGCACTCACCTAAAGCGATGCCGCGGCTTTCACCAAAGGCATCACTGACGCTACGTTTAGCGTCGCAGGCGCAATAGATCCAAATATCCGATACCGAACCGGTGGTGCCGGAATAAACCAAGCGCATACGCTTTTTACAGCTCGTGTTAGCGTCTCGGTGCACATAAGCACGCCAGGGGAAATCATCGATGTGGCCGCTTGGACAAGCGACAACAAATGGAGCCGGGATGGTGGGAGCACGATATTTGCCTCTACCTTTGCAGTTGGGTGCCTTGCACTCCATTTCCTGTGTTTTTTCGTTGTACTCAACCAACTCTTCACCGGGCTCAGATAGTGTTGCACATTCAGGATGGGTGCAGACCTGATAACGAGGGAAGAGAAAGGTTGGTACCGTTCCTTGCTTGGTGAAATAACTACCACTGGCCGGCTCAGCAGAAAAGAAGCGCTTCACCTTCAGGGCGCGCTGTAAACGCGGCTCGTGAATGACCAAGTTTTCATCAAGTCGCCAGCCATCGATTCCCGCAACAATAACCGACAACGTTTGCAAGTCTACAATGGCTCCGGGACCAAAAGTTGTAATCACCTGGCTAGGACGAACGTCTCCAATTGCCCTTTTGCTCGACATCCGTGTTACTCCTCATCACTCAGATAAAATGCCGCTGTTGGTTCAACCTCTCGCAAGGAGCCGGGTGTCGACCATTGACCTTCGTTGTCTGTACCCGACGTTTTCAGCAGTACGCGGGCGTTATTAGGTGGACGCTCACCACTCTTTAGCCAAGAATAGCGCAATAGATCATCAGCATAGTGAGCCCAGTCGTCGCGGCTAGACATCAAGCGTTCATTAACCAACTTCGCGTTTTTTTTGCCCACCAAATCGGTTGCCCGCAATGTAATGTTGGTGATCATCAAATCAGTGCTGGGCAATGCCGGATCAAAATTTTGGGCCTGTACTTCACGTGCCATATTCTGTCCACCTAATCGCTGCATGGCAGCAAAGGCACCGCGCAAGCCTCTGTCTAATGCGCGCGACGAGAAGGGAGTAACGCTGATAGCCTCCACATACCGATAAAGGGCTGCATGGTAACTTCTGAAATGCTCGTAATGAGAAAGATCTCGTGCTCCCAGCCAGTTGTACATGGTGATAACTAGGCCTGGGTGCTTCCGACCCACACGGCTGGTCGCCTGAATGTATTCAGCGGTACTTTTCGGTTGGCCAGTCACTACCATTAGGCCTAAACGGTCGATGTCCACACCCACGGAAATCATATTGGTGGCCAGCAACACATCGACGGGGTATTGCTTACCTTGCTCACGCGGGAACTTATTATCCAATCGCTTTAGCAGGCCGGGAATACGCCATGAATCGAGACGACTGGTTAGTTCATCAGGGTCATTGATATAGCGCCGCGGAAAACCTCGTTGCTGGGCTAAGTAACGCAAGCGCTTTTTAATGTCGTCTTCCACAAGGCGGCGTGCACCGCCGAGTGCACGCAAGCTGTTAAAGTAACCCACAACCGTCGCGTAAGGGTCCGCAGCTTCTGGGTCGCGAGTAATTTCTGCTTCGCCGGCCGCAAGCAAGGCTGCGTAGACACGAACCAGTAGTGTCTTGGTGCTGGAGCCGGGTGCGTTCATGCCCACATACAGCCGACCGGCCGTCTTATCATCGTCCTCTTTCATTTCCTGCTCTTTGGCAAAGAAAGAATCTTTGGAGGACAAACCACTTGGCGGGAATACTCTAGCTTCACGGTTGTAGAGCTGTCGTATCTGCTGATGAGCTCGGCGTATGGTCGCTGTGGACGCAATAATTTTTGCTGGGATAGATACCCCAGTCTCAACTTGAACGCGGGCCAGAAAGTCAACAGCGGTTTCATACAGCCCGACCATGGTACCTAGTGGGCCGGAGATCAGGTGCAGTTCGTCCTGAATGATCAATTCTGGCGGGACTAAGCGGCGTGCCGGTTGATCGTCTTTCACTACTCTTTGATTTGGTTTTTCACCATGACCGGGCGTTAAGTGGCCATAAGTTGGGCTGTATCGATCGCGCAAACCAAACAGCGCCTGAGTTTCTCCCTTGAATGGCATGCGAGCAAATTTATCCACCGTGGCAATAACCAGTGATGGACACTCGCGATAAATCTCATCGTCCACCACAACCACCGGCAGGCCCTGATCGTTAGACTTGCGGGCGCAAAACTCACATTTCGGATTAGGGCAGCGAACAAGAGTTCTCAGTCTGGCGTTATCGAAGTCGTATGTCTGGTTTTCAGGTTTTCCCTGCGGAGTTACCAATGCGGTGCCACAGCGAGGACAAGAAACCAATTGCACTGGGCTACCATCGCGTGGCTTTTTGCCTTCGTCCAGATCTTCCAGCGCCTTGCCAGACGCCTTTGCGTCATTAGGAGTTGTGGCCTTACCTACCCATAGTCCGATTTTGAACGGTTCTTGGCCCCACTTCTCAGGATTGCTCTTGCGGACTAACTCGCAGGCACAGATCAGCGCGGTTGCGCGTTGGAATTGCTGCACGGTCAGTAGCCGCAGGGTATAGCGCATGATAATGGCCACGCCTGCGCTGGAATCCAATCCATTCACATCACCACGCAAGCGACGGTATGCCAAAGTGAACGCAGCGAGGCCGAGGTAGGCTTCAGTTTTACCACCACCTGTAGGGAACCATAGTAGGTCCACTAGATTTCTATCCGATGCAACTTTTTCTCCGGCCTTGGGCTTATTCACCATACTTGCAATGTTGAGCAAGATGAAACCCATCTGGAACGGGCGCCAGGTGTGGTTGTTAGGCGAACGAAAGTCGTCAGGTCGGCCTACGATTTCACCCTTGTCACGGTTTCGAGCTGCCCATATCCCATGTATGCGTTGATCCCACATGACATAGTTGGCAAACAAAAAGGCTTCAAAGGCTTTCGGTTCATCCCGGATGAGTTCCAAACCTTCGCGCATTCTTCGCGCTGCGTCTTCGCAAGCTTCTATGATTACTTTTACAGTATCCTTATTTTCCGGCGTTGAGCTAAACGGTACGCCTTGCGCCTCGATCTTTCTATCAGCAACCCATTGCTCATAAGCCAATACCAGAGGTTCTATAGCGCCGAATATATCATTGGGAGTTGCACATTTGCTCAGCTCCAACATATCCAGGTTTAGGCCAGGAATGGCACCACTTTGGGCAATCAAGCTTGGCACTTCGAAGTTGGGGATGAAATCGGTGAACAATACACTGGCACGATCACGCGTGGCGTTTACTCCATCCCATCCTGCCGCGACCCCATGACCCGTTGCAAATTCTTTCGCATCTCGGTAGAGAAGATTAGCCGTAGCAATTTCTGTGTCTTTTGATATGTCCTTGTCAAAATCTTTGGCGATGAATATGGCGCTTTTGTCAGCGCCAAATACCTCTAGCTTCGGTTGCATTAGCCATTGCTGGTCTTTTGCCTTGTCGGAATCTTCGCCTTTAGGGCGTCTGTTCACCAGAAATAAGCTGACAGCTTTGGCTCCATCAATATGATGAACTACGCCTTCGAGGAATACCTGAGCATCTCCGTCGCTATCTTCTCCTGGCCTTCTAAAACCGTCCGGTGTGACGATAACCGACGCAGGAGCATTTGACTTGGATAGAGAAATCGGGCTGATCTTGCCGACTGTGTCAACCGGTATGCCCTCGACCAAAACGGATCGCTGATAACGTTGCCAAAAGATACCGCCTTCCGATTCATCTTTTTCTCGGCGATAATCACCCCAGGCAGCATTAGCATTTATTGTTTTGGTATCCTGATTTACTAAAAAAGAAAGCCCCATGGATGAAGGACTAAAACCCACGATGAGTGGTGGCTGAGGCTCATACTCACCGCCCTCATCGTCGTCATTGCCTGCTGCAAACTGGTCATTCTCCAGCTCTGGAATTTCCGACTCTAAGGGCGCTAGTCGACCAACAATATAGCGCGTGGTCGGAAATTCAGTGATGGATTCATCAGCTGACGTCGGGCCCATCAACTCTCTCTCGAGAGCCTCAAGAATTCGTGAGCGCGACTCTCGTTTGCTGCTATCAGGCATTGACATGCTCCTTCTGTTCGCGTCTTTGTGCTCCTGGACCTTTCCCTGTTCCGGGGTGGGCATCGTGAGCACCACTTAACGGCAAATACTTTTTTGGTACGGCTTTGGGTTTTTCCGGCGGTGGGCAGTCAGTTCTTTTTTCAGGAATAAGCTTCAACTTTCTGCGGACACGCTCGCCAGAGAATTGACGTCGGATTTCCAGACCAAGAAACTCTCCAATCGCTGGAGGAACCGCATTGCCAATCTGCATGTGCGCGACACGTCTATCACCTGCAAATTGGTAGTTATCTGGAAAAGTTTGCAACCGAGCAAGCTCGCGAACAGAAAGCAGCCGTCCCTTCCAATGGAAAGGACCTGTCGCAGGCCCTGGCTGTGCCTGGATGGTCCAGCTTGGCTTATCCTTCGCGAGCTTAAGAAGAAATGACCAAAACCGGGTCCTCCATCCAAATAACGGTAATCCACCCATTTTTTTGGTATGCCAGAGATAGTTTTGACCTTCAGGAATTGTTGGCAGAAGGTCTGCCCATTTACCTGAGGGTTTAACTTCATCTAGCCAGATATCGACATCCAAATCACCGATAGCATCCCATGCAGTTAAGTGAGGTAGGCCTTTACCCTGATATTTCTCAGGATCGAAATGCGTTGGTTCAGGCAGGTCGAATTGCTTTCCATCTCTGCTGGCGATGATGAATACACGCTCCCTTGACTGCGGAACACCGTAATCAGCGGCGTTCAGCGCTATTATGCAAGGTTGGTAGTTAGTTTTTTTGGCTCTATTGATTTTGTTCAGTTCATCGACCAAAAGCTGCAAGCCTTCGTCCTTTTCCGAAAATGCTATTCCTTTGACATTCTCCAGCAAAATCACTTCCGGTTGGCCTTCGCGGACAATATCCAAATAAGCTTTCAAAGTTTTTGCCCGGGGGTCCGTTAGGCGATCAGTATCACCTGTAACCCAGTAACCGGATTTGGAGAACGGCTGGCATGGTGGACCACCCGCAAGGAGCGTAAGTTCTCCAGGCTCAACTCCTGCTTGCTTTAGCAACTCAGTAGGTGTTATCGCATGGATATCGCCAGGGCAAGCCAACTTCCAATTTGGATGATTAATAGCAAGGGTTTGCCGGGCTGCTTCATCAATCTCAACGCACAACTTGTTCCGAAAACCTGCTTCGGCCAACCCAATATCTAATCCCCCAGCGCCGCTGAAGAGGGAAATCATTGTATTCGTGGGCTTGCTACTCACGCACTCGTCTCGCTTTTTTGGTATTCAAGCAGTTCACCCACGGAAACCGATAGGTACTCACAAAGTGTGTTGATGGTTTCCAAGTCAATTCGCACAAGCGTCTCGTGGTACATCCTGGTCAATGTCCCCCTATTGATTCCAGTATCTCTTGCGACATCGGAAATCTTGAGCTTCTGCTCTCCGAGTACTTTTGAAAAATGACACTTGATCATCTGGGGATGCCAAAATGCTCTACAGGAGGTTATTTTGAACTTAATCTATAGCACATTGTACACTTAGACTGGCAGTTAAATCCACTCCGCTGGGTGACTTCGTCTGTTGAAATTGTGGCGGGGAACCGGAAAGCTCCGAGGCTTGGCGCGTGGTTCCAGGCCGGAGGGTGACGGCGCGGCGAGCGCAAAAATTCGATCCACGGCTTTGACAGTGAGCGCAAGCTCGGCGGCGCCGAGTGCCAGCGGCAAGAACGCACGGTGACAAAGTGCCACTATTCGTCCACTGGTTCAGGGCGCCACAAATGGGCAGACCAGCGTCTTGGCCGCCGCACCCGCCACATTACAGACACCGGCTCTTTGACGTGGTCACAACGACCCCAAATCGTCCAGATTGAAAGGATCCGTGTATCGCTCGGTATCGCTCACACCAGGCCAGCGCTGCGACCTTCCTGATAGGGGGAGGTAATCTCTGATCCAACGAAGTCAGCTCGCCAATGAACTCGAACTGGACCAAATCCAGACGCATTTCTATTTGTCGAGCGACACCGTCTGCACGATGTCTTCGAACTCTGCGAACATGTCGGGCTGGTACTTCGACAGAAAGCGCACGACGGCGTCATTGTCGAGCAGCTTGGCAATGTAGCCCTTGGCGAGCACGAGATTGAGCACGTCCTGCCCATACGACTGCTCGATTAACTTGAACTGGCCGTGGACGTTGCCCATCTCGCGCTCCATGCGCGCCATTTGATCCGCAGTTACGCCGCCCAACTTCTTCGGCTTCGCCTCTCCTACAAGCATCTCCGGCGGTGTCGCCGCGAGCAGCGCCTGACAATACGCTACCGTAATATTGTTCGCCGCGAGCATCAGCTCCACAGCCTCGATCTGCCGCGTTGGCTTCATCTTACGCAGCACGGCGCCGAGGTTTGCCGAGAACTGCTGGTCCTTCAGCAACTCGGTGGCTTCTTGGCAAAGCCCGTCAAGCAGATGCATTTTCTTGATGATGTGGCTAATGTCGACGCTCAGGGCCCGGGCCAGCCGTTCGGGCGTTACACCCCGATCAACCGCACGCCGGATCATGAAGTGCTCCTGGATCGTGGACAGGCGGTTGATCCGATTGTTATACGTATAGCTCTCGTCATCGATTGCGACGAAACACGGCGCATCGACGAATTCAAGTTGCCGGAGCGCGAGCATCCGGATATGCCCATCGAGCAAGACATGTTGGCCTGTTTTCGGATCCGATTTGCTGATTGTGAGCGGTTCGATCAGGCCGACCTCCTCGATCGACGACAGAATCGTTTTGAATTTCTTCGACTCGAGAACGCCATCAGGCGTTTTGCGCGATGGCAGAATCCGGTCGAGCGTGACGACGACGGGCTCGGGAACAAATCCAATGGGCGGCTGGCTCATACGACATGACTCCCTTCCCAGACCCGCTCGGCCAAATATTTCGGCAGCGTCTCCAGACCTTCTGCACGCAGAAGATTGGTGAAATTTTCATCTTCAAGTAACTGACGCAAGGCTTCGACGATGAATAGCAGCCGCTGTTGGGTCATTTCCGCCTTTCGGATCATCAGTCGCTGACGTTCGACCTCATTCTGGTAGTTTCGTACCAGGCTCGATGGCGTCACCTCGGTCTTTTTGCGCGAGGCGCCCCGAGCGAGCGACCGGCCTTGCGTCCGCCGCCGCTCAATAACGCGCCGTGCCTGAATCAACTGACTCCCGCGCAATGTTCCCGCCTCATAGGCATCTTGCAACGCGGCCTGAATGGCCTTATCGTCGTTGCCGGCACCCGCGATGGTCATCGCGGCATTGAGCGGAATACGCCCACGTTGGACTGCAGCCAACAGACGCTCTTCGCCATTCTTGAGCAGGTACAGGATCCCCTGGATGTATTCAACGCTCAGGCCGTTTTTTTCGGCGATAGCCTTCTTGTCGTACCCCAGATCGCGCAGGCGTTCGATGCCGCAAAGTAGCTCAAGCGGCTGATACTGGCGTCGCGCGATGTTCTCCGACAGACTCATGATGAACGCCTGCTCGTCGTCCACATCCTCGACAATCGCCGGAATGTGCGACTCGCCAAGCACCTGGAATGCCTTGAGACGTCCCTCTCCGCAGACCAGCAGGTAGCGCCGCGCCCCACCCGGACCGTTGCGTGGCGCCACTCGGATCGGTTTTTTCAAGCCGACTGCCCGAATGTTCGCGACGATTTCATTGAACACCCTGCTATTGCGCTCGCGCGGATTGAGCACGTCGATCAGGTCGACCGGGATCATCTGCAGGTCGATCGCGGAATGTTCCTTGTTCATGCGGCCCTCCGGAGGCGATAGCGTTCGGCCATGCCATATAGGTAGTCCAGGTTCTCGAAGCGGTAGCTCTCGTACTCGATGCGGTTGTGATCGGCAAGCGATATCCCGGGCTGCCCGAAGTCGAGACGAGGCAGTAGGTAATAATCCAGTGGGTTCTCGTTGGATTCGTCGAGCCGAACTGCGACCGTAATGTCAGGCAGCAGGCTCGCGTCGAAGCGCACCTTCCAGCGCCGCCGGCCGTTATCCAGAACAAGACAGCGCGCAAGCACCATCGACACGGTGAATTCACGGTTCACATCGAGCAGGTCGGTCGCGAGATCCCGCTGGACCGAGCCGCCCAGGTCAAGGATCATGCGCTCGGTCTGACTGATGATTTCCGGATGCAGCCGGCGTAGGAACTGGTTGACCTCGAGGAACCGGTAGTCGCGGTCAGGCGTGAATCCAACCGCCTCATAGGCGCGCAGCAGGCTGCCAAAACGGTGGATGTATGCTGCCGTCGACGGCATACCCTCGGCCTCGTCAATAATGAGCCCAGACAAGACGCCGCGCTGCCTAAACAGATTTCGCAGCTTCTCGAGCAATTCCTCGTTGCTATACCGGTGCGATCTCGCCCGGAGGATGCCTTGCGCGGTGCAGAAAATGTCGGGCGGAACGATCGCCTCGAACGCGCCGTCCTTGCGGATCCACATCTCCGGCTCGTTGACCGCGCGGTGCTTCTTGAGCTTGTATGAGATCCGGTTGTAGATGTTGTTGCCAATGTATTTCTCATTGCTGAGCACCTGCCGCACCGTCGCCCTCGTCCACTCTCTCCCGAGATCCGTGGGAATACATCCTGCGTTCAGCCGCGAGCCGATTTCCGATTCGGTGAGCCCGTCGTCGACGAACCATCGGTAGATCTGATTAACGGTTGCGACCTCCTGCTCGGGCCCTGGCATCAGGATCACGCGATCGGTCTGCAGGCTCTTGTGCTCGCCACGCGTTAGCTCGCCCTTGAACGTGCCGCTCTGATCGACGAGGACACGCCGCAAGCCGTAGCCAGCCGGACCACCCTGACGATATCCGAGCTCGATCAACCGGCACTGCCCCGCGAACACCTTGGCCGACAGTTCCCGGCTGTATTCGCCGGCCATCGCGCGCTTGACTCCCTTGACGATGGTCGAGACCGGTGAACCATCGTTCTCAAACTGCTCCGCACAGTACGTGACCTGGATACCGGCACGCTTGCAGATGTATTCGTAATAGGCACTCTCATCGGCGTCCTGGAAGCGCCCCCACCGGCTCACGTCATAAACGAGGATCGCATTGAAATCGGCCTGGCCGGATTCCACATCCCGGATCAACTGCTGCAATGCCTGTCGACCGTCGATACTGAGCCCGCTCTTGCCTTCGTCGGCGTAAGTCCGGACGATCTGGATGCCGCGACGCTCGGCATATTCCCGGATCTTGTCCGCCTGATTCTCTGTCGAGTATTGCTGATGCTCGGTGGACATTCGGACATATTCCGCTGCCCGGTAGGTCACGGATGAGGGCGAAGCATCATTGGGGGGATTTTCCTGCCACATGGTGACCGGTCGCCTGATCGAGAGGGTTGCTGTTCCCGGACATCCCGCCGGGGGCCGGCGTGACGGGCGATCCAGCCCCGTCACGGTCTCCGGGAAACGGTAAGTGGCGAGCTTTTTTGTGTCGATCACGTCCTCTCTTTGCACGCGTCCATCTTGCGCGGACATGTATCGCACACAGGCGTGATCTCGACTAGCCAGGAATCCGTCGAAGCTCCTGTTGGCGGAGAAATTGGCGTGAGCCGGTACACGCCGGACGGCGCGATGCACACGTCCATCTTTGCAACGCTGACAGAGGCCGCGAACGGCTGGCCTCGTTGCCGGGCGCGGCCGCTGGTCACATAATCCGAGCGGTCACGCCGGTACTGACGCCAGTAATCCGGGTTCTGGCTCAACCACGCGCGCTGCGCATCACGCTGGTTGTCGCGGTAGTCGGAGTCGGTGCGGAGTTTCTCGCGCTGCCACTGACGCTTGCGGGCGCGCTGGCAAGCGGTCGACGAGCAGTAGGCCTGATGGGGCGTCTGCGGACGCGGCTCGAACAAATCGCCACAGCAGACGCAAAGCTTGTGTGCCATCGAGAATCCCCCGAGCGGAACGCAATCGGGGGAAATTGTCTACGGTGATGGCTTACTTGCGGAGAATGGAATCCGAGATGTCATCGCCGCCAGTTAGCACGAGTACACTCGAATTCTCTGCCACCGGGCGCTGGGCTCAGTCCTGTGCCCGGACGACTTTGTACCAGCGTGGTACAGGCCCACTCGGTGCCGGGGCCTCGACATTGCGGCCAGACAAAGGCTGCCCCGCAGAAGTGCCCTGCGCAGGAGTCTTTGATTTGTCCGATGTCGACGACATCAGACATGACTCCTCGAAGGCTTCGACGTCCACGTGGCGATACACTACCCGGCCGCACAGTTTCAGGTATTTCGGTCCAATTCCATCGCTGCGCCAGCGTTCTAGAGTGGCTTCGCTGACACCCCAGCGCGCAGCCAGTTGGCGCTGATTGAAATGAACAATGTCCATCTTGGACTCCCTTCGAATGGGTTGGTGGGAGTCCATGAAGGCGCTGTTTCGTCCGCAAGCCAAGCCGGATTAAGGACATCGGTTCGATTCCCTCATTGGGAATCGAACTGGCTCCCGATGCAAATCTGTAGCACCTTTCCCAGCGCGCATGTCCAGACGATGGGCGCATTTCGCAATTCGTGGAGTTCGACCTGTCGCCCCCACTTTTCGAGACAGTTCGCGGCATTTGGCGACTTGCCTAGATTTCGGTCTGGCGCGCGTCAGACGGCGGTTTTAAATAGGGTGCGACACCACCACCAAATTCCGCGCTCGCCGCACGAACCCCGCATGACGCAAGTCTGCGGGGTTTTTTGTTGCCGGCGAAACGCACCCGCCCTCTCCTTCCGAAAAAGCGCCCAGCCACGGGTGGGCCGGGCGGAATGCCACCGGACTTCCGGCGACAGGAGGTGACGGAAAGCCTGCCGTGCCCGCGCACTCATCGATCGCGCCAGGCAGCGGCCC
>Ga0157367_1001206_pt1 | contig 11532 bp, 11 predicted proteins | sample AttbisABBM2_FD_113142 | JGI IMG/M metagenome (GOLD analysis project Ga0157367, IMG submission 113142) | Fungus gardens microbial communities from leaf cutter ant in Botucatu, State of São Paulo, Brazil - Atta bisphaerica ABBM2 | ecosystem: Host-associated > Fungi > Mycelium > Unclassified ...
CTTTGAACTGGATAATAGTATGTATGTTATGTTCTACCTATCGAGAGTTACAACTCGGTAGTTGACCGGTCCCAGTGACTGTCACTCTTTCCCGACACTAGAAATAAATCCACCGAAACCACTAACAAGGATGACTGTGCGCTCTCGACAAAGTCTTTGTCTTTTGCCTGATACATTTTATGATGGACACTCCCCTGATTGATGAACATTTCGTGATACAAGGGTCTCATCGCAACAGTATGTGAATGCTGATTTGTTTCGAGTAATGGTAAGTTTACTCTGGCAATTTTCTGGATACATGGGGTTAGTCTTGTAACTACCGCTGAGTCTTCACTCTGATGTCTACTATACAGCATTGCATGACGTTTGGATATACACGGTCTTGCTGCAGCTTACTCACAGGGTACCCAGATGGTGGTATCAGATGATTCTGACAGAGTTCACATATCATGCGATCAGTTATGTGTTGGTTGTAATGAAATAGACCTCACTTAGGTATTTCCAATATAGCTAACAAGATTCATTCAAAACACTGGTGGATATTTCCCCTTCAGTCATCCGGTTTGTGAACAACGATATCCATCACGGATCTGCTCGCCGAAAGAGAAGGTGATGTCACTTGAATATGAAAAAACTACCTGACTAATGACACACCTCAAATTTATCGAGTATCCAGACTCGATGTCTGTCAACGTTAAAGCTGCAATTGTATGTACGCCAGGCGACACAGCGAGAAACTCCATTCGTACAGATTGACAAGCTAATGGCAGAAGAGGTCTAGAAAACAACAATTGTAAGAAAGCGAGGAGAGAGAAAGTTGAGAATAGTACTTACCCGATGCGCACTTGACCCTCCATGGGTACAACACCGGGGTATCCCATCTTGTTTGCTGTCCCAATAACACCTCCATCTAGTCCAGTATCGGCACCAACAGTATCAGCCCCTTTCCGCTTTCGTCTATACTCGGAACAATTGATCTCGAATCGTCTCGTTCGTTCAGATTTGTTAAAGACGAAAATGTCGAGCGTGAAAGAATCAAGAGGGTATATATTGTCAGGTCCCAAATCTTGTCGATTATGTCGCTGCCTAGAATTTCCATCCACCTCTACTTCTTCTTTTCCCTCATCTTTGTCGTTGTTGTTGCCCCTAGAAATTTCTTTATCTTTATCTTTTGATGACGACGCCTTACGTCTTCCAATTCCACCACTTTTGTTAACATCCAACAACCCGATCGAAATAACAATCGTATCTCTAATATCCTCATACATTACACCCATAGCCGACTTCTGCTCATTCCCTAAATGTCCATTACCAGCATCAAGATGATGTTGATGAGGAACAGGCGTAAGTGGTTCGCCAGACTCCCTCCCTCTCCTAGCTTCCAATGTAGGTCCAATCATACCCCCAATTATCTGCGAAACCACAGGTGCGTGCAAAATTGGCATAGGTAAGACGGTTGACTTAGACGGGAATGCAGGGTATGCAGGCGTTATGGGTGAATTATTGAACATAGGTGGTGTATGTGTATGTGACAAAGGCTGAGAAAGATGTTTATGAGGATCAGATTGATGAGGTGACGGTGGCGGAGGAGCACCATAAGTCGTTGGTGATCGTGCATACACACTGGGAATTACTTGTGCAGATAATGACATCTTTTGTGAGTTAGCGTTCATAGGAGTAGCTAACATTCGAGGAGTGGACACCTTAATCTGTCCTCCTTGAGCAATGCCATAGTTCGATGTTGTCCGTGTTGAAAAGGGTCCATTCGAGCCAGGACTCCTTTTAGAGCTCTGTAACCCGAAGGTAGGGAATGGAGACGGAGGCTCAGGCAAAACACTGGGATAAGCTGTAGAAGGATCCGATGGATCAAGGTCATGGAAACTTTGGGGTTGGTTTGTACTCAAATCGAGAACACAGTTCCATTTCGACGGGAATGTACTCGTTGGATATATTACTGTAGTTGAACTGGGAGATTTGACATAGGGTCTTCCATGGATATTGATAGATACCGCACGCTGAAGACCAGCTTGCGTTGTGCTGGTGGTTTTGCGCGCAAAGGAGAATGCATCAAGCTCTTCCGGAGAGCGAAGAAACGTGACTGCATACAATAGGTTATACTGGGCCCACTGGGTGATTTGAAGAGGGAAGACATTTTCCTGAGACGTGAAACTTTCCTGCCCCCAAGTGATTAATGTCGCTTTGGCCTCACCACCACTGATAACAACTTCAACATTTTCCACTTCGAATCCAATATCCTGACCAGACTCTCCAGAGTTCTCGATCTCTACACATAACACGACAGTCCGCTCCTCGCCTCCAATTTTGTCACGATCTTCTTGAGATGTATCCAAAACGACACAAGGAACGAACACGGTCCTCATTCGAACACGAAAGCCAGATACTGTTTCAAGCGTTTTCCGAAACGACTTTCGAAGGATTGATTGCGCTTTACATGCGGTGGACACAGGAGAGGGAGACGGACTGGGGGAGGGGAGATGAGCAGGTGGGAGGGAAAATAACTTTCGACGAGATACAGTTCCTAAACGCGTTGAAGGAAGGTTGATATCGGGCGCCGCGTTTGAAAATGTGGTCCCTATGGTACGTAAGTAATAAAGATGATGCGAAAATTGAGTATTCATACCTCCTAACAACCCCTCGAGGAGGTTGACTTCCTCAAAACCATCCAAAGTGTCATCCTTGACCTGGAATTGAGCTTGATCGGTGGCTGTGGGTGATTCAGGAATGACAACACCATCCAATGTCTTCAAAAACTGAATAAGGGGATGCTGAGTTGAGGACATCTTTACAGGCTTCTCGCGTAGAGTCGTTGAAACAGTAAGGCATAAAAGTGGATTTGTGAAATCTAAACGAAGAAAAGCTAAGAATTGTCATATCAATACCAATAACTGACCAGTTAGACAAATAAGCGCACAGACAGTAAGAGCAAAACGATACACAGCAACCCAAGCTTTCTCCCGTTCAGACCAGATGAGAAAGAATTCATCTTGTGAGCTGTCAGCAGCATTCTGACCCCATATTCCTGTGAATAATAAAGTGCCCTGTGAAGCTGCATATTTTCTATCATCATCGACCGTAGCAGGTGTAGGATTGGGAGTGTGAGGTGGAAGAATTGACGGATGATGTAACTGGCCTGGGCGGGCAGAGGACTTGACTCCTCCGAGAGAAGCTATGCGAGGTGGAAACAAATGACAGGCAGTGTCCGATTCTGTGGATATGGGGACGGGAGAGATGTAGCTGGCTTCCAGAGACACCTGGACGTGAGCCAGAAATGTGATCAAAGTCGCAGGAGGATGTAAGGGGACTGCTGGCTCATCAGGGACAGGGTGGTCTATACGAAGTGCAAGAAGTGAATGTAATTGCTCATCTGTTGTCGATCAGCGAGTCATCAGTGCAGCACAGGGAATAGCTTACCGAAGAAAGCTTGCTTTCGCTCTTGAGTATTGGAGGCAAGCAATTCTAACCACAATTCCAGAGAATCTGAAGGAGGGAATTCAACAGAAGTGTTTGGTATTGAAAGAGAAAGTACTGAAGTAGCAAATAGTTGTTCCAGTGACATTTATTATTACCGCATGCAAGTGACGTCTTCGAGGTTATACAGGTTCCTATTTGGCAAAGCCGCAAGGACCAAATAGTATCAATCTATGGGTACTATAGCTATGGGCAGGTGGACTAGTCGAAATCTGGTGGAGAGAAAGAGTATCAAGCAAGTAAGTGCTAAGATACTGTGGGCGGAATACATAGTGGTGTACTAGGCTGCCCTTGGGTGTTCCGAATCAAGTGTGAACGTAGTGGGCGGAACAGACAAGTGTTCCGAAAAGTGTTGATGAATGTAGTGGAAAATGGAGTTGTACAGACTATGACGCTACATCGTAGTTGGTAAGTTGTAGTTCAGTCTCGGTACTCATGAAGTCTGGAGGAGGCTTGTCTAGGATGGAGGGTATGGGTCGAGTCAGAGGGAATCTGCGAATGCATTTTTCGAAGAATGTCGCTATGGCTTTTAGTGTCCCAAGAAGATGGCCTAGGACAGAATTGGGTTTGTATGGCTTTGCCACATGGGCATGGGGATCTCGGTAGAGACAAATCTCTGGTAGTATTCACCAAGGTACCTGTGTCTTTGGAGGTGTGGTGTTGGTAGTGTCAGTGTCACCTTCCTTCGCTAGTTGATCTGCTCTGCTCGTTCGTTTCCTATAATAATGTCTGCATCACCAACCTATTGATATGTTATTGGTAAGAGAGGCTTCTAGCCATTGGATCATGCTGTGATAGAATTCATGCACTTGGAGTTAGCCATTGTCGCGGCTTTGGGGAGGCAGCCCCTATAACTGACACGTTGTCGGCACATGCATCTGGTGTCTTCTCTTCTTTTGAACCTGACGGCCCGGCTGTAGCTGGGCTTACAATTTAAATGTCGGACCCCCCACAGTGTACTGGCTTATGCTTCTCTGGAATCTTGCGTTGTGTCTGCTTACGCTCCCAATCTCCGTCAGCCTTGCTACTAATGCGACCGGGATCAAGCTTCAGAATGGTTTTGAACGCGTTTACATTCAGGTAGCTATCTCCTGTTCATTTGGATGCTCATTTCCGATCATGGGATAGCCCTTCGGAATTAACGGCTTCCGTGTTCGCGCAACAATCCTTCGTGATCCAACAGGCAATGAACCCTCTGCTCTCCTCGATCCACCTCTCGAAGGACCTAGCTCCAAGGGACTTGAGCATTCCATTAATGTTTCTTTCATGGGAAATGGGACTATTCGCAATGGCGACCTCGTCGTAGACATTCTTTTCGGCGCAATCTCGTTTTACAGAATTGAACCCAATGGCACTCGAATACCCCTCACCGGCGAGTTCAAGGACACCAAGTCACCCTACGCTCGAAGCTACATTCAAAGTCTCCGTGGTAGTGCATATCAGGCACAGTTCTCGTTCTCATCAGACCCCGACGAGATGTTCTTTGGCACCGGGCAGCAAGCCTGTTGTAAGGACAACTCCGTGAACAAGAAAGGGCAGGTTGTTGATCTTTTCAATTACAATTCGCACGTCACTTTACCCGTTTGGATGTCCAACAAGGTCTGTATTTAATCCACCGGTCAAGGGGGTCTTGAATGTGTTCATTGCAGGGGTACCTGATCTTCGTGAATTATCCTGGAAATGGCCGGATCGGTAAATTATGGCGACACTCACTGAAGTATATCCGTGAGCTCATTGAGAATATGCAGAATTTGATCGCCTCAAGACACGCTTTGTAGCTGACGAGACTACTGCCTTCGATTACTATATGTGAGTGCTGCGGCCAGATTACTCCAAGGTTCATTGAGCTTCATACCTGGACGGTAGAACTGCAGCACCTGCAGGCGATTACGATGCCCTGCAACAGCAATTCACGGGAGTAACAGGTGGGGCTCATTGAATTCATCGTGAAAAATTTGGTTGCCGACGATCACAGGGCGCCAGCCAACTCCTCCCGATTTCATCCTTGGCTACCAACAATCCAAGCTTCGATACTACAATCAAACCCAAATTATGACCCTTGCCCAAAGATTCCACGACGAGCAAGTGCCTGTGTCCCTCATTATTGTTGATTTCTTTGCATGGAAGTTCCAAGGCGACTGGTCAGTATTGTTATCGTCTCCATATAACTCGGCACGAGATATATTCTGACAGGCATCTAGGTCTTTTGATTCCTCCGTCTGGCCCGATCCTGCAGCGATGGCGGTCGAAGTGAAGAAACTCACTGGAGCAGAGATGATGGTTTCCCTGTGGCCTAGTGTTGAAGATTTGTCTGTCAACTACCTTGCTCTGCAAGAACGGGGACTGCTAGCGATGGAGAGAGGCGGCACTGGTGTTACGGATTCCTTTGCAGGCGTTTATACACGATTGAGTTAGCCCCTCATTATGGTGTCTCTTATGGGTCTAGTTGACTTAGGATCACAGTCGATTCTACAAATCCCGCTGCGAGAGAATTTTTGTGTAAGCCATCCCGCAAGCTTGCGGATCATACAAACGACTGACACAAATCGTAGGGAGACAGTTGAATGAAAGTTACTTCTCTAGAGGCATCCACAACTTCTGGATTGACCAAGCAGATGGTAATATCTCGCTTCATCCCTCTATTTCCACTTGAGTTGATCTACGTTTCAGGCGGCAGTCTTGGTGAATTCTACGTCAACAATGGCCAAGATTCTCTTATAACTATTCCCTATCCTCGTCCCTTCACTGAATACTTCCTCGGCACCCAGGAAGGCACGGGAAAAATGTACCCGTGGCTCCATCAACAAGCTATAGAAGAGGGATTCAACAATCTCACCAAGAGGAACCCTGCCTCGACTTCTTGCGAGTACATGTCACTTACAAGGAGTACCTTTGTTGGCGGACAGAGGTTTTGTTCGTATTTGTGGAGTGGAGATACGGATTCGAGGTTTGATGTGCTATTGCAGCAGATTGCAACGGGAGTGTCTATTGCTGCGTCGGGTATTTCATCGTGGACGCTTGATATCGGTGGATTTGCGGGATTAGATATCGATACCAACGAAGTGAGTATATCTTTCCTGAGCCGGAGATTTAGGAAGTGTTCCTGATGTGTAATGTTTGTAGGGAAAAGAGTTGTTTGTGAGATGGTTTGGGATGGGTGTTTTCCTTCCATATGTAGGTCAACTCTGGCTCTTTGAACAATGTCCTCATTTAAAATATTTGACTACCAGACTCGGGTTCATGGGTATGATCGTGATCACAAGAACCCTCAATATGCTTCCTTATCTGTCTCCTCGACAGAACGCGTGGGTGCAACCTAACCACAACTTCTCCCCTCCCTCATGCCAATGACTGTCCCAACGAGGTGCGTCCTCCCCCCCATACAGATATCTTTTTAGTTTGCTTCCTCTTTTCCAGCCATGGTCATACGGCCCAGAGAATTTCGTGATCCTTAAAAAGGTTCTTCCGTCTCACCCTTCTACAAACTCCCGGGAAAACTCACAGGAGTGGCAAATCGATAGTACATTGCGCTTCGATACGAACTGGTGCCCTACATCAAAAAACTTTTCCAACACCTTCAAAAGACCGGCAGAGTTATAATGCGCCCCTTGTACTTCGACTTCTCGCTCACTGACGAATTTGTGCAAAGTGCAACACAAGCAAATGATCCAGCTGTCATTCATCAATTTATGTTTGGTATGTTATCGGCGAATATATACCAGTCGACTGACCCCACTTCGTAGGCCCACGGCTGCTCGTTGCACCTGTTGGAGTCTTGGGAGCAACGACAAGAGATGTTTATTTGCCGAAGCTGGATAAATCCCCAAGTGGCATGAGCTGGAAGCACTGGTTTGTCTACTTCCATGATTTGATGACTGTGATTTGATGTTCTGCTGTATAGGTGGACGGACAAAGATTTCGGAAAAGGAGGCAAAATCATCACCGTTGATGCCCCATTGGACCAAATCCCTGTGTTCTATTTGGGAACAAAAGAAGATATCCTCAGTGGAAATGTCTGATCACATGGCGATTAATTCGGTGAAGTTTGGCAACTCATTGTGAGTTACAGATAGCTTCCCAATTCTTGGTTCCGGTATTTTCCGGCATATTCTGTCATAGAATGTAATCCAAAGCAAAACATTGTAGCCCGCGTCTATAATTAGCAGAGGTGAATCTTAAAAAGACTTTGCGGGTTTTATTAACGTCAAACCCTTCTTTTAAATAATATAAACTGTCGGCAGCCAGCCCAGAAGTACTTGTTGAAGGAGGTAAATATCGTCATCGTCGTCATCTCAGATTGTTGAGTGAGATCTGATGGTGTTATTAGTTTGAAACGACGAACTATTTTTATCACATCCTTTCTGTTCGTCGCTTTGTCCACTTCGACTACTAGCCCACATTCTCCCTTCGCTCTCAAACTTACATTTCTCAATACAGGCAGCTGCAGAATTCTTTCTATGTCAATAGTATTTACTTTCTTTTCGCTGATAGAATGAACTGCGGGGGTTCTCAACCATTCATGAGTACTGTAGCGCTGGGGTGAGCCGTCTTATTCTCGTAATGTAGCCGATAACTCCATTGTGTTTCTCACAGGTGCAAATTTTAGTATCCGTTTCCCGAGTACGTTTCCGATACGGACATACGTCTATTCTTATCGCATCCATTTTCCTTTTCAGTTTCGTTTCCCTTACAGTTCTTGAACATTTTCTATTCAAAAAGAGTATAACTGAGTAATTCTCAGCTGTTGACGAAGCTCTCATGGTGCTGTAGAATGTTCATGTGCACCCTGACAAGCATAGACATCTAATGTATAGTGTTTTTCTAAAGTTTCTATGGGTTATAGCTTCGTAAGCACAGCATCAAATAAAGTTAGAAAACAATGCCGTGTGTACTTGGCTTTGATCCAGTCCATACAGCATGACGTTTGAAGAAATACGCAGTCATCTTACGCAGTCATCTACCTTCATGAGATAGAGCATCTCTTGTGGTTCAATCTTTCCTTCAGGTCTTCCTCTCTCGACTAATGGCCAGCGACGGCTTTCGAACAGACAACTCGCACGGAATCTTCGGTCCGACTATTTGACTAACATGTGTGCCCGACGCACCGTATTAATCACGTATCGTCAAACACAATCCTTTCAGCATCATGTGAATGGGCTTGAAAATGATCCGATCTCGGAGGATATTTTCGTTGTCTCGGCTCGTGAAATCAATAACAGTTGGTGCAGAAAGCGTCATATCCTTTGAGATCTTCTGAGATGCTTTCGACTGAACCCCCTTCTGGTATTTAAGCTTTGTTGCCTTTCTCCTCTGGAAGGCTCCTCCTCCTATTTATCTCTTCGCGCCATCATCTACTTCCGACATGTCCTGCAGCTCGTACGTCTCCAGCAGTGACATTTCAGTTGTTGAAGAAGGTACAGAAAAAAAACCTCCAGCAGGGGAGAACATGATTGTTGTGGAAGAAACCCAGGAGGGTGGACCGCGAGCGTGGTTTACCTTGGCTGGCGTGTAGGTTGTGCTTTCCTCCCCGAGTCAGGAACTTCATCATCTTCGCAGATTCCTTATCCAGTTTGGTAGTTTCGGGTGTGTTTTTTGATCGTTCTTTGGTTTCTTTTCTCTAAAGGAATATCCATTGATGGAGATAGATATAATATTTCCTTTGGGGCATATCAAGGGTACGCGATCATCTCCCGAGTCGGACTTGATAACTGATGGTGCATATGACAGTAATGACTATATCTCAGTCTATGACACTCGTCGGCTCATGGAGGAGCAGACTATTACGTTCGGTTTTATTTAACGAAATTCTCACCAACTCGGATAGGGTGGGTGAAGACAATTCTTATCTTCTTATATATGACACGTCGCTTACGCGACTCGAGTAGATGGATTGGGGGTATTCAATTATTCCTGATATTCACCATGGGCCCCTTGGCCGGAAGATTCTTTGATCGCGGCTACTTGTATGTACGCTTTGATCAGTCGGGCGAAGAAATAATCTGACAGCGATTTGAAAAGCCACCACATGATGATTGCTGGAACCTTGCTGCATTCACTATCTTGTAAGCAGACTTTGAGAGTGTTTATCATGCTCGCTCGCTCATGAGTATCTAGTCTTCTTACTCTCTTTGAGTCATGAGAATGAGTGGTATCAAGTACGACTCATTGCTCCGAGCGATCACGGTACCACTGAGTTTGTTCCTAGGTCTTCCTCTCACATGGTGTCGGATCAGGATTTGCTTCGGGAATTGTCTATATTCCCTGTAGGTTTCCTCATATGCTAGATTAAATTTCGTGACTTGACCATTCAGCCTTGGGGGTGGTTTCTCATCATTTCAAACGTCATCGTGCTCTTGCCATGGGTATTGTCGCAGCAGGAACAGCAGCAGGTTCGTTCTTCCTGGATCATGTATCCATTCGTACTGATTATACTATTCCAGGCGCGACCGCACATCCAATCATTCTCAATCACCTTTTTTACTCTCGTATCGGCTTTCATAATGGCGTTCGTATCAGTGCGGGAATAAACAGCGTGTGCTTCATTCTTGCCAATATCATGATGCGTACAAGTCAATCCTGCAATACTGTATCCAAGTCCGGGATCCCTGCGACAAGACTATTTCGGAATCCGGCATATAACCTAATGGTTATTGCGTGAGTTGTCCAGTGTGCCAATGACTATCTTATCCATCTGATGAATCATTTAGGGCCATCCTGTCAAATTTTGCAATGTTCTTCCCTGGATTCTTCATCCAGTTGAGTGCCGTGTTGCAAGGCATTGATAAGGGAACAGCCTTCTATTATGTGAGTTTGATCTCTTCAGTGTTCTGGTTGCTCTGAACCCCGATGTGTCGCAGATTTCTATATTGAATGGAACTTCCGTTGTAGGACGGATGTGCATCCCGCTTCTGTGTTCAATAGTGGGAGTGATCAACCTCAATGTCATTTGCGCCTTCGGGGTGGCCATCAGCATTTTTTGCCTTTCATTTGTCAAGTCTTCGACAGGATACACCCTATTTGCTGTTTCTTTCGGTTTCGTCTCCGGTGCAAGTATGCATTTCTCTACTAGTGAAAAAACTACGCTTATTCTGGTTAGATGTCGCCTTGGTTCCCCCAGCGATCGGTAGGACATCTCGCAAAGATATCAGTTTCATGTGTGCTGAATTCTTTCTGCCTCCCAAAGCCTCATTATCCGAAACAGTCGAGGAGATTGGTGCTCGAATGGGTATCGCATTTGCATTATCCGGTGCGCTTAACCTGAGAACAGCCATTAATCTGCAACTCATGACAACGTATCTCAGGAGTCGCTGCACTATTTTGTAAGAAATGGCCTTTACATCCCCGGATATCGTGGTTTCTAATTTTGAATCACTGTAAGCAACGCCGATAGTTGGTGCCCTTCTCACGACAGACTATCACTGGGAGTAAGTATAATTTGTCTATTCTAGTGGTGACAGATTGTCAATTACATTCCCTCACGTTATAAGGCGTCCTATCGTATTTACCGGAGTCAGTTCCACCACCTTTGTTTTTATTTTCGCGACCTAATATTTCTGCCCAGGTGTGCGCTTTGTCCAGCGCGACTTTTGTGCTGATTTCCAGATTTTTCGTTGCCAAAGCTGTTGGCTCATACCGGATATAACTCACGCCAATAAAACCATATATTTTCAGCATTGAGGACTCACATAGAAAAACTATATCATAGCTAATATTCATGGCACTTTCCTTATAGTTGCAGCAAGTAGGCCATGGCCTACTATATTATCACCAAGTTTCCCTTCTCGGAATATCGATAACAGAGTTGGAGGATCTTCTCCCACTACAGAATTGCTTCCATGTCTTTGACTGCACTATGATTGCTCACCACTATACACGATTATAGACCGGTGCACAGGTAAAACATTAGCAAAGATTTCTCCCACATCCCGGGACGGATATGGTACCTCACACTCCGAAAAGCGTTCTCCTGGAGATACAGTCCCGCCGAGTATCGGAATCGAGAGTACCCAAATGTCTTTCCACGGGAGATCAATCGCCTACACC
>Ga0157367_1001207_pt1 | contig 11529 bp, 10 predicted proteins | sample AttbisABBM2_FD_113142 | JGI IMG/M metagenome (GOLD analysis project Ga0157367, IMG submission 113142) | Fungus gardens microbial communities from leaf cutter ant in Botucatu, State of São Paulo, Brazil - Atta bisphaerica ABBM2 | ecosystem: Host-associated > Fungi > Mycelium > Unclassified ...
GAGATTATCTATAGGTCAGGATAGATGTGGTCAGAAACACAGAATGTGATAGTCTAAAAGAATTGCTAAGAAAGAAAAAGAGCTCACAATACCAACAGCCAGAGCAGAGCATTACCAGAACATTCAGGATTGTGACTCAAAGTTTGACCACAGAGAGCAGTGTTGGTCTGTGGAAAAACATAGGGTTCAGTAGAAGTAAAAGAGTGTTGACTCCAAAGGAATGAGAAAACCATGAGGTTTGGCAATATTTGGGTGCTTAAACTTCAGTTGAAAGTAGATCTTCTGGTATCCACCACACTCATGCTCTGAACTCCATTAGCTATCATTACTCCTATACTTCCTGCTCTTCTAGATAATCTTCTAGATATTTCCATTAGTATTTCTAGTTATCTGGTCACTATCATTCTCTAATTACCCCAGTACCTTTTCACTAGATTAGAATAGACTGTAGAGCATTTATGATAGTTGCCACCTTTAGAAAACCTTATTCTGTCCTCTTAGGTTTTTCTGAAGATCACAGAACTCCACATAACTTCACAGACTTTGCTCAGTTATCCTAATACTTTATCTTTAACTTTTACTGTCTCTCTTATTTGCCCTTTCTCTTGTTTCTGAAATTATAACCACATAACAAGTAGTTGGTGCTATATTAATACTTCTTAAAGCAAGAACCATGCTTAATATTTCATACTGGATTTAGGTGTCTGTCTATCTGTAGAGGAGATTTTTCAGTATACATACAACATTGAAGCAAAGCAAGCTTGAGGCAACTTATACTTATATAAGCAACTATTACAGCCACTCAACTTTCTGCCCTTCCTCCCTCACAACCAACTCAAAGCCCTCTTCGACTAACTTTCTCAGCTCCTCCTTGCATTTCACTTTCCACCCTCCGAAACACCCACATGCAGGATTCATATCCAAATTCAAACAAAACTTAGGAATATGTAAGACCTTCCTTCGTTGCCTCAGGAACTCAGTGAACAAATCACCATGAATGATAGACAAGGACTGTTTGGGAGCTCCACGGAGACGGGTAAAGACACTGGTATCGTGGTCTAGGTTGTTCGTAGAGAGGTCGTGAGGAGAGGGAGACTGGAAGGAGAGAACATGAAGAGAGGGGAGGTAAATGGTGTGGATCGGGAACGATGGAGACAAAGGAGAGGACAAGACTGGAGTGGACGGTAAGGACGTTGGAGTTGGTAAAGAATAGGAGGATGAATAGGAAGGTGTAAGTAGCGTGATGAGCTTCTCGAGGAACGTATGGTCGTCTTCCATCACAGTCAGGTTTCGAAGCGAAGATCCAAGAGCATGAAAGATTGTCTTTAAAACTGGTAAAGGATCTCCGGAAAAATTGCGAATATACCCAAGCTCGAGATCAATAGGTGGATTTTCAGGCAATCGCATGAGGAAACTTGTCAACGTCTGATCCCAATCCGAACTCCACGATGCTTCGCCACTAAGACTCAACCGCTTCAGACTAGGGAACGACATGAATCGGAAAAGCGCATCATCCCAAAGACTACCAATACAACACCAATCAAGCCATTCGAGGTGCGGGAAGATGATGGCATCCTTTATCATTTGGCTGATAGAACTATTCCTCACAGCATTGGGGTGATGAGATTGGAAGGACGTAAGATTGTGGCAACGCCTCAGCAATTCAAACGCGACGTTGGTATGAGCGTGTCTGAGGTAGATCGTGGTTATACGTTGCCAAGGCAGAATAGGAGTGACTTTGATGTTTACAAATGTCACTTTGGTGAGGGAGGGAAGGTTTGATAGGTCAATGCGCTCATCGATACGCCCGGAACGCAAAGAGAGATTGGATAAATGAGTAAATGAGTCTGAAAGAAGATGCAACCACCGCACCGGCGCATCCAAAATCAGTTTCCCGATCCTCTCACTATTCTCACGGAATACGGTGCGTTTGAGAGCATCCAGATGACCGTCAACTTGGTCTGGATCATCATATAAAACTGCATCCTCAATCTCCCATTTCTCGTCGATGGTGAGCTTAAGATCAAATTTGAGTGGAGATGCACGTGCGAAATACGTGCGAAGGAGAGCAGAGGTGTCGTCTGGGGATAGATGATACTTCCAGTGCCAGTCTAGTTTCGCCCAAAGTTGAGGCATGGAAAGGACAATTTGACGCCAGCGTGATGAAACGGCACTTAGTGCAAAAACAGGAAGAATGAGCGGTTTGGCTCCATTGGGTCTTCGAACTCGCTGATGAGAAGAATTGTATGAGGATGGCGGACAAACATAGTAGAAGATGGTGATGAGGATGTTAGATGGAAGCCTGGCCTCGAGAGATTGGGTCTCGTTAAGCCTGCGACAGCGAGAAGCTCGCTCTTTGTACAAATGGAGAATCGCTTCATCTATTCCGTTAATTTCTTGATAGAGTAATTTGGATTCGGCGTCATCGACGAAATGCAAATTTGCATCAGAGGTTGAATATGCGGGGATTGTGGATGCTTGACAAGGGGGAGAGATTTCGGAGGTTTTCTGAACAGAGCCGGAAGAGTACCCGCATTGGGGACAGGTCGAGGGAATCATCATGTGAGGGAAGATGGGCTTAAATTCTCCATGTTATATGGGGGAAGGGTATACCAGATATGGATATTCCCAGGAACCTAGCCGACCGGAACGTGATTTTCGAGTTGTAGTGACCTTGAGCATTTGGAGAGAGGGAAATCTGAAGTGATTTTTTTGTTCCATTGAGGCAGGCATTATGCCTGGTAGGAATAAGCATAGCAAAAATGGCCAGGCAGAGGTGAATTTTCTCTTTGAAGCATGGTTGATACTAGATAATGCCTAAAAGCTAGTCAAGAAACTAAAACAAACTTAAAATTTGTCGGTAGGATTTCCAGGCAACACTCACGAAACCTATAAAGTAACATTTATCCAAGACAGTTGATACATACATAAAAATTTTATCGAGCGGGGGAGAGAACTGGGAAGATCGAATCCGAGATCCGTCTGCCCCGATTGAAATAATTTCACTCGATCGCGTGATGTGACGGAGTCAATTGATGTCACTCTTTGTATGGCAACTCAGGAGCTTATTGCTTTCAGAATAAACCTGGACAATGCCACCACAGCAAGGACTCTTCGCCGTTCCCTATGGTTCCGCTCATAAAGCAAGAACAGGATATATGGCCAGCGACATCGTTGAGATGGGACCGGGTGGTGGAGGGGGAGCAGTTTACGCGCGCCATGGACACGCTGCAACACCTGGCCCTAGTTCACGAAATCATGGTAAATGGTCATCCTAGTATATCTGTTTCCAACCTGATCCTACGCATGTAGTCGTCCTCGACGATGGAAAGAAAGAGAAGCGGAAGAGAGAGATCGCAGGGAAGCTTGGGAAAGAGATGATTGATAGGAGAGAAGAGTGCGTTCTTTTCTTTGGTTTCATTCTGGTTTTCCCATGGTGTTGCGCTTGCACAGCGGCCGTTACTTTCATGACCATATTTCCCGATTGCTTGGTACATCTGTACAGCTATCTCTTCGACCGGAGACAAGCCCGATGTACAACCTCAGGCTATTGCCGCTTTCAATTGAACGTTCAGCAATCCTCGTGCAATATGAGAACGAAGAGCGTTATGCGAATGATTGTGTACAGACAGCATATGAAGAAGAACGTGCCAGAGTGGAAGAGGAATGGAAAAAAGGGCGGGACCGTGTTCGAGAGCGGCTCCTCGAGGGTATTGAGGAGCGGCGAAGGAAAGCACGCGAGGAGAAAGAGGGTGAAGGTGCAATGGGCGGTCAATATTTTGCAACACTGATCAGAATGTTCGTATCCTGACAATGTTTTCATGTAGATGCCTCACTTGATTCTCACTCAAGACCACCTCTAACGCGTAAACTTCGCAACAAGTTAGGGACTTCTCCGCCTCCTACACCAGGCCCATCCGCCAATAGTGCCCTTATTAGCGGCCTACCAATAACCATGGGTCCATTTCCAAACCCTCACTCTCTATCAGTCGACGAAGTTCCTTCACCGTTTCCTTTTCCGCTTACATCAACCACATCGGGGAACGGGGGTGGTGCTGGTGCTGGTGCTGGCAATGGTGGAGGTGCAGGTGGAGGTAGACGCCGACAGAAGGGCGGAGGTGCAAGTCAAAACCAGGCTATAGGAGGCCTGGGGAAGAGTATTCCAATGTTGGGATTGAATAAGGATCCGGAAGCTGATAATGATATGATCGAAATTCGCCGGGGTAACAAGCGCCGTCGGAACGCAACCGTAGTACTTGGCCCGAAGACTTGAGATATTTATTTCTGTATTTATTTCTGTAGGTGATAGCATCATTGATCGTATACTATTGATAAGACTTGTATATATCCGGCTTTTGTGATAGCCGTTGATGGCTTATGAGGGTGGCGACGACCCATGATCAACGTGCGAAATTCAACATAAAAATGGAAGACCTGTCTGTTATAAAGCATTCCCAACCCGAACTGTTTCTATCAATCTCTATCAAATGAGTCTGTGCAAGGATTGTATTAGCGGTACGATCGATTTGTCTCTGACCTTATCGCACTCAATAGGAGTTTAAGGTGCTAGGCACGAGGGTACGCCCGAGGGTACGTGTTGTCCGATCGTGGTAGATACATCCAGGACTCAGTCCTGATCCAGGCAAGGAAACTACCATCAACGGCGTCAGTGTTTATATTGCCACACCAACCATCGACTATCCCAAGGACAAAGCTCTCCTGTTCCTCCCAGATGTCTTTGGACATAAGTTAATCAACGCTCAGGCACGTCATAAATCCTAATAGATAGATAATGCCCAATCGACCCATTTCTTATAATCAGCTTCTTGCCGATGATTTTGCGCGCAATGGATTTTACGTATGTCCAAGTCCTCCAAAGATTATGTCCTCTATTGGATTGATACATGTGTCTCTTAGACTGTCATTGTTGATTATTTCAACGGCGATGCTTTAGCTCCTGATGCTCTGAATAATGTACGGCATCTAATCGCTTTATATCTGGAACTTGATTGTGTATCATTAACAGGGTAAATTTGATCTCGCGGCATGGCTTGTGAATCATGGAGAGGCACAGACTCGTCCAACTCTGAACCGGGCTATCGCTGGCCTCATAGAACAAGGTGTAACAGAGTTTGCTGCGACTGGGTATTGTTTTGGTGGTGCGTGGCTTACTTGACTTGTCTGAGACCAGGTTGATATTTACATAGGTCGCTACGTCTTTGACCTCGCATTTGAGAATGACATCAAAGTTAGCGTCGTCTCCCACCCATCCCTATTGAAGGTGCCTGAGGATCTCGAGGTAAGCAGTAATGTATGTAGCCTTGAATTATGACTCACAACAAATAATCCAAACAGACATACTTCGAAAAATCCCAAGCACCTCTCCTTATCAACAGTTGCACTACCGATGTTCAGTTCCCTCACGAAAGTCAAGCCAAAGCTAACGAGATTTTCGGTCAAGGAAAATTTTCCTATGGATACGAGATGAATTACTATGAAGGATGTACCCATGGGTTTGCTGTTCGTGGCGACTTGAGTGACCCCAAGGCGAAAGCTGCAAAGGAGGGATCGTTCGAGAAAACCGTTCAATGGCTCATTAAGCATTTCTGACTAGATGATAGCAGACAAGCTGAACGAGTGGAAGAGAGGGGAGTAAAGTTATAAAGTATTCAACCTGAGTTGTTAAGTCATTATATATATGTCAATGAATCTTGAACGACTTGGCACTGGCATCCGTTCACGTACGGCCGAGAATCTATTTTAAGCATGCCTGTTCAGATGTCTTACTCGCATCTTTTATGTCCTGCTCATATCTTTAGGTGTTGACCGCGACGACGTTGGGGACCGGCATTCTAACCTTACTTTGACCACTCGGAAAATCTTATCTTAGAAATGCCTCACGTGGTAGGCTCCGATATGATAATAGGATCTCGGGATGATTTGCCACTGCTACATTATCATTATCGACTCCTCTTACTCAAATTATCAATATTACACATCATCCATTATCAGTGATGTTTTGTTAATTTCCAATCTGAGCGCAGTGGAGATACATTATCTTCGAAACCAAGAATATTTACTTACTCCTTCCACTAGAAAGCTCCACACTCAACACCCCCACCTCTCCCCTGCCAGGAAACCCACTACTCTGGTTCTCATAGTGTAGGCCTTAGTGTTTGCTCGTTGCGGAATAATACATAATACGTGACGGTCACGTTTCTAAGCATTCCTTTCTCGCATATGACTCCGTCGTGGCCTTCACTTTATGACCCTGGCCTAGAAATCCTTCACATCGAACACCGTCCGGCTATTCATCCGGGAGGTACTTATCTCTACAGTCCAGATGGTCAGTGACATCTTTCGTATTCATAACTCTCTTAACAATGTATAGAAATATTCCGGTTTACCTTCTACTGGATGCTTATCTTCTACATCCCACCCTTCTTTGTCTGCGGATTCTATGCTTTCTGTAATTATATCATTCCACCGCAACGGTCACTACCCCAATCGCTTTACCATTCCTCTGAAGAATCTCCTGAGCACGAATACGGCGATGACCATGAACAGACAATACTCACGAACAATGGGAACGTTCATCTTCCTCTGCGACTACTTAAGTCTCGTTCTTCGCAACTCACTCCTCGAACTACACCGACCTTAAGATCTTCTACAATGCAAGCACCAAGGAGGAACGAAAGGCGCTCGCGCGTAACTTTCGCTCTTCTCTTATTTCTCATATTCCTTGCTTTAGGTCTCGCTGGAGCAGTCATCGGCTCGGCTGTTGTTGCATTTGCTGCCATGGGACTGTATCGCGCGGGAAATTTCAACATGTCGACGTCAGTAACTCGGAGCTCTGGTTCCTTTCTGGGAATGCTCATCCTTTCCTAGATGGATTCCATTTCTATTGGCAGTAATTCAGGTTCTTCTTGGGCTGGCGAGGTGGATTCTGCCTTCCTATTTGGCTTCTCCTCTCATTCACTCTTTGCCCTCAGTCTTTGGCCTTCGATCATCGAAATCATATGATGTATTACACCCTTGTTATATTTCAGCGTCTCTTGCTCTCACATGCCATTCCTCCCCCCTTGGTCAGTGCTTGTTGGTGTCCTTTTGCGTCGTTGTCTGTTTGCCAGGTTGCTCCCTCTATGAAGATGTAAGACAGGTATTGTTACAACTGAGACAGGTAGAAAATTGTTCGACCGGCAAGAAGCAAGCGGTCATTCATCATAGTCGGATAACCAGTCTACTGGGCTCTTCATCTTCTGCGGTTGTCAAATTCGATCAATGTCTTCCATCTGTTCTAGACTATGCAAGTTTCAAGTGATCGGTGGTTCAGCTGGAATATTGATGAAATACCTAGGTCTGCAAATCATTCAAGTATCTCCGCAGCTATCCCCGTTCCCACCTTCACGGTTTCTACTTAGCATGTGCCTACACAAAGTGATTACAAAGTGATTTATCTTGATCCTTCTGCTGTTCGAGGTCTAAGAAACCAAGTTCAGAGAGAAGCACAGACTCACTGAGTCATTCTGCTGATCAGAAGGTCCCGTACCTTTCAAATGACTCCACATATCAACTTGCGAAAATGAGTAGATCCACGCTCCAATCTGAAGGTCCAGATTGTCAGTGTGTCGAACAAAGGATGGTCGAATGACGGTGAAAGGGGTAATATTAACTAGAGTTAGATTGAAGATAGGAAACTTTTCAAGTGATCAGTAGGCGGAAAGTTTCTACTAGCAACTCTGGAATGAGTTTCCAGAGAGACATCTAACCTCCGCAAAGACGGCCTTCCACTCTCGGTTAAATTCTGGTAAATTGAATGATAGCACCCGACTTTGTGTCCCAGCTCGCATGCTATGAAGGAAGACTGAAGCAACAGTATTGATATTGATACTTGTCGTACTTCGATCTATGGTGTTCAATGAAAGTCCTAGGGATAATTTGCCTGCTTTGATGAATTGCTAGTTTTCAGGCACCCTCAGGTGTTGGAATGGCACTATCTAGTCATGTGGGAAGGTTTAAGGAATCATGAACATTTTGGTTATGGATCCGCATTCCTGGTGGTTGTTACAACCTGAGCATTTTGATTCTTGGCTGGATAAGCCTGGGTATTTGCGTGCAGAGCAGTCAAAGTAGGGATCGAGGTAGAGATAGCTTTTCAGTCCTCGACGCGGAGGTAATCTGCACATTGGCTTCTGCACCAAAAACCATTGGGAGAATATCCAGAGCCAAAATGAAATATCATGCGAAAGGCCCTAAGAACGAAATTGGACTTGCCGATCTCGTCGCGAATGCTTCTCATGAATCTGAATTCTGCGGGTCGCCACGATAACTTCTTTCACCTTCAAAAGGGCGCGTTCATTTCCAGCTGGGTTATTCGGAGACGAGCTGCAGTGGGAAAAAAAGAAAACGAGCAAATGCCGCCACCACTAGTTAGGGCGCGGGAACTCAGGCTTATAGAACTAACGAGGGCATGGAGAAAATGATGGCTCCTTTATCAATTTCCTCACAACATAACGGAGGAAGCTGAGAATCAATGGACCCTCTAGCAGGAATGGACGAAACCTCGTCTGAGGATGAGACTGCCTCTCAAACGACTGAGGATGATCTTCCGGAAAATCACCCGCCGTCGATTCCTGTTCCTGCTATACGACCTCCTCCATCTCAGCCGATTCGAGTCTCGCGTGTCAAGCCACCGAACTATGAATTACGATATACCCTACGAGGTCACTCTATGTCAATATCTGCAGTCAAATTCAGTCCTGATGGGAAATTATTAGCATCCTGTGGTGTGTTTTGTTCTCTCTTCAGCTCTAATGGAGAGGATAATAATTTACTTGCTTTTGTCCTTTCATAGGTGCAGAGAAATTCGTCAAAATATGGAATCCAGAGAATGGAGAGTTCATTCGTGATTTGAGTGGTCACACCCAGGGACTCTCAGATATTGCTTGGTCGTCAGATAGCACGTTCCTAGCGTCAGCGTCCGATGACACCACAATTCGGATATGGAACGTCGAGCTAGTATACATCCCATTTTTATTCTCCGTCGATCTTTCGCTGATTAGCATCGTCCCATAGGGTATAACACAAAGAGTTCTGAAAGGTCATACAAAATGGGTGTTCTGCCTTAACTACAACACTACTGCGAATTTACTCGTCTCAGGTGGTTGCGAAGGAGATGTACGGATATGGAACGTAGCCCGAGGTATGCCGCGGTACATATCTCTGAGTCTTCATCCAATTATTCTCCAGGAAAGTGTATGAAAACTCTGCACGCACACTTGGACTACGTTACTGCAGTTCATTTCAACCGCGATGCTACTCTGATTGTTTCCTGCGCGCTTGATGGATTGATGTACGTTTCTTGTTCGCCCGCCTACTGCCTTTTTCACTCATCTCTTCTAGTCGAATCTGGAACACTGCTGATGGACAATGTCTGAAAACACTCGCAGAGGGCCATGATGCCATTTGGTATGTTATGATCATTACACACCTTTCTCTTTTATATCGCTGGCATGCTTGTCAGTCAACAAGTTCAATTTTCGCCTAACTCGAAATACATCCTCTCCACAGCACATGACAGTGCTATTCGTTTGTGGGACTATCAAACCACTCGATGTCTCAAGACGTACGTAGGACATGTCAACAACAAGTACTGCATATCTGCATGTTTCAGTGTCACAGGTGGAAAATGGATAGTTGCCGGAAGCGAGGACCACAAGGTATATATCTGGGATCTACAGACAAGGGAAATTATGCAGGTGTTGGAGGGTCACCGTGGTGAGTTAGAGTCTAATCATTGCGTATTCATGCTTTGATGCCGGTACTTTCAGATGTGGTCGTCGCCGTAGCAGTAAGTGTACCCATCCGTTCATGCAATCACCTGTGTTTAGTCTCTTCCTAGACACATCCCAGTCAAAATATGATCGCTACTGGATCTATCGATTCCGACCTTGCGATACGCCTCTGGTACGATCGTGGCGGCAATACATGATATCGATGGCTTGAAAAACATTTGCTTAGCAATGCTTGTACTGTAATCTAGCTAGTCGCAGGACTTGCACTCTGTTCTCGCTCTTGCAGTCCTGTATACCCCACTTGTATCATACCGACTATTCCTCTTCTGTTCCTTCAGTGCTGTAAAAAAATCCAAGCCTCCGTGGTAGTAGATATAATGTTACAAAACATTGAAAGCAACAATGCAACAAGAGTCACTGAGAGTGTATATACAATGTCTGCAGTTCCTTTCATGGACCTTGCATGCCTACTTAAGCGGCTGTGCTGTTTGCAGCTCTATCAAAGGCGAATGAGCACCTTGAACGACAGACAAGAACAGAAACGCACGTTTTGCGATCTCCTTATCTGCTTCAGTCAACCCCGAATCATGAGCCTCCAAAAATGCATCAACTTCATCTAAAACTTCATCATCTTCATTAGCTTCATCATCTTCATTAGCTTCATCATCATCATCATCCTCATCATCTTCCTCATCCTCATCCTCGTCCTCGTCCTTATCTTCATCTTCATCATCATCATCATCACCCTCATCGTCTTCATTTTCATCCTCCTCCTCCTCCTCTTTGTCCCCATCGTCTTCGTTCTCGGAAGAATCTTGTGCATCATCAATCGCAAAAGGTGTTCTCTCCAATACCGTTGCACCAGCCTTGGCAACAGCCTGCAGCATGTTTCCTGCCTCCCTATCTTGAACCGACATAGGCGAAGGCGGAACTGGAGGTAGTGATTTACTGCCACCTGCAGACGTCCCTGCTGTCGCCGTTGTAGCAGATGACAGTGTGGTGGATACAGCGGGGTTGGAAGGACCTGATGAAGATATAAGAGACGATGTAGCAATCATCCCACCTGCTGTAAAAGCGGTAGTAAGTGTTGTTCTCGTGTCGCTCGATTTGAGACTTGTTTTTGATGCACTCTTGCGCGATGAAGGCGTAAGTAGAGATTCTCTCGCTTTGGGTTCTTCAAGTTTAGTGTATCGTCCGATGGACGGTTTATTAATCACCTATGTAGCCCCGACAAGCATCAGCCAATCTTCACCAAGCACTTTAAAAAAATGAAATGATTAGAACTAACCTGATGCATTCCTATTGTCTTCCCTAGTTCATCTGTAATCATGTTGAACATCCTCTTGTTATTATCTGTGGCGATTGTTGACCACAAGTCTCCAAGAAATCCGATCGAACTGGCGCTTGGTAGTGGAAGGTCATACTCGGGTAAGGGTGTAAGTTGGAATGATGCGGAGAGGTCAGCTTCAAAGAACGATTCGAGGATTTCGTCTGCAAGGACAACCATGCGGAAACTGATGACGAGGTTAGATCTAACTTACCACCGAAGAAAGAACAGGAGAGGATATGGGAACATACGTTGCAAGGCTCAGATATGGCTGATTCGACTCGATAGGCGAAGGTGAATTTAGCGCCTCTTCTTCTTGTTTCACATTGGGCCCCTGTAAGAGTGAATCCCCATACTCGAATGCGTTGGTCATGAACCGGCTGACTGCACCCAAGTAAGCGTCACCGA
>Ga0157367_1001208_pt1 | contig 11513 bp, 9 predicted proteins | sample AttbisABBM2_FD_113142 | JGI IMG/M metagenome (GOLD analysis project Ga0157367, IMG submission 113142) | Fungus gardens microbial communities from leaf cutter ant in Botucatu, State of São Paulo, Brazil - Atta bisphaerica ABBM2 | ecosystem: Host-associated > Fungi > Mycelium > Unclassified ...
ACTCCTAAATTTGCCTCAAATAACACTAGTGTTTTTCATAAGAAAGAAGGACAGTAAGAAGAGTGCAGGACTACAGATATTTAAATGAATAGACTATTAAGAGTAACTATCCTTTATTTCTGATTTTGGATATTGTAGAAAATATTAGTACTAAAAAGATATTTACAAAGCTAGATCTATAGTAGAAATATAATACTAGAAGAGAGAAGAACAAGTAAAAGATGGTGTTTATGACTTCAGAAGAGTCATTTGAACCTATAGTTATATTCTTTAGACTAATTAACTCTCTAGCAACATTTCAAATGATAATGAATGAAATTCTATGAGACTTAATTAATACTGGAGAAGTAGCAAGTTTTATTGACAATGTAATTGTGGAAATAGAGGAGGAAGAAGGACATGATGAAGTTATAGAGAAATGTTAGCACTTGAAGGTGAAAGTCTATAGAGTTAGCTTGGACATGTAATGAGCTCAGTAATGTAAACTTGTCAAGAACAACCTTTGTCTCTCAACTTATGTATTCTTATGTATTATGCCTTCTATGAGCTGTGTGGTTGCAATTTCAGAGAATGGTCTTGTAAGGAGTTATAAAACGAGAAGTAAAGCACATCATCATTGATACTAGAGATTTAGCATTAACTTCAGTCAATTATCAGGCTAACTATTACAAAGTAATTACTAGCCTTAAATAGAAGAAAACTCTGTATAAATTTTGAGTAAATTTGCAGAGTTTGAAGAAGATAATTAGGCAACAGAAACTGATAAAGACAACCACATATTTTGACTCAAATAAAGCCAAATAACCATGAAAATTTGATAGAATTAAGTCCATTATAAAGTACCAAACCACTGATGGAGTTTTGAACACAAATAAAGTCCAAGAAAGTAGTAAAAGAGTTGGTAGAAAATAATTTGCATATGAAACTACAAAAGTACAAGTAGAAGATGAAGAAAGTAGGATTCTTGGGAGTAGTAATTGGACTAGAGGGAATTAAGATGGAAAAGAAGAAGATAAAAGCAGTGTTGGACTGGCCAACTTCTAAAGAAGTTCAAGACATACAGAAGTTCTTAGGACTAATAAACTACTATCAGTAGTTCATAAAAAACTTTGTATCTATAGTTAGACCACTACATAACTTGGTGAAAAAGGATTAGAAGTGGGATTGGATGGAAAAGCAAGAAAAGACATTTAGGAAGTTGAAGAAGAAGTTTACAAAAGAATCTGTATCAGTAGTACTAGACTTAAATAAAAACAAATAAGAATAAAAACAAATAAGAATAGAAGTTGATGTGTTTGACTATGTGACAGGAGAAGTAGTTTTATCTATGAAGTATAAGGATAGATAATGGAGACCTATAGTATATTTGTCAAAATCTATAATAAAGAGATGCTGGCTGTAATAAGAAGGTTAGAAAACTGGAGATATTTGTTAAAAGACACAAAGTTCAAGTTTGAGACCTGAACTGATCACAAGAACTTAGAATATTTCATAAAAGTGCAGAAATTAAATTGCAGACAAGTAAGATAAGCTTTTTATCTGTTAAGATTCAACTTCATCTTAAAACATATGCCTGGTACAAAGATGAAAAAAGCAAATAGACTAAGTAGAAGACCAGACTGGAAAGTAGAAATAGAAAAGAACAATGAAAATCAAAAATTAATTAAAGAAGAATGAATTTGTAATTTAATTGAGGTAGTAATAAAATAACCTGAAGTAGATATAAAAAAAGTGTTGAGAGAAGAGAAATAGTAGGTAGAGAAAGGTTTAGTATTGAAGGAAGAAAAAGTATAAATGCTAAAGAATGAAGAATTGAGAGTAGAAATAATCTAGTTACACCATAATGTGCTAGCAGCAGAATATGGAGAAAGATGGAAGACAATGGAGTTGGTAACAAGAAATTACTAGTGGCCAAAAGTGATGAAAGATGTAAGAAAGTATGTAAAAGAATGTGACTTGTGTCAGAAAATGAAAAAATGGAACAGAGGTACCAGCAGAGAAGTTAATAATAAATAAGGTACTAGAAAGGCTGTAAACATATTTAATAGTAGACTTTATTACAAAGTTGCTATTAGTAGCAGAAAAAGATACAATTTTGGTAGTATGTGTTAGTTTGCTCAAAATGACACATTTTATAGCAATAACAGAAGGAATGATAGCAGAAGGATTAATAAGGCTGTTCAGAGATAACATGTAGAAGTTACATGGGCTGCTGAAGAGTGTGATATTAGATAGGGGACTATAGTTTGTAATGAAGTTGACAAAGGAGTTGAATAGAGTGTTGGATATTGAAACAAATTTATCAACATTGTTCCATCCACAAACAGATAGTCAGACTAAACAAATGAATCAAGAATTACAATAATATTTATAGTTCTTTTGTTAATCACAGGCAAAAAAATTGGCTAGAGTAGTTAGTAATAGCAGAGTTTGTAATAAACAACAAAGTATATTCAGCAACCAAAGTATCTCTATTTATGGTGAATTATGGTAGAGAGTTGAGAATGGAAGCAGATATTAGGAGAAAAGGAAAAGTAGAGAAGACAACCAAGTTTGTAGAAAGAATAAAGAGTGTGTAGAAAGAAGCAGGGGTAGTATTAAGGACAGCACAGGAGGAAATGAAGTGACAAGCAGACAAGAAGAGGAGAGAAGCTGAGGAATGAAAGAAAAAGAATAAAGTAATGTTGAGTACAAAAGATTTAGTGTTTAAGAAAAGACCAGCAAATAAATTAGTAGATCAATATATTGGTCCATATATTATTAATAAGATAGTATCTACCAATGCAGTTAAACTATGATTGCCAACTTTGATAATAATTTATCTGGTTATGAACATTAGTCAAGTAGTGAGATATAGAGAACAAGTGGAGGGATAGAAAGTAGAGGAAGTAAAACCAATAGAGATAGATAGAGTTGAGGAGTAGAAAGTAAAAAAGATATTAAATAAAAGAAAAGTGCAAAGAGTAATAAAGTAAGTAATGAAGTAATTTACAGCAAAAAAATAATATATAAAAAAGAGAAAAGGATTTGGAAAATACAAAAAAAGCAGTAGCAGAATTTGAGAAAAGATTTAGTATAGAAGTAAGGAGGCAAGAAAAGTTGGATTCTGTGGAAAGACAAGACTTGAGAAATGGAGAGTTAATGAAGAAGTATATATTGTATAAATAGAATGATAGAAAGTTTGAGGAAGAATATCTGAGGAAGTTAGAAAGAAACTGGTGAAAATGGAAGTCAGTTTCTCTAGAGGAGAAATCTGGAGAGAGGATAATAAGTAAAAGACAGTAGACTTTGTTTTTTGTTTTATTCTTTCTCATTTTCATTTTCATGTTTATTTATTTTCTCATTTTGGACATATATCATACAGAAGGATGTAGAAGGTTCTAGAATAATGATATTATATAGTATGTTCACTATATATTGACCTTATAAATAGCATATGGCTTTTAATGTAGGTTAGATAAAGTCTTACATAGACCAACTAGCTAGTATATATAAAGATAAACAAAAAACTCTGACAAATTTTCTTGTATAATTCCTATACAAGGTTCTTCCTTTACTCTTACACTTGAGCTTGAGTTATAACAAACTAGGTCAAGTCCATGGGATTATGTAGAGTTTGCAATTTTCAGAGAATTCTAAGAATATATTGTGCTAACTATCAAGTATACAACTTATCTTCAGAAAATTCTAAAAAAATAAAATAAAGTTATCACATCCTATGTTCTGACTATATTTATACCAACCTATAGATAACCTCCTACCCCTTATTCACACTTCCCAACCTTTTCTAATGTAGATCATACCTGTCTATTCTATCTTAGATATCTTTACTAGTCTAAGTTAACTCTATGAATTTCTATTCCCTAATATCTAAGAATTACTAGTAATCAGAATAACTTGCTTAGCAGTTACATTCCAGATAGCTATCTTAGGTATACTAACTAGTATATAATCTAATAGTCTATACTATAGTAGTTATTCTGAAAATCAACTAAAAACTAACATTTCTCTTCCAGTATTAGCAACAATACACCTTACTATCTTTCAGTGGGTTTTCACCCTCTAAGTCCCCAAGTCTTAATCTAGAATATATGACCTATGTATCAGAGTTGTAAAATTTGAACAGAAGTTTTTTCTAATATCTTTTTATTTTTCTTTCTACTTTAGAGACTAAGAGATAGGGTTTAGCATGATGGTCACACTGTCACACAAGTCACATGTCATGGTGGAATTTGGTAGAAGATTCTAGAACAATGACATCATAACATGTGTTGTATATATGTTGACCTTAAAAATAACACAGTCATTTAGAGTAGGATAAAGTAGTAGAGCATAGACCATCAGTCATTAGTATATAAGGTAAATAAACTGTACCTAGAAACTCCATTGAGTTTCCTTTTATTAAGCCTTATACAAGGTTCTATTCATTGATTAACTTTAAGATCTTTGAGTTATAATACTATGTGACTTATAAAGATACAGCACATAAGCTGAAGCCAAAAGTCATTTCAACCCATCTTTCATATTCTCAAATAATATATACTTACTACTTTGGACTTCCAAGATGCCTTTCCAAATCTTAAATAATGAGATGTGAACAATATGTAACAGAAGTTCTCTAAGAGTGAACACTACTCTAAATACTTACAAAATCTATTCCAATTAGATAGAAAATCAGGTATAATTTCTATTTCTCTCCTATTATTTAAGTTTCTTTTATTTTTTTCTTTCAATTTCTTCTCTATTCTTTTCTTAGTTTGTACTTAGTAAAGAGTATTGCTATTCTCCAGTAGTTTTCTATCTACTAAGTCCTTTAAGTCTACTTTTAAAATATGTGAGCAGTATGACTAGTAGAGACATAGTATACAAGTGTTATATGCAAGTCTACCCATCCAGAACTTACATCCTCATGGTGATATCATCTCCAAATTATACAAGCCTGCCTTCCATAGCAGCCACCTTTCTCACAACATGCCTTATAGCAGTGCTGTAACCATCTAGGTATTCCATCTTCTACAGTGGAGATACTTCTATTCAACTTGGTCTTCCATGACAGAGTTACTCCTGTCAGTATCTCAACACTGAAACCCTGAGTATCTCCTATAAATATCTATCTGTATATAAGATTAGTAGTTACACTGTAATTTGCTAGTCTGATAATCGATGAAGATAACTCTTATTGAACTTAATCTCCAGTGTTCAATAGTGACATACCAAATCAGCACTTACTCCCATCTTGGACTTCTTTCTATCATCTGAAGTTGCAATCATACAGCAGACAAGTGTTATAACTCAAAGACCTTAGAGTGAGTTTTAAACTAAAGGCATATGGTCTGTGCTATATACTTTTAGCCTATCCTAAATAGCCATGTGTACATCTCAAGGCCAACATGCATTATGCATGTTGTATGATATCATTTTTCTAGCACTTTCTATACCTTTTTTCTTGTGTCACATAACTAACCCTAACCCTAAGTTCTATAAATAGAAAAATATGAAAATAAATTGAAAATAGAATAAAAATAAGAGAGAAAATGAGAAAAAACTAAGTCCACACTTTTCATTCTTGACAACAAGCAGCACAATATATAAGCTAAAGCCAAGGTTATTCCACAAGTTTACTCTACTCCAAGTCCATTCTGCAGACTTCCTCTCTGGTATGAACTGTGTCTGACACCTGTCTTCTGTATTTTTTGATAATATACTATTTAATATATTTGGACTTCTAAGATGTTTTACCAGATCTCAAATAACAAAGTATAAACCACATCTAACAAGCAAGTAATATCATATAGCATAGTAATAGCATGTTGATCTTATAGAAGGTTTATAGACTTTAGAATAGATTAGTTGTAATGTGCACACAGACTATAGTTGTTATAGGATGCTTAAACACTAACAATTTTATTTTTCTTTTCTTTTATTTTTCTGATTTTATATTGACTTTTTTTTCTTTTTCTTTTATTTTTCTTTTGGACAATGAAGAGGCACATGACACTGCAGTCACATGACATGTCACATGACATGATGTCATAGGCCTAGAAGGTGGTGAAAGGATCTAGAAGATGACATTAGGGCACATGTATACAACATGGCGACCTTGAGGTAAACATGAGGAAGAAGCATAGACATAAGGGCAGGGTTAATTATTAGTAGCACGGACCATAAGAACTTTGTATAAATAGGACTCTAATTTAGTAAAGACTCCTTGTTGAGTTCTCTTGTGAACTACCCACAATATATCCACTTTGAGATTTACTCACTTATACTATCATTTGTCATTGTGATAAGTAATTGCTACAACAATAGTCTATAATATATAAAATAGACTAGCTTGTAATGAGAACTTCATTGAGTTCTCTTATATCAGAATGTATCTTTCATCTATCACTGAGATTTAAGTTATAATAAATATAGTTATAGTATATTGGCTTTATAAAGAATATATAGACCTTAGAATAAGTTAGTTATAGTATATAAGATAAATTACTTTGTACTAAAAATTTCATTGATGCTATAGCAACCACTAACCTGAATAATTGATAGATTACTAAGTAGTCTTAAGTTATAAAATTCTTATAAAAATCACAAGAAAACTCAACAAGAAGTTCTTAATATATTGCTATTCTATATATACTACTATATATTGTTTTCTATAATAAATAATCTATTCTAATGTATATATATCATCTATAAGTCTACCATATATATCATGAGGATAATATGCTGGAGATATGCCTCTTCATATTGTTGTTCTAGTTCCTTCTTATTAGAATTGAAAATAGTAGGCTTTATTTATTTTATTTTATTTTCTTATTTTTATTTTTATTTTTAATTTCTTACTTTTAGACTTAGGGTTAGAGGTCGGCATGATATTACACATGTGTGTGACTGTCACATATCACATAATTATATATCACATAAAAAATTATAAAATGTTTTAAAATAATAATATCATATTATATGTTATTGACATATAGTATATATACTTTTTAAGATAGGCTAGGTTTAGTATGGCATAGACTATTGGCCCAGTGTATATAAGGTAGACACTTTGTATCTGGAACTCTATCAAGTTCTCTTATGTTAATCTAATATAAAATTTCTCTTTTAACCTTACTCTTAGTCTTAAAGTTGTAATACTTTTACCATGTTCTAAATCTATAACATCATATCATGTGACATTTCATGTAATCATAGTCACATGTCTTTTATCTTTTTTAAAAAATCAACAATTTATTATATAGAATATGGTAGTAGACTATAGTATTTATAACATAGATACTTAAATATCAGAAGAGATAAAGAAAATGAAAAAAGAAAAGAATACTGTAGGCAATACTAATTTACACTAAGTAAAATAATAATAGTAACACTATTATTAAGTGATTTCTTTATAAAAGAGAAATACTTCTAGATTGAATTTGAGAAAAGTAATAAAATTCTTTAATAACTTTCTATTAGAACTCCAATATTTCTTATATCTTCTGCAATTGTGGAGAATATAACATCTTTATTTGATTGGATATGATCTATACAGGCACTTAAAAAGTTCTTTAGGAAAAAATCTTATGTTATGATAACCACTAAGTAAACTTAAGAGTAAAGTATCTTATAGGTATTACAAGAAAACTCAACAAGAAGTTTTCAATGTATTCCCACACCATTTATACAAGTACACATAGTCTATACTAATTGATAAATAATCCTATCCTAATATCTATACATCTTGTTAGAGTTCAAAACAGTAGACTCTAACTATTTTATTTTTCTTTTCTCATTTGTTATTTCCTTTTCTTTTATTTTTATTTTTAGAGAACTTAGGGTTAGGGTTAATGTAACATCACAGTCACACAGTCACATGTCACAGGAAAAAGTGTAGAAGATTCTAGAAGGATGATATTATACAGCATAATTAACATATATTGACCTTAAGAGAAACACATGGCTGTTTAGGATAGGCTAGAAGTAGTTAGCACAGACCATGGAGTTTGAGTATATAAGGTAGACAATCCTGTAAAGAGTTCTCTATTGAGTTCTCTTATGTTAACCCAATACAAGGTTTTTCTTATTAACTTACTTATAAACCCTATACAAGGTTCCTTTTCTTAACTCTCTTCAAAAATCTTGAGATTGTAACACATCTACTATGAGTGCACAATATATACCCCATGTCATTGATATATACTTTATCATCATTATTTCAGCTTATTTTTCCAAAATCTAGGCCTATGATATTATATCATATAATATATCTCTTCATTGTTTAAGAAAAATAAAATCAAAAGAAAAGAAATATTAAATCAAGAAAAATGTTAGTATCTAAATATAATATAATACCTCAGCTAATATTCACCCATAAGGACATGATTTGTAATGGCTCTGGACACTTATACACATAGAGTATTAGAGTATCCAAAGTAATTTAAGCCAAGTATATTTGAGCCAAGTATTACTCTTTGTGTAAGTAGGCTTAGTATAGAAGTTATCATTATCAGTTAGATCCAGAAAGTGATTTCCTTTATGATCTAAAGCTTGAAATTCCATTTGCCAATTTCATAAAATTGAATTGTATTTTTCTTTCTTGTTAAAGTCCTATAACAATTTACAAGAGAAGATAGGATTGATTTTGAATTATTTGGTCTCTTTGTCAATAACCAAGTGAGAATACCAGTTAGTACTACTAGGGCAATTACAATAAAGTTGTTAGAGCGCTTGTTAAAGAAAGCTCTGAGATCCTGAAATATAGTAATAAAGTACAATTGATATGGATGGAAAGATAAATCAAAGATTCACTTTGTAATATGAATAGCAGCAGTAATAATAATAATATTCTTGGTATTTAGAATCTGAACAGCTTGATTAATTTTGTATCTAATCAAGAACAATTTTGCCTTAGTAAAAGTGATGCTAATTGTATAATGGATTGTTTTGGCTAGAATGTTTTGACCAGAGTAAATATATAATATTAAAGTTGTGACATTATTCTTAATTTAGAGATTATAAGAATAGTGTTTGAATTTGAGAGATAATTGTTAAAGATTTTATTCTTGACTTCTATATCTTGATAGTTCACTATATTAAAGAAGAAACAATCAGAAAAATTGTTTACTAATTGAAAACTAGATGAGTTGTTACAAACTTTATTCAGCTTGTATCTACACAACCAGTGGACTAATTTTCACAAACTAGGTTACACTAGAAATTCCTAAATGATGGCTATCTATACATATATGGGATGTACAAAAGCAACAACAAGGCTATTAGTAAATATAAAAGTTTTGTTGGCTAATATCTCATGAACAACTGGATGGATTCATATAATTGAACTTATTTTGCAAAGTGCTCATCAAACTGTTTCTTATGATATATAGTATATTCCAAAGCAATAAGTATTGATAGAGACATAAGCATATCAATGTAGTGACATAATTAGTTATCTTCTAAAATTAGCCTGATATCTGCTATAACAGATAACAGCTCCTATTAGGTACAAGTTTTGATTATATGATAAATAGCTTGTGTTTAGACCATCACTATTTTGTATATATACCTCTGTATCTAAAGATTAGACCTCAGACTGAGGCTTAATAATATCAATCTTTATCATTTATTATTAGTTTTCATCATTTATTCTTATTGATACTACTCATCACTTATTATCACTATCTCCTTATACTGAATTTCTGAATCACTATCAAGTTATCTAAGTTCAAGTATTACAATCAGTGAGTAGCTTATTTTATGATATAAGTGTTCTTTATAAAGTCTATTGAAAAATAGATAAACTTTATTTAACTAATTGTTGGTGTCCAAAATTAAACTCTTGATTTTCTGTTATTGTTTGAATGCCAAATTCTCCATTGACAAATAATAGAGCTCTGCTTTCTTTGAATGTTAATCTTTTAAAAGCAAATTGATAGTATATTGTTTGGGTAGAAATACTATTCTTAGATAATGTCTTCCACTGATTTTTTTGAGATAAAGGTATATAGGAATAAGACCAGCTATAGCCTCAACTCTCTATAATGGAGAAGTATGAAATGCTTCCATAATCCATAATGCCACCCTATATTGTATTTTTCTTAGTTTTTTGAGAGAATTAGAGAAAGAAGCACCTTTGTAATACCATAACTGAAAGCTATATAATGCAATGAGCATGATGCATGTCCTGTAAAGAAGTTATTTGTGTGTAGACAACAACTTTCTTGTAGAGTTTTCTAATAATTTCATTTTTTTGATGGTAGACAAGATCTTGTTGGAATAGAAATAAATATGTTGATAAAACAAAATTTTTTGTCATAAAACAAGTTCTCCTAATAGTCCTAGATTTAGAGAAGAGAGATTGAAATTTTTAGAGAAATGAAAGACCTCTGATTTGTTATATTCAATCAAATTGTTTGAAAATAATACTATAACTACAAAATAATTTTGTATTTGATTTTTGTAACTTTTTTCCTAAGAAATAAAGAGACTATCATCCACAGTGGAAACAGAAATATTAGATAAAAGATTTTGTTCTTTTCTTGAAAATATAAAAAATTGGGATAATATAAAGAGCAGAAAAAATAAAGAAGAGAGCAGAACCTTGGCCTACATCTATATCTGCCCTAAAGTAAGAAGAAACAAAGTTGTTCCAGATATACTGGGTCTTTATGTTAATTAAATAATTAGAAAAGAAACTAAAGATTCTTAGGTTGAATTTGGCTTTGTCTAAAATTAACAGAAAAAGCTGATGGTTAAGTGATAGAAAAAAGTTTAAAGCCAAAGTACTCATATGAAGACCATTAACCCATTCAGTATAGATTAAATAAGTTAAATATAGACTAGCATTCAGAGTGAAACATTATTTTAAATCTCTTAATTGGTTTGAATGTACAAAGCTGGATGTAATTGATTTTATTTGAAGCTTTTCACTGATAACTTTCTATATAAGTTTTCTAAGTGTGTTGAGTAGAAAAATAGGGCAAAAATTCTTTGGAGAATCATATACTAGTTTATTTGGTTTAAGAATAATAATTAATATTAATCTCTCAAAATACAAAGGCCAATATCTGAGTTTAATACATGCATTAGTAATATTGACAATGTTTGAGATACATTTATCATCAGTCATCAGAATTTTGAGATAACTCCATAATATGTGGCCAGCTTCTAAAATAGATAAACTACTATATTTTTTATAGTATTAGTAAATTTTATCTTGAAAAAATGCAGCTACTTGGATAAAGGTTTTAATGGGATTTTTTTAAGTAAATATAAGTTGATGTGTCAATTTCAAGCTTAATTAAAGGTTTGGTAAATGTCACAAACTTCATTCAGCTTATATCTCCACAACCAGTAGACTGATTTTCACAAACTAAGTTGCACTGGAAAGCCCCAAATAAGGGCTATCCACACATATGCAGGAGGTACAAAAGCAACAATGAATGACTGAGATATCAAGCTATCAGTAGCTGTAAAAGCTTTGTCTGCTAATATCTCATGAATGGCTGAACGGATCTGCACAATTG
>Ga0157367_1001211_pt1 | contig 11495 bp, 16 predicted proteins | sample AttbisABBM2_FD_113142 | JGI IMG/M metagenome (GOLD analysis project Ga0157367, IMG submission 113142) | Fungus gardens microbial communities from leaf cutter ant in Botucatu, State of São Paulo, Brazil - Atta bisphaerica ABBM2 | ecosystem: Host-associated > Fungi > Mycelium > Unclassified ...
ATGGTGATGCGCTTTACCCCTCTCCTTACTATTCCTTACAAGGCCAATCTCTGAAATTGTGACCACGTGGCTTGTAGGAGGCACAACACATAAGTTGAGGCCAAGGTCATTCTGGCAAGTCCACATCACCGAGCTCATTACAGGAGTTTCTATACTCTGTGCATGTCTGAGCCAACTCCACGGACTTTTGTCTTCAAGTGCGAACCGTGCCTAACACAACTACTTTATATAATAACATGTCCATTTTAATGTATTAGAATTCTGTTTACATAAGCAAGAAGTAATAATACTTAAGTAATTAGAAATAGTTCAAAATAGAGTAACTAAATTAAAAGAGAGCCAGAGTACTTAGCAAGTGCTTCCAGAGTGTGAGAAAGCAGATAATACTAGTAGACTTCAGAAAATCACAGAATATTGTGAAAGAGCAAGAAAGTACTAGAAAGGTCATTTAAATAACAAATCTAGATGGTTAGAAGTAATAGTATGCAGCTTGAGGAGGTCTGAAACATGAGAAATCAGATAAGCAGATGAGTATAGATATGAAAAAGAATTATAGAATATAGATTAGCCAAAAAATGCAAAAGAGAAAAGTTTTGAAAGAGTCAGTCTCCTTATAGAAATTGTAAGCAAACCTAGGATAGTTTATAAAGATATTTTAATATATTTTTATCTGGAAATAGCTATACAGATATTGGATGTACTCTATAGAGAGAAAAAGTACTATCTAATAGGAGTATAATTAAGAATGGCTTTAGCTACTCTAGTATATAATGTAACTGACTAGCTAATATGGAAAAGCCAACTATTATCCTTGAAGTAGTTGGGCTGAAGAAGCTTATAATTCTTATCTCTAAAAGTGAGAAAATTGTCATTGTTGTTATAGAACACTTTGGACACTAATATTTTTCTTTTTCTTTTATTTATTTTTCTTGATTTTATATTTCTTTTCTTTTGAATTTTCTTTTCTTTTTCTTTTTTGACAATGAAGAGGCACATGACATTACAGTCACATGACAGGTCACATGATGTGATGTCATAGGCCTAGAACATGGTAGAAGAATCCAGAAGATGATATCAGAGTATATATATACAATATGGTGGCCTTGAGTAAAACATAAGGTAGGCATGAGGATAAAGCATGGACATGAGGGCAGGTTTAATTATTGTTAGCATAGACCACATGTAAAACATATATATAGGACTCTAATTTAGTAGAGACTTCTTGTTAAGTTCTCTTGTGAACTTTCCACTTTATATCCATCTTAAGAGATTTGCTGTCTTGTGCTGCTTTTGGACCTTGCATCTAGTGGTTGCCACAACAATGGTATATTAGGACACTAACAATTTATTTTGATTTTCTTTTTTTTCTTGATTTGATTTTTTATTTTTTTTTCTTTTTGGACAATGAAAAAGTATGTAACTATAGTCATATGATACATCACATGATGTGATGTCATAGATCTGAAATATAGTAGAAGAAACTGAAACAATAATGTCAAAGACATGGTTATAGTGTATTCATCTTGTAATAATGGTATGGAGAACTTATGGATAACACATGTAGTTTAGAATAGGACTTGTACTAGTAGTATATATAGTATAGGAATACATTAGGAACTCATTGTCAAGTTTTCTTGTTATCTTCATGAGATACTTAGTTCTTAAGTTTGCTTAAGTGGTTTATTAGTCATCTTAACTAGTAGTTGCTAGAATAGTAGAACTTGACTACTTTACAAGTATACTATATTATATAGTCTCTTTATTCTTTTCTTTACTCTCTATTTCATTCTCAACTAAGAGATAGCTCAGTTCTTTAGTTAAAAACATATAGCCAGGCCCTAGACTTAAAAGATATACTAGGCAGGAGAAGTTTGGTTGTTCAGTTATGTTGTAGCCTACTAGCATATATTGGACATAATATCTTTTGTAAATATGGTAGATAGTTCATTTGAATAGAAGGCTTGTGCTGCAGGCCTTTTTGTAACTTGTTTATGTAGAGTAGTAATATTGTCTAGTAAGAAAGCATCTAGTTTAGATATTTTCTGCTTAGGAATATTAGTATAACAGTTTGATTAGAACAGTATTTAGTAAGGCAGTAGACAGGTAGTTAGTAAACAGTGTGAAGTCAGATACTGGCTAGCACTTACAGAAAAATATTCTTGAAAGATATTATTTTTTGTTGTCAAATGTCATAGCAACTGATGTTGTTGATATTAGTCAGATAAATATGATGCTGTTAAATTTACAAAGACAAATATTGGAGTTGCAAGTGGTAGAGAATCAGAAAAGAAGGAGGCAGTAAAAAAAAAATGAACAGAGAAGGAGAGAAAATGAGGAAAGATGGGAAGAGAAAGAGCAGAGAAGAAGAAAGGAAAGAAAGAAGAAAGAAAGAGGGTAGATAACAAGTGGAGGAGAGTAGAAGAAATGAGAAAGATGGAGGAAAGAAGAGCAGAAAAAGAGTGGAATAGAGATATAAGAAAGAAAGTGTTTTGTATGTAGAAGTTTTGGGCATATCATCCATCATTGTAAGAATATGAGAGAGGAGAGATCAATGCCCTCAAATAGATTTGAAGTGTTAAAGAATAGAGTGATGAATATAGGAGAAGATAGTGGAAGGGAGATAAGTAAAGATAGGAAGACAATTTTGAGAGAAGAAAGACTGAAGGGGGAAAAGTTAGTGGAAGTATGAAAAACAGAAGTAAAGAAGAGTGGTAATGGTGTAGAAAAGAAAGAGAAATTATTAAGAGAGGTGATAGTGAAGATAGAGTTGAAACAGAAAGAGAATGAAGAAGGAATTGTTGTGAAGATATTGTTGGACAGTAGTGTGATGGGACTAGTAATGAGCTCAGAATTTGCAAGAAAGAATAGGTTTAAGAAGAAAAGGTTGGAAAGACTGATTTATGTGAGGAATGTAGATGGTATCTTTTATCATGAAGGACCAATAGAGCATATAGTAGAGGTGAAATTGTTTTATAGAAGAGAATGGAAATAAATGTAATAGATGGACAGAAATAGAGTGTTATATTAGGGATGCCATGGTTAGCATGTCACAATCCAGAGATTGATTGGAAGACTGGGAAAGTAAAAATGACAAGATATCCAGATGAATGTAGAAAACAGTGGAAGACAAAGCAGACAAAGCCAGAATGGTAAAAACAAAAGGAGAAAAAATAGAAGAAAGAAAAGATATAGAGAAAGAAGAAGAAAGAGTTTAGAAAGCTGACAGTTGAAGAAGAAATGGAGATAGCAAGAATGGTTAAAGAGAAAGAAGAAGAAGAAGAAGATTTCATAGAGATTAGAACAGTGAAAGAAATAGTTTCTAGAAGATTCCATAAATATTTGAAAGTGTTTAAAAAGAAGAAGTCAGAGAGAATGCTAACAAGGAAGACATGGGATCATACCATAGATCTCAGGGAAAGTTTTGTGCTAAAAAAGAGGAAGATATATCCATTGTCAAGAATAGAGAAAGGAGGTACAGGAGTTTGTGAAGAATCAGTTAAGAAAGAGATATATCTGACTATTAAAGTCACTACAGATGTTACTAGTGTTCTTTGTGCCAAAGAAGGATGGAAAAAAGAGGATGGTGCAAGACTATCAATATTTGAATAGTTGGATAATTAAAAATAATTATCTATTGCTACTGATATCAGATTTGATAGATAGCATAAGGAAGAAAATGATGTTAACAAAAATAGACTTAAGGTAGGGATATAACAATATGAGGATAAAGGAAGGAGATAAGTGAAAAGCAGCATTCTCAATACTAGAAAGTGTCTTTGAGCTGATGGTAATGTTCTTTAGATTGACAAACTTACTAGTAACTTTCCAGGCGATAATGAATAATTTGTTAAGGGATATGATAGAGGCTGGAGATATAGCAACATTTATTGATGATGTAATGGTAGGAACAGAGATGGAAGAAGGACATAACAATATTGTGGAAGAAGTATTAAGGAGGATAGTAGAGAATGATTTATTTATAAAACTAGAAAAATATGTGTGGAAGGTTAGAGAAGTGAGATTTTTAGGAGTTGTGATAGGACCAGAAGGAGTAAAGATGGAGAAAGAGAAGGTTCAAGGAGTGGTAGATTAGCTAGTATCAAAAAGTGTAAAAGATATGCAGAAGTTTTTGAGGTTGGCAAACTACTATAGATAGTTTGTTAAAGATTTTGCAAGGATAGCAAAACCTCTTTATGAGATGACAAGAAAGGATGTGAAGTGGAATTAGAGAGAGAGACAGCAGAAAGCATTTGAGAAGTTGAAGAAAAGATTTATGATAGAACTAGTCTTAGTAATATCAGACTTAGACAAGGAAATTGTAAAGGAACTGGTTCTTTTGAGCTCTTTCTCTTTTATATTTTTTTGGCTAATCCATAATCTATGACCCTTTCCCACATCCATACTTATCTGCTTTCCTGATTTCCCACACTCTAGACCTTTTCAGACTATATACCAATACTCCTAATTATCTAGATATATTATTAAACTTACTTTTCCATGCTTCTTCACTCTTCTGCAACACTCTGTGATCTTTTGAAGTCTTCTAGTATCATCTGCATATCTACTCATCTGCTTTCCTATGCTCTAGAAGTACCTGCTAAGCACTCTGACTTTCTTTCGTTTCAGTTACTTCATTTCAAACTATTTCTAATTACTTAAGTATCATCATTTCTTGCTTATGTCATTGGAATTCTGATACATTAGAATAGATCTATTGATATGTAGAGTAGTCTTTATCTTCAGGAATCCTCATTCTGTTCTTTTAGAATTTTCTAGAGATAAGTGTGTAGTTTAGTATTTCTTAGACAATAGACTTAGAATTTCCTGAAGGTTTAAAGTGCTAGACTCTTCCACCTAGTTACTCTAACAAAAATGAGAGTGGAGATGGATGCATCAGATTTTACTATAGGAGGAGTATTGTCAATGAAGTGTAAGAATAAGAGATAGAGGCTAGTAGTTTATATTTTTAAAGGTATAGGAGCATTTCTTAGAAGGCACCAAGAGTCAGTTTGAAATTTAGACTAATTATAAAAACTTGGAGTATTTTATGAAAGCTCAGAAGTTAAGTCAAAGACAGGCTAGATGGGCTTAATATTTGTCAAGATTTGATTTTGTCTTAAAACATGTAGCTGGCAAGAGTATGGAACAAGCAAATAGTCTAAGTAAAAGAATAGATTGGGCAGAAGGAGTAGAGAAAGATAATGAAAATCAGATAATGTTAGAAAAGCAATAATTGGAGATTAGAGTAATGAAAAAGAGATAGTTATTGATTGAGGGAGCAAAGGAAGAAATTATAAAAAAATTAAAAAGTCAGAAACAAAGGATGATGAGATAGTAAAAGTGGTAGAAGAAATGAAGAAGGTGGGGATCAAAGTATTGAGGAATAATAAGTAGCAAATTAAAGATAACTTGGTGTTGAAAGAGAAAAAGATGTATGTTCCAAGAGATGAGAGTTTGAAATTGGAAATTATTTAGCTACATCACAATATGCTAATAACAGAACATAGAGGACAGTGAAATATGGTAGAACTGGTTACTAGAAATTATTGGTGGCCAAAAGTTATAAAGAAGGTAAAGTGATATGTAGAAAGATGTGATCAGTATCAAAGTATGAAGAATAGGGTGGAGATGCCAGCAGGAAAATTGAGACTAAATGCAGTGTTAGAGAAACTATGGCAACATATATTAATAGACTTTATTATGAAGTCACCAGTATTAAGAGGTTATGATTCAATTTTGATAGTATACAATAAGTTTTTAATATCACATTTTATCACAATGACAGAAAAAATAATAGTGAAAGGTTTAGCAAAGTTGTTAATGAAGAAGTTGAATGAGGTGTTAGAAATAGAAACAAAGCTATTAACAGCTTTTCATCCACAGACAGACAGACAAATGGAGAAGACAAATCAAGAGTTAGAATAATACTTAAGAATATACATTGATCATAGACAAGGAAATTGGTTGGAATAGTTGACAACTGCAGAGTTTGCCTTTAACAACAAAGTACACATGTCTACAAAGTTATCACTGTTCAAAGTTAACTATGAAAAAAAACAAGGATAGACTTTGAGATTAGAAAAAGGGAAGCATGTGAAAGTAGAGAAGTTTGTAAAAGAAATGAATGAGATGCATGAAGAGGAAAAAGTAGCATTGAAAAAATTGTAGAAGGAAATGAAAAAATATATAGATAGAAACAGGAAGGAGGCAGTTGAGTATAAGATGGAAGATAAGGTATTGTTGAATATAAAAAATTTGATGTGGCAGATGAAAAACAAGAAAATGAAGAAGTTGACAGAAAAGTTTGTGATGTTATAGTGTACTTAGACACTAACAATTTTATTTTGATTTTATTTTTCTTTTATTTATCTTGATTTGATTTCCTTTTTATTTTGTTTTGGTTTTCTTTTATTTTCTTAGATGATAAAGATATAGTAAATTCATGAACAACATGTGGACTTTAGAAAAGGCTTATTTATTACTAGTATGAACCAACTATGTATCATATAGATAGTGTAAAAATACATTGAAGACTCTTTGTCAAGTTCTCTTGTGATTCCCATAAGATACTCTACTATTAAGTTTACTTAGTGACACTATTGGTTATCTTAACTAGTGGTTGCCACAACAGTAGAACTCAACTATCTTTTAAGAACACTGTGTCACACAGTTTCCTATTTCTTTTTACTCTTACTCCATTTTATTCTCAACTGAGGGATAGCTCAGCTTCTTAGTCAAGAAGATCTATAGCCAGGCTCTAGACTTAAGAGAAGCTAGTTGTTTAGCACAGATAGTCATGGATAGTAGTAATCATATCTAGGCCATTATCTAGATATTACTCATTGTCTAAGTAGATAGTGTTGAAGTAGTTTATATATACACTTTTAAGTAGTAGCCTTATACTAAAAATCCATTGTAATCTTTCTATGCAGAGTGTTAAGTGTAGTTCATACTTGAAGGCAAAAGCCTATAGAGTTAGCTCAGAGATGTGCAGAGTGTGGAAACTCCATACAATGAGCTTGGTAATACAGACTTGTTGGAATGACCTTGGCCTCAACTTATGTGTTGTACTTCCTACAAGTTGTGTGGTTGCAATTTCAGAGGATAGCTTTGTAAGAAGTTATAAGAAAAGGAGTAAAGTGTATTGCCATTGATACCAGAGATTTAGCATTAACTTGAGTTGATTATCAGACTAGTTATTACAAAGTAATCACTAGTCTTAAATACATAAAGTAACAAAAGAAGTAATTGAAACAGATCTCTGAGTGAGTATTTCAGTAGTGAAATACTAAATAGAAGTTCAGATTTGGAGAGAAGAAAACTCTATGTAAAGTCTGAGTAATTTTGTGGAGTTTGAAGAAGATAATTAGGCAACAGAAATAAATAAAGATGACTGTGGATTTTGACTCAAATAAAGCCAAATAACTGTGGAATTTTGATGGGATTAAGTCTATTATAAAGTACCAAACTACTGATGGAGTTTTGGGTACAAGTAAAGCCAAATAACATGGAGATTTGATGCTGTATTGAAGTTAAACATATCCAAGACATGTTTCAGAGTTTGGGATATGACACAAAGAAATAGTGTTGTCTAGTAAGAAAACATCTAGCTTAGAAATATTAGCTAGTGTTTATTAGGGCAGTAGTTAGTAGAACAGTAGGCAGATAGTTAAAAGATAGCATGATGTCAGATAAAAAGAATACTAGCTAGTACTTACAAAGGAAGTTTTTGAAGAAATGTTTTTGAAAGAGATAGTTTTTCATTGTTAGATATCATGGAAGTGAGCAGTATTATGAATATTAGACAAATAAACATGAAAGGATTGATCAGAAATGTAGGAGAGAAGGAAGCAACAAGATTGCTAAAGCAGATAATGGAAAACAATGTAATGTTATTAAATTTGCATAGAAAAATATTAGAGTTACAGGTAGCAAAGGATCAGAAAAGAAGAAGACAACAAGAAAGAGAACAGAGGGGAAGAGAAAACAAGGAAAGATGGGAAGAGAAAGAAGAAAGAAGAAAGAAAGAAAGAGAGTAGATAATGAGTGGAGAAGAGTAGAAGAGATGATAATAAGAGAAGAAAGGAAAGCAGAGAAGGAGTAGAGACAGCAAGAGGCATAGAAGAGAAGGAGAGAGGTAAATAAAGAAAGAGCAATAATAGAGAGAAAATATTTTGTTCATGAAGATTTTGGGCATATCATCTATCATTGTAGGAATGTAAGAGAGGAGGTATCAGTACCAATGCCCTTAAAAAAACAATTTTAAGAAAAGAAAAAGCAAAAAGAGAAAAGTTAGTGGAAGTATGAAAGACAAGAGTAAGAAAGAGTGACAAGAATAGAAGAGAAATTTGTTGAGAGAAGTAACAGTAAAGATAGGCTTGAGGTAGAAAGAGGATGAAGAAGGAATTATAGTGGAAGCATTGTTACAGGGTTGGTAATGAGTTTGGAGTTCACAAGAAAGAATAGATTCAAAACAAGAAGGTTAGAAAGACTAATATATGTAAGGAATATTAACAGTATCTTTAACTATGAAGGATTAATAGAGTATAGATTGGAAGTAGAGTTGTTCTTTAAAGAACACAAGGAAAGAACATCAATAGATATGATAGGAGAGCAGAAGTGGAGTGTAATATTAGGGATACTATAGTTAGCACACTACAATCCAGAGATTGATTGGAAAACAGTGTCATATGCCAAGTCCACCTGTTTGAAAGATACATCTCTGCAGTGATACTGTTCTCTCAATATCCATAACATAAGCTCATCTTTCATAATGGTCATCCTTTCCACAACACACCTCCATAACAGTCATGCAACAATCTGGATATCCAGTCTCCCATGATAAGAATACTCTTATACAACTTGGTCTTCTATGGCAAAGTCCTTCTACCTTACTGTTGTCAATGTCTTACCACTGAAACCTTCACTCAGGGTGATAGGGGCTATATCACTGAAACCTCAAGCATCTCCTATATTTCCTACTTGTATATAAAACTAGTAGTTACATTGTAATTCACTAGTCTAATAATTAATAAAGATAATCCTTATTGAACTTGATCTCCAGTGTTTAACAGTGACATACCAAATCAGCACTCACTTCCACTTCATTTATTCATCTAAAGTTATAACCACATGGCAGACAGATGGTGCAGTACATAAGCTGAAGCCAAGGTTGTTCTACAAGTTTATGTCACTAAGCACAAAGTTTACACACTCTATACATTACTAAGCCAACCCTATGGACTTTTGCCCCCTGTTGTGAACTGTACTTGACAAACAGGAGAAGTACAAATGACAAGATGTCTAGATGAGTGTGGAAAAAAGTGGAGAACAAGATAAATAAAGCTAGGATAGCAAAAGCAGAAAGAAAAAGAGAAGAAAAAGAAGATTTGATTGAAATTAGAATGGTGGAGGAAATAGTTTCTAGAAGGTTACATAAATATTTGAAGATGTTTAAGAAGAAGAACTTAGAGAGAATGCTGACAAGAAAGACCTAGAATCATGCTATAGACCTTAGAGAAGGATTTGTGCTGGAAAAGAGGAAGATATATCTATTGTTAAGAATAGAGAGAAAGGAAGTACATCAGTTTGTAAAGGATCAGTTGAAAAAGAGGTATATTAGGCTATCAAAATCACTACAGACATCACCAGTATTCTTTGTGCTGAAGAAGGATAGAAAGAAGAGGATGGTGCAAGATTATTAATATTTTAACAGCTGTACAATTAAGAAGAACAATTATCCATTACCACTGATTTCAGATTTGATAGAGGGTATTGGAAAAAAGAAAGTGTTTATAAAGATAGACTTAAGATGGTAGTATAATAATATGAGAGTAAAGGAGATAAATGAATGAAAGACAGCATTTTTAATGCCAGAGGGTATCTTTGAGCCAATGGTAATGTTTTTTTGGACTAACAAACTCATTGGCAACTTTTCAAGTAATAATAAATAATTTGCTTAGAGTATTAGGACTTAAGAATAGAGTTGTTCAAAGGGTAGTTTTGAGTAAATCACAAGAAAACTTGATGAAGTTCCTAAGTACAATATATTTACCTTATATACTAATGACTAATGATCTGTGCTCTACTACTTTAGCCTACCCTAAATAATTATATATTTTCCTGAAGGTCAACATATGTAAAATATGTTGTATGACATTATTGTTCTAGAACTTTCTTACTCTTCTATCATGCCATGTGATGGTTTGTGACAGTGTGATCATGATGTCATGCTAACTCCTAATCTTAATAAAAAAAACAGAAAGTGCAAGTGAAAATAATAAAAAGAAAAGAAAATAGAAAGAGGAAAATAAAGTCCAGTGTTTATATCTCTGACATCACTCCCCCTTCAAGGTTTCTCCTCCAGAGAAACTATCTTCTATCTTAGTTAATTCCTCTCTATCTTTTTTAAATATTCATCTTCAAACTTTTTATTATCCCACCTGAATAACAACTTTGCTGTATACTTCTCCAATAACTTACTTCTCTTGAACTCTTCCACATTTGGATTTAGTTTTATTTTCCATATTTTATCTATCCCCTCTTATCATCTCATTTCTGTGCTTGTCCTCTTCTCAAACTCATCTGCTAGTTCTCTTACATTTTTTAAGTTCTCCTCTTTTTTCCGTATATCACTTTCCACTATAAACCCCTTCCAGTGCACTAAGTACTTCTCTACTCTTTGTATTTTTCTTTTATTCAATATTTTCTCTACCTCCTATTCTTCTTCTCTATCAACCTCCACTAATTTCAGTTTGCCCCTTTATTGGTTCTCTATATCTTACAACTCTGCTAATATTTACCACTAGATAAATCCACATAGAGGCTAGTAATCTCAACTTCACTATATTCTTTGATACTACCTTCTCTATTATGTACAGTCCCACATATCTCTCTGTCAATTTTTTAACTTGTCTTTCTTTGAATACTAAGTCTTTTATACTTAGCATTATATCACCTTTCTTTCATTTCTCTACTTCTTGTCATCCTTTATCTGCTTGTCTCTTCATTTCATCTTATGCCTTCCTCAATGCTGCTTTTACTTCCTCTTGTACTTTCTTCATTCTTGTTATGACTTAAGGCTCAAGAGTTAGAACCAGAAGTTAAACCTTGGATTGGGTTAATCACAAGAGAACTTGATGGAGTTCTTAGCACAATATATCTACCTTATATACTACACTAGACTAGTTGGTCCATACTACTACTACATCTAGCCTACCCTTATCATAAATGAGCTACTCACTGGTTGTAATGCTTGAACTTTAATAGTGTTTCAGAGGTTTAGTATAAGGAGATAATGATAATAGATGATGAGTAGTATTAACAGGAATAATTGATGTTGTTAAGTCTTGTCATATTCCAAACTCTGAAACATGTCCGAGACATGTTTAACTTCAATACGACATCAAATCCCCACGGATATTTGGTCTTATTCATGTCCAAAACTCCATCAGTAGTTTGATACTTTATAATGGACTTAATTCCACCAAAAGTCC
>Ga0157367_1001213_pt1 | contig 11478 bp, 7 predicted proteins | sample AttbisABBM2_FD_113142 | JGI IMG/M metagenome (GOLD analysis project Ga0157367, IMG submission 113142) | Fungus gardens microbial communities from leaf cutter ant in Botucatu, State of São Paulo, Brazil - Atta bisphaerica ABBM2 | ecosystem: Host-associated > Fungi > Mycelium > Unclassified ...
GTCGAATTTATCGTTTGATTCGTGAAGGTCAGGTTCGCGTGAATAAAAAACGTATTAAAGCCGAGACCAAGCTTGAAATTGGAGACCAGATTCGCGTTGCGCCTATTCGCTATGAACAAAAAGATGAAACTGCTGTTCCTGTAAGTGATGGTGTGGCTCAAAGTTTATTAAGCCGCGTAGTCTATGAAGATGAAGGCCTGTTAGTTGTAAATAAGCCATCTGGTATTGCTGTACATGGTGGTAGTGGTGTTGCCTATGGTTTGATTGAGGCTTTACGTGCAGCGACAGGTAAAAAATATTTAGAACTCATTCACCGCATTGACCGTGACACTTCTGGTCTTGTCATGATTAGCAAAAAACGTAGCACTTTAAAGTTGCTGCAAGATATGCTGCGCGAGCACAAAATTCGTAAGACTTATGCAGCAATTGTAAAAGGTCAGGTGAGCCTTGATAAACAGCTTATCGATGCGCCTTTATTTCGTTACGAGTTACCAAACGGTGAGCGTCGTGTACGTGTATCTAAAGAAGGTAAACCAAGTAAAACTGAATGGGTGGTCGCAGAGCGTTTTAAAAATGCCACATTGGTTCATGCTTCACCTTTGTCAGGACGTACTCATCAAATTCGTGTACATGGTTTAAGTATTGGACATCCATTGGTTGGGGATGATAAATATGGCCACAACACGGTATATGCAGGGCCTGAAGCACGTCGTCTGTGTTTACATGCGATGCGTTTGGATATTCCGGGTTATCCCCCAATTGAAGCGCCTTTACCAGAAGATATGACCCAGTTGTTAAAGGCTTTGAGAGTAGCAAAATGAGTCTGAAAACCGAATTAGTAATTTTTGACTGGGATGGCACTTTATATAATTCTGTTGGTCAGATTGTTGCCAGCTTACAGCATGCAGCAGAACAGCATGAATTAACGCTCACTGATGAAGCTGCAAAAAGTATTATTGGTTTAGGTCTGCCGGAAGTAATGCAAACCTTATTTCCTGAACATCCTGAGCTACATGAGTCGATTTTAAAAGCATATGGCGATCACTATATTACGAACTCGATAAGTGATGTATGGTTCGATGGCGTTGCTGAACTATTACATGATTTAAAATCTCAAGGTTTAAAACTTGCCGTAGCAACCGGTAAAAACCGTCGTGGGTTAGACCGAGTGATTGCAAAAACACAGAGTACTCATTTGTTTGATGTTACTCGAGCTGCCAATGAAACCCGTTCAAAACCAGATCCGCTCATGTTGCAAGAAATATTAGCTGTCACTGGAGTAAGCGTTGAGCGAGCAGTGATGATCGGTGATAGTAGCTATGATCTTGAGATGGCCCAGCGTTTAGGTATGCCACGTATTGGTGTCGGCTATGGTGTGCATTCGATCGAAGTTTTACAACAGTTCCAGCCTTTAACCATTGCAAAGGATGTACCTGAGCTACACAGCTTTTTAAGAGAATATACGAAGTTATCTACTGTAGATGTAGCTTAATCTAGAAGTATATAAGAAGGGGGAGAATTCCCCCTTCTTTGAATTTGAAAACAATAAGAAGAGAGAAATGAGCCGGTCTATTCGTTTATTAAATCTATTGCAGCAACTTCGTGAGGCACGCTATCCAATTACTGCCCAAGTCTTGGCTGAGCGTATGGGAATTAGTGTTCGTAGTATTTACCGTGATATTGATAGTCTACGTGCCCAAGGTGTGAGAATTGATGCATCAGCGGGTTTAGGCTTTCAGCTTAAAGAAGACATTGTATTGCCACCCATGACGCTCAATGAAAATGAAGTTGAAGCTATTTTTTTAGCGTTGTATTGGTTAAAGAGTGTGCCTGATCAATCTTTACAATCCGCGTCTACATCGATTTTAGCTAAATTGAATTCTGTCTTGCCTGAACATCGCCAATATTTATTACAGCAAACAACCCTAAGAGCGTTTAACACATGGCTGCCTGTGGATGAAAAGCGAGTCGAACAAATACGTTTAGCCATTCGGCAGCAAGTCAAAATTTCGATGCATTATCATGATGAACAACAGCGAAGTAGTGTTCGAATCTTATGGCCTTTTGCCTTGGGATATTTTAATGACAAAATTGTATTGGCGGCATGGTGTGAATTAAGACAGGACTTTCGACACTTTAGAATGGATCGTATTCAACATTTAAGTTTAACCCAAGAATTATACCCATCATTTAAGCAGCAACTGTTTCAAAAGTGGTGGGCACAAGAATCGCAGACTACTGACAAAAACTGACAAAAGATATTTGTAGACTAGGAACCACGATAAACAAGGAGCCATAAAAATGAGCCTTAAACTTTATACTAACAAAGAATCGCGTGGGGTAGTTCTCGACTGGTTGTTAGTCGAGCTTGGTGTTGAATGTGAACAGATTGAAGTCGCATACCGAACCGAGATGAAATCACCAGAATATTTAAAGCTTAATCCTTTTGGAAAAGTACCTGTATTGGTAGATGGCGATGTCGTTATTTATGAGTTAGGGGCCATTTGTGCATATCTAGCGGATAAGTATAGTGATAAAGGTTTGGCACCTGCGTTGAATGATCCAAAACGTGGTCTTTACTATCGTTGGCTGTTTATGATGGCTGGCCCTTGGGAAGCAGCTGGTGTTGATAAAGCTCTAGGAATAGAAGTATCACCTGAGCAAAAAATGTTTGTGGGTTATGGCGATTACAACGATGTTTACCAAGCCTTAGTTCAAGGGTTAAGTGAAGCAAAGCCTTATTTATGTGGTGAACAATTTACCGCAGCAGATGTAAGTGTAGGTGCGATGCTGCTATGGCAATTAAAAATGAATAAGATTGAGTCACACCCTGCAATCACACGTTATGTTGAAACGATTAAACAACGTGAAGGATTAAAACAAAGCAGTATGGGCTCATTGTTGTAAATCTATGCCGCTTCGAGCCACCCTTTTGGGTGGCTTTTGTTTTCTATATAAAAAATTTTAGTTGCTAATAAAGCTCGCAGCAACATTAATACAAATCGCTAAAATGGTGGTGTTAAAACCAAATGCCAGTACGAAATGAAATAAGTTCAGTAAACGCATATGTCTAGTGGTAACCGATACATCTGCTGTTTGTGCCGATGTACCAATAATATAGCTAAAATATAAGAAGTCAGGATAAGTGGGACGTTTGGTTCCCGGGAACTCTAGTCCGCCGTTTTCTTCATTTCTGGATAAAGCCATATAAAAGTCATGTGCATAGTGCAATGCGAAAACGGTGTGCATAAAAAGCCATGCTGAAACAATAGTGAGTAAAGCTAAAGCAACATGTCCTAATTTTGCATAATGCTCAGAAGGAAGCTGAGACAGCTGTACTAAAATAGCAACCAGACACATCGAAATTGCAAGTAAAACAATAAGCATGATGACCCATTTGCTTTCATCTTGTTTTTTTGCTTGTTGCTGCATTTGTGAGTGATCAGCATTTTTCATCAGTTTAAAAATATTGAATAAATATAAACTGACGGAACCATTCCAGCTCGCCAACAAAATAGTGGACCATTTCCATGAGGTATACATTGTTAGTAAACTTGCGGCAATAACTCCGATAAACAAAGCAATAAAGAAGTGAGGGCGGTTTCGTACGCTACGACCTAAATGCTGTAATAGTGCTACCATTTACTCAACGCTCCTTATGCTATGGTAAATATATTTTTTACTGTTTGGTTAATTTAACATTAAGTTTTATATGTGTTTTATACTTTAGATTATCTTTTTTGTTTTTAAAATAATTTTTTAGATTATCTAAAATATAAAAACTTAACGTGATTTAATGAATTGATAAAAGTATAAAATAAATTTTAAACTCATTTATTTTATACTTCCTAAACCATTTATTATTTAATTATAAAGATAATTTATTTGATGATATTTAATCTAAATTTTTATCGAGATGAAATACTTTATTCAATTGATCTATAAATCTTTTAACACCTACAGATTGTGTATTTTTACGATAATTGACAAATAAATCTAGAGAAGGTAATTCAACATCTAAAGGACGAACAACTGTATTAGAAACTCCTAAAGGGGCCACATAGGCTGGCAAAATAGTACAACCTAGCCCTGAACCGGTAGAGTTAATATTGAGTAAAATACTATCGGCCTTTTGAACAATATTGAAGTCAATATCATGAGTCTTAGTGAACTCTAAAATAGTATTGTGTAGGGTGTTAGATTGCTCTACAGCAGGAATAATAAAATCAATACCATTTAAAGCTTTTACGGGAATACGTTCGTATTTAGCGAGAGGGTGATTTCTTGGAAGTAAGAAAATTAAAGGTTCAGTTAAAACAAATTGGCTTTGAATTTCATCAGTTTCGGTGTTGTCACGTGTGAACGTGATGTCGAGTTCACCTCTTTTCAAGGCTTTGAGTTGCTCTGTATTGTTTAAACTTGATAATTCAATGGTAAGGTCAGGATGTTGTAAGCGCAGATTGGGAAGAACATAAGGAAAAATTTTCATTTCTGCAATGGGGACAAAACCAATGCGTAATAACTGTTGTTTGGCCTTTGAGACCTGGCGTGCCATTGCCACTGCTTTATCGGCTTGAGCAAGAGTTAAACGAGCATGCTCTAAAAATACTTCACCTTCTTCTGTTAACTCGACTTTCCTTTTTGTACGGTTTAAAAGCCGTACTCCGACATCTTCTTCTAAATCTTTAATTTGTTGGCTAAGGGAGGGTTGAGCGGTATAGAGTTTGAGAGCGGCCTTACTAAAATTTAATTCTTCAGCAACAGTAATAAAATATCGAAGATGGCGTAATTCCATAAGACTAATCCAAAAAATGTCTTACTATGATTTAAGTAAAGTATAAAGCATAAAACTATATAACGTGAAGGTGCTTTAGGTATTTATAAAATAAATGAAAATTTATAATTCATTATTAAATTAATATGAAAAGTTATTTAATTATTAATTTATAAAATATATTAGTTAATCTTCACAATTTAAATTATTGAAAGAAATTATAAATACTTTTATAAAAACATTTAAAGTTTTCTCATATTATGAAAAAACTATTATTAATCTATGTGCTGAAATGCTGCTTTTTTAGCAAGAAATATGTGGGGAGTATTTTTTGGGTAAATGTATTGGTATGTTTTTCAATTCTTGAAATTTATGAGTTAGAAGGGCAACCGCGCTTAACATGAGTAAAGGTTGATAAAGTTAAGCAGTTTTAAAATACGTTGTGATCTAGGTTCAAAGCAGTTTTCTTAAGTTATTTGGCTTATTCTATAGTATTGTTATGTTATACAGTAGCTTGTAATAAGAATAGTAAGTAACGAATCACAAACTCAACATATCTAAACATTTTTTTGTGGCACTTTAGATTGGTGTATGTCGGTGACAAGAATAAAAGGGATATTTATATGATAAATAAGTGTAAGTGTCATAGCTTAATTTATTTAAATCGCTAAGATAGAAAACACAATGATTCATTCTCCTGATGCTACAACCATAGAATAAGCCCATGAAAGACAAGCCGACATTAACGTATCAATTGCCGACTCAGTCCTGTTGGACGCATACATGGATAAAACCGCCTTTTTGTAATCCTGAATCAGGACATGAGGAAGATACTCGTTTTTATAATCAGCAGCCTAGATCGCCTGCACGAGGATCAAAAGAGCTATTACGTTGGTTAGTCACTCGTGATTCTTATACGTGGAATGTGGATATTCAAAATGAATATGAAGTACGTGTTAATACACCAATTGCGTTGCCACAAAATCGCCCTCATGCCGACTTAGATGATTGGCAAGTTTGGTTTGTTGGTCATGCTACTGTACTCATTCAAATTGGACCTTATAACTTTATTACAGACCCAGTGTGGTGTGATTATGCGAGTCCGTTACAAGGACGTGGTCCGCGCCGTGTATGTCCAGCTGGTTTTGCATTAGAGCAACTACCCACTATACATGGGGTGCTACTGAGCCATAATCATTACGATCATATGGATTTGGCAACACTTGAATGGTTACATAAGAAATTTGCGATGCCAATTTATACAGGGCTTGGTAACGGGTTTTATCTACCTAAAGAGTTCCATGTGATTGAAATGGACTGGTGGCAAGAAATTCCTTATCACGAGTTAAGAATTGTTTATACACCTGCTCAGCATGGTTCGGGGCGAGGCCTACGCGACCAAAATAAAGCTCTCTGGGGTGGCTTTTCTGTTTTGGCAAAAACTGGACATTGTTTTTTTGCTGGTGACACAGGATATGCAGGACATTTCAAACAAATTCATGCACGTTATGGCGCGCCGCGTGTTGCCTTACTTCCAATAGGAGCTTATGAGCCTCGTAAACTAATGAGCTATGTTCATATGAATCCTCAAGATGCTGTCCATGCACATTTAGATTTACAAGCTCATCGTTCTATGGCAATTCACTATCGGACTTTTCAGTTAACAGATGAAGGACGTGAAGATCCAGAACATGCGTTAGCTCATGCTATTAAAGCCTCTTCAAAGCTTGCGAATCCTTTTTATTGTATTCGGGAAGGGCATAAATTGACGGTCTAGCATTCGTTTAGTTTGATATTAAAAAAGCCAGTTCAATGTGAACTGGCTTTTTTTTATTTTGACTTAAATTAAGCTAAGTCAAAACGGTCAAGATTCATAACTTTGGTCCATGCAGAAACGAAGTCTTTAACAAATTTTTCCTTACCATCTGCCTGAGCATAAACTTCTGCCAATGCACGTAAGATTGAGTTTGAACCGAAAACTAAATCATTACGTGTTGCAGTAAATTTCACTACACCTGTTTTGCGATCTTTACCTTCAAAGACTTCATTTGTTGAATCAGCAGGTGCCCATACAGTAGACATATCAAGTAAATTCGTAAAGAAGTCTGTGCTGAGTAGGCCAACTTGATGAGTGAACACGCCGTGTTGCGAACCATCCCAGTTAGTACCGAGTACACGTAAACCACCAACTAATGCAGTTAACTCTGGTGCAGTTAAAGTCAGCTGCTGTGCTTTATCAATTAATAATGCCTCAGTTGATGCGTTGACTCCCTGTTTTTTCCAATTTCTGAAACCGTCAGCAAGGCCAAGCAGTAATTGGAAAGTTTCGACATCAGTTTGACTTTGTAATGCATCCACACGTCCTGGCGCAAATGGAATGCTAATATTGAAACCTGCCGCTTGAGCAGCTTGTTCTACACCAACGTTACCCGCCAATACAATTAAATCAGCTAATGACAATTGGGTTGATGCTTTGAGTTCTTCAATTTTACTTAAAGTCGTAACTGCTTTTTGGTTTACTTCCCAATCACGTTGTGGCGCTAAGGCAATACGTGCACCGTTTGCACCACCACGTTTGTCTCCACCACGGAAAGTTGACGCTGAGGCCCAACCTAGAGAAACCAACTCGCCAGCAGATAATCCTAGTGCAATAATTTTTGCTTTCGCATCAGCAATGCTGACAGCAGAAGGTATAGCACCAGCAGCAGGTAATGGATCTTGCCAAATTAAATCTTCAGCAGGAACTTCCGGACCTAAATAACGGGCTTTTGGTCCCATATCACGGTGAGTTAATTTGAACCATGCGCGAGCAAATGCATTTGCGAATGCTTGAGGGTCGTTATGGAAGCGACGAGAGATCTTTTCAAACTCAGGATCAAAACGTAAGGTCAAATCTGTAGTGAGCATCGTTGGCTTGCGTTTAACTGATGGATCAAATGGATCAGGAATGATTGCTTCAGCATCTGCTGCTACCCATTGAATTGCACCAGCAGGTGAGCGTTCTTGTACCCATTCGTATTTAAATAGGTTTTCAAAGAAGTAATTGCTCCATTGCGTTGGTGTTTGTGACCAAATGACTTCTAAACCTGAAGTGATCGCATCTTTACCAACACCTGTACCAAAGCTACTTGCCCAACCAATTCCCATCTGTTCAATTGGCGAACCTTCTGGATCAGCGTGAACATGGTCGGCAGAACCTGCACCGTGGGTTTTACCCAAAGTATGCCCCCCTGCAATCAATGCAACAATTTCTTCATCATCCATTGCCATGTTGCCGAAAGTCGCACGAATAAATGGTGCAGCTGATCTTGGGTCACCGCTAGCTTCTGGGCCTTCAGGGTTCACATAAATTAGACCCATCTCGGTTGCAGCAAGGTTACTGCCAGCCAAAGCTTCAGAGTTACGATGAGCTAACCATTCTTTTTCATCGCCCCAGTTTACATCGTTGTCTGGTTCCCAAACGTCTTCACGACCCGCACCAAAACCAAATGTACGGAAGCCAGAAGACTCAAGCGCAATGTTACCGGCAAGAATAAATAAATCTGCCCACGATATTTTTTGACCGTATTTTTGTTTAACTGGCCATAGCAAACGGCGTGCTTTATCTAAGCTCGCATTGTCAGGCCAACTATTTAATGGCGCAAAACGTTGCTGACCGCGACCAGCACCACCACGGCCATCACCCATACGATAGGTACCCGCAGCATGCCATGCTAAGCGAATAAATAAACCTGTGTAATTTCCCCAATCGGCTGGCCACCAATCTTGAGAATCGGTTAATACATTTTTGATATCAGCTTTGAGTGCGTAGTAGTCAATTTTTTTAAATTCTTCGCGGTAATTAAAATCTTTACCAAGTGGATTAGAGCGTTCCGAATGCTGATTGAGCAAGTCAACGCGTAATTGTTTTGGCCACCAGTGCAAATTAGTCGTGCCACCACCGACTATTACTTCCGGTTTTGAGTTATGACCTGAAAAAGGACATTTTGATTCATTTGACATGGTTATATTCTCTCTGGGTAATAATTATTGAGCTTTTAATGGAACCGAACGCTCATTTTCCTGGACTTCTGGGTTAAAAAAATTATGTGTAGTGAATAAAGAAATGAGAGAACAAATGGTGAGATAAACCGTTTAAAATTTTTTCACTGTTATGTCAGCTCATCATTTTTATTCAGCAATACATGAGTTTCCTTTGTTTATTATTCCTTCAATTTACTGCATGAAGGCTAAAAAACAAGAGGGAAAATGGTTCGAATTTTGCAAAGAATGATGCATGGCATGAGCTCCTTAATCATTGAAACATCGCAATATCTTTCAATTTCGTTCTTTAAACATACTAGAATCTGATTGTTTATTTTTCAAATGGATTAAATTGGCTATGTTAATAGGTAAAACCGATTTTTGTAGTTAAATGAAAACTTAAGAATGCGTGATAAATCAAAATTTAAAAAATAGTCCAATAAAAAAGGAGAACCTTGGGCTCTCCTTTTTTGAATGTTTATACGTTTACAAGGCGATTAGATTTAACCATATCGGCTAAACCATGCGTTTTAAAGTAGTACTCAAGCCAGCTTTTTACAATCAGCGGGTTATTCATTTTCATGACATCATCGAGTAGCTTCTGCGCATCTGTCATTGGTACATGACAAATCGCTTTGCGTACACGCAAAATGTTACTTGAACTCATTGAGAGGGTGTTAAAGCCCATTGCCATAAGCAAGATCGCTGATAATGGATCACCTGCCATCTCACCACAAATGCTTACTGGTTTTTGATATTTATGGCATTCTTTTACCAGTCGGGTTAAGGCACGCAAAATCGATGGATGGAAGTGTGAATATACACTTGCCACATGCGGGTTATTACGGTCAACCGCGAGTAAGTACTGAGTTAAGTCATTTGAACCAACCGAGAAGAAATCGACAAGTTCAGCAAACTCATCAATTTGTAGCAGTACGCTTGGCACCTCTACCATAATCCCGATTTTGGGTTTGGTAATCTTAACCTGTTCTTCTTCTTGCACTGCAATCCAGTCACGCTCAAGCAAATAAAGTACTTCTTCGACTTCACTTACGGTTGTCACCATAGGCAACAAAATATGTAAATTATTTAAGCCGATACTTGCTTTGAGCATTGCGCGGATTTGTGCCGAGAAAATTTCTGGATGATCGAGTGTGAAACGGATACCGCGCCATCCTAACGCCGAGTTTTCTTCTTCAATACTGAAGTAAGGTAAGTCTTTATCGGCACCGATGTCGAGAGTTCGCATGACCACAGGTTTATTGGCAAAGTGGCTCAACTGTTGACGATAGATAGCACGTTGTTCTTCTTCACCCGGGAAACGCTCCCGTAACATGAAGGGAATTTCACTTCGATATAGGCCCACGCCTTGAGCACCGCGTTGTACGCCGCGAACAACATCAATCATAAGGCCGGTATTAACAAAAAGTTGAACAGAAACTCCATCTGGAGTAATCGCTTCTTTGGTCTCATATTGTTTGAGATCTTTGGCGATCTGTTCATCTTCTTTTTGAATTTCTTTGTAGCGCTGACGTAAACGGCGTGGCGGGTTTACAAAAACACGGCCCTGATATGCATCTACAATCATTTCTGCATCATCAAGCGTATTTACAGGCAGTTCAGTTACACCAACGACAGTTGGAATACCTAATGCGCGCGCCACAATCACCATATGTGAATTGGCTGCACCTTCTGATGTCACAATTGCTGCAATATTGTCGACTGGTAATTCAACCAGCGCGGCAGTACTGATTTCTTCACCAATTAAAATACTGTCTGGGCTGAGTTCGCGGTGACTTGAATCTTCTTCTTGCAAAGAGGCTAAAATACGCCGTCCTAAATCTTTAAGATCGGAAACTCGCTCACGCAGATAATCATCTTCCATTTGTGCAAATAGGGCAGTGTGCTTTTCAATCACACGACGTACCGCACCTTGTGCCCAATGCCCATCACGAATCAGATCTTTAATTTCTGCAGGTAATGCATTTTCATCCAGCATTCGTAAGAAAACACTAAATAAAGCGCGTTCTTCTGCCATTAAGGAATCATGCATTTTTTCATCTAAAGAACGAATTTCTGAACGAACTGATGAAATAGCTTGATCTAGAAGTCGAAGTTCATGACTAATATCTTCGGCTTCACGGTCAGGTACAGAACCCAAATCGGCAGGTGGATATAAAATAATAGCACGACCTAAAGCAACGCCACCTGCACCTGACGCACCTTGGAAGGTTTTATAGGCTGGCCCATTACTTGGCTTACGAAATACATCGATATTGCCAACCGCATGTGCATGCGCAATAACGCCAGAAAGCTGCGCACAGAGCGTAACTAAAAAGGATTCGGCTGCTTCGCTAAAATCTTGAGGAAGTCTATTTTGGACAACTAAAACCCCCATAACCTTACGGCGGTACATGACCGGTACGCCGAGGAAGGAGTTATAAATTTCTTCACCTGTTTCAGGTAAATACAAGAACCTTTCATGCTTTGGCGCATTGTCAAGGTTAACAATTTCTTCACGTTGCCCAACCAGACCAACTAGGCCTTCACCTAACTGCAATGAAACATGACCAACAGATTCTGGATTTAAGCCTTTGGAGGCCATCAAGACATAACGTTGATTACGTTCATCGAGTAAGTAAATAGAGCAAACATCCACTTTCATGGCCTCAGCAACCTGA
>Ga0157367_1001214_pt1 | contig 11476 bp, 6 predicted proteins | sample AttbisABBM2_FD_113142 | JGI IMG/M metagenome (GOLD analysis project Ga0157367, IMG submission 113142) | Fungus gardens microbial communities from leaf cutter ant in Botucatu, State of São Paulo, Brazil - Atta bisphaerica ABBM2 | ecosystem: Host-associated > Fungi > Mycelium > Unclassified ...
AGGAATACGACACGCCGGGCGGTCAACCGATCAGCGCGATGATCAGCGACTTCGAGTTCGCGAATTCGCCGATGGATGTCGCACTGCTGCGCAACATCTCGAAGGTGGCGGCCGCCGCGCACATGCCGTTCATCGGCTCGGTCGGGCCGGCTTTCTTCGGCAAGCAGTCGATGGAGGAAGTCGCCGCGATCCAGGATATCGGCAACTATTTCGATCGCGCCGAGTACATCAAGTGGAAGAGCTTCCGCGATACCGACGATGCGCGTTACGTCGGCCTGACGATGCCGCGCGTGCTCGGCCGTTTGCCGTACGGCAAGGATACGGCGCCGGTACGCGCGTTCAACTACGAGGAGGCCGTCAAGGGCCCCGACCACGACAAGTACCTGTGGATGAATGCGTCGTTCGCGTTCGCGGCGAACATGGTGCGCAGCTTTGTCAGCAACGGCTGGTGCGTGCAGATCCGCGGGCCGCAGGCGGGCGGCAAGGTCGAGGATCTGCCGGTTCACCTGTACGACCTCGGCACCGGCCACCAGCCGAAGATCCCGACCGAGGTGCTGATCCCCGAAACGCGTGAATTCGAGTTCGCGAATCTCGGCTTCATCCCGCTGTCGTTCTACAAGAACCACGACTTCGCGTGCTTCTTCTCCGCGAACTCGGCGCAGAAGCCGGCGCTGTACGAGACCCGGGAAGCGACCGCGAACAGCCGCATCAACGCGCGGCTACCGTACATCTTCCTGCTGTCGCGCATCGCGCACTACCTGAAGCTGATCCAGCGGGAGAACATCGGCACGACCAAGGATCGTCGCCTGCTCGAGCTCGAGTTGAACAACTGGATCAAGGGGCTCGTGACCGAGATGAAGGATCCGGGTGACGAGCTGCAGGCGTCGCATCCGCTGCGCGAGGCGAAGGTCACGGTCGAGGATATCGAGGACAACCCGGGCTTCTTCCGGATCAAGCTGTTCATCGTCCCGCACTTCCAGGTCGAAGGGATGGATATCGGGCTGTCGCTCGTGTCGCAGATGCCGAAGTCCAAGAACTGATCTGACGTCGTTCTGCAAGCCGCCGGGGTGGTGAGGTTTGCCCCGGTGGTGCCGCGTGTTTGCGCAACCGAGAGAGTCCATGTCGATGATTTTGCCTACGCAGGCTTATGAATTGAAGCTGGCGCCGCACCCGGCGCCGACGTCCGTGCTCCGCTTCACGGGCCGGGACGCCGTGAGCGAGTTGTACCGCTACGACATTGAATTCACGAGCCCGGTGGTCGGTATTCCAATGGATCAGGTGGTCGGTCGCCCGGCAAAATTCATCGTCGCGCCGGTCGATCCGAACATGGACTATCTGCGCAGAATGTTCGGCGAGAACACGGAGCAATTCAGCAAGATGCCGCCGACCTATACGATCCACGGCGTCATCACGGAGTTCGACGAGCTCGACACCTCGGCCGATCAGACACACTATCGGGTCCGGCTGGAGCCCAAGCTCGCTGATTTGAACAGGGGCGTGACGAGCCGGTTGTTCCAGAAGCAGTCGATCGAGGAGATCGTGACCGACACGCTGCGCCATTATGGCTACCGGGCCGGGGTCGATTTCCAGTTCCAGTTGCGCGGTCAGTACAAGCGCCGCGAGTACGTGACCCAGTATCACGAAACGACGTTTTCCTTTATTCAGCGAATCTGCGCCGAGGAAGGGCTCTGGTTTCGCTGGGAGCAGCAGAAGGATTATGCGGTGCTCGTGTTTGGCGACGATCTGGACGCCTATGCGCGCAAGCAGCGCACCGTGTCGCACCGGCGCGACTCAGGGCTCGAGAGTTCGGGCATGGACGCGATCAAGACGCTCGAGAAGCGGACTCGGCGCGTGCCGGAAGCCGTACGGTTGCACGATTACAACCACCGTGAGGCGGGTGTGTCGCTGCTAGTCGAGGAAAATGCCGCACGCGACGACAAGACGACGAGCGGCATCTATTACCAGTGGGGCGAGCACTACGAGACGCCGGAAGAGGGCAAGAGCGTCGCCCGTCGGCGCCACGAGGAATACCTAGCCAATCAGATCACCTTCAGAGGTACCGGAAATCCGTTCTGGCTCGAGGCGGGCGAAGTCATGCGGCTGGCGCCGCATCCGGTCGATGCGAAGCACGGGATTTTCGTCACGGCGGTGGAGTCGCAAGGCGGGCGCAACCAATCGTACTGGGTGACCTTCGAGGGGATTCCGTCAGACCGCGTATGGCGCACGCCGGTTGCATCGATCGAGCAACCGGTCATCGACGGTATCCTGCCGGCCCGGATTACGTCACCTGGCGATTACAAATACGCGTACCTGACCGAGCAGGGCTGGTATGTGATCAAGCTGCCGTTCGATCTCGATGAGTGGAGCCCGGGCGGCACCAGCCGGCCGGTGCGGTTCGCGAAACCGTATAGCGGCGACAACTATGGGCATCACTTCCCGCTGATTGACGGTGCGGAGGTGGCGGTTGTCTTCACGCAGGGGGATCCTGACCGACCCGTGATCATCGGGGCCATGCACGACAGCCTGCATCCCGATCTCGTCACCAGCCAGAACCATACCCGGAATCTGATCCGCACCGCCGCGCAGAATGAACTGCGGATGGAGGACAAGGAAGGTGTCGAGCACGTCCATCTGACGACGCCGTTTGAGGCGAGTGAGCTGAACCTCGGTCACATGGTCGACGGAGATCGCAAGGATCGCGGGCGGGGTGTCGAGTTGCGCACCGACGGGCCAGCGGCAATTCGGGGATCGAAGGGTGTGTTGGTGACTGCGGAGGGACAGCCCGGCGCCGCGGGACAGCAGCTCCACATGCAGGACGCCGACACGACGCTCGAGCAGGCCGAACAAATCCTGAATGCGCTGAACGACTCGGCGAACGCTGCGAAAGCGCTGCAGGCTGACATCGATCAACAGCGCGTACTGATCCAGCAAAAGCTCAAGCAGCTTCAGAAACCCGTCATTGTTGCGACAGCTCCCGATGGCGTCGGGATTGTCAGTGGTCAGCAGATGCAGCTTGCCGCCCGCAAGCAAATGTTTGTGACCGCCGGCGACGGGCTCGACATCGGCGTCATGAAGCGTATCGCGGTAGCGGCCGGCGAGGCGATCTCGCTTTTTGCGGCAAAGCTCGGGATTCGAATCTTTGCCACGAAGGGCAAGGTCCAGGTACAGGCACAGTCCGACGCGATGGAACTGATGTCGATGCAGGACATGGCAGTCAGTTCGTCGGATGGCGAAGTAATCATCACCGGCCGCAAAGGTGTCACGCTCGGCGATGGATCGGGCGCCTACATCAAGTTGTCGGGCGGCAAGATCATCCTCGGTAGTCCGGCCGGAGAAATCGAGGCCAAGGGAAATCTGACGATCGACGACCCTGACGGCGGTAGTTTCAAATTTCCGACTTGGGCCGCGGCGCCCGTCAGCGATGTGCAGACTGCAACGAACTTCGGATTTTCGGAATAACGAACAACCATGGCAAACCCACCCGCACCGAAGAAGCCACAATCCCCCACGCCGGCACCGGCCAAGCTGAAGCCGTTACCGTTCGCCTTTCCATTCCTGCGAAAGGGAAGGGGAAAGACCGACGCTTCCGTGCAATTCACAGGCGAGCACGAAATCTATCGCCTGCTTGCCGAACGTGAGCCGTCAGGGGCGTATCTCGTGAGCCGTAAGGGAATGTGGCATGGCGGCATTCACGTTACGGAGGCGTGCGCCGGACAATCGCTCGATCTTGACACGGGCTTGCGCTGCATCGCCGACGGCACACTGATTGCATTTCGCGCCAACAAGACTTATCCGATCAGCGAAATCGGTGGGGCGGGAAGTGAATCACCGGTTCAGGCACCGTACAGTACCGGCTTCGCACTCGTGCAGCACACGATGGAGTTCCCACAGGGCGCGAAGCTGACGTTTTACAGCCTGTACATGCACCTGATGTCATTGGAGGACTACGCCAATTTCCCGAAGCGGAGCAAGCCGGCGTACTGGCCGCGGCAGTGGCGGGTCACTCAGCATGCGCAGGACAAACCTTCGTCTGGTCGAAACGGTCAGGTTCCGGATTCGTCGCAGCAAGGGTTACGGGTTCGTAAAAGCTACCCACGTGGCGAGATCGTTGGCATCCTGCCGCAGGGGGCAAGCGTTAGCATCGGCAAGCGGGAGAAGAACTGGGGCCAAGTAACCGATCTGCACGGAGCGTCACTGGTTCCACCCGAAGCCGGTGGCTATGCCGAGCTGGTCCGAGCCGTTGGTGGCTGGGTTTTTATGGGCCAAGACAACGGCGGACCAACCGTCGAGGAGGTCATCGAGGATTCGATGTTCGACCGGGTGATCGTCACGATAGAACAGACTGGTCAGTCGGGAGATTCGCGAGGAATCAGAGGCGGGATCCCGCTCAAAGCTGGCGACCCGATCGGCCACCTCGGTCGCTACGATTCGCTGAGCGAATGCACGTCCGGCACAAGGATGGTGCACATCGAGGTGTTCTGTGACCACGGTATCGAGTCGTTCCTCGAGCAAGGTCGAGCGTGGGTCAATCAACACGGTCCGCACAAGGAAGACTGGTCGGTATTGGGTCTGCCCTCCGAGCCGACGATTCTTCGGGTTGCACCGGGTACGGTGCTATATCAACGCCAGGACAAGAAATTTGTTCCTGGAGTTGACCCGCAGTCAAGAAAGACCGACACAGTTCAGGTGTATTCGCTTGCCGAACTGGCACGCAAATCAGAACGACGAGTCGCCGAGCCGAAGCCAAACCCCAATCCAGGCTACCCGGTGAACTGGTGGCACGTCGAGGGTGTGAATGCTCAAGGTCAACAAATCGACGGCTGGGTTTGCGACTTCAACCACCCGAGCGGCCGGGTGACGCGGGAATTTGCGCAGAAGTGGATCGACTTCGAGTGCCTGGCGGACGCCCATGATCCGGCGCATACGATCTTTGCGACAACCCCGAAGTGGGTTGATTATGCGAGCGGCGCCAACGTTGCCGACGTCTCTTCGCGTTCGAATCTTAGCCCATTGATGCTCAAGGTGTATGACGCTTTGTTCACGAAAGGCGATGGCAAGAAAGCGGCTGACGAACTATGCACGCTGTCGCGAACGGAGCGCGACGGGTATCCGTGGTTGATGCTGGCGGCATCCCGGCTGATCGTCAAGCACCAAAGTGAGTGGGCTAATCCGTCGAAGTGGAAGCAGTTGATCGCCGAACTGGAGAAGCAGACGGGCCTCAAGCCGCAGCACGAGGAAGAGCAGAAGCGGATCGATAAGCTTGCATGGTGGGATGACTTGAAGGCCCATGTCCCAGGTTTTCCTGCCCCCGATGTATTTCATGTCAATCCAATTGGCTTAATCGCGAATTTTTCACTCGAACTGGGAATTATCACACTTGAGATGCTTGCGGCGGTTGATCCACGTGGCAGTCAAAATTATCATAGGCAGATCCTTCCTGCACTCAATAAGTACGCGAAAGGATATCGGGTCACTACGCCAAAGAGAATTGCTCATTTTCTCTCGCAAATCGCCGTCGAGAGTAGTTTTAAGAATATCGAAGAAGGACTTTCATATTCTTCAAAGCGAATGAAGGAGATTTTCGGATGCAATCCTGCTCCCAAAGGCAAGGAAGCGTATAGCGAAGTATCAGGCGATATTGTTTGCAATTTCGGTCGGCGGCGGGAGAAATTGTGGACTGAAACAAGCAAGTACGAAAGTAATCCAAAAAATCTTGCCAGCTATGTTTATGCTGATCGATATAAAAATGGAAACGAGGAGTCCGGAGACGGGTATAAATATCGCGGCAGAGGTCTTATACAGACGACATTTAAAAGCAACTACATGATGCTTACGGATGAGCATAATCGCCGCTTCCCGGATGATCAACGTGACTTCGTGGAAAATCCAGATCTCGTTCTTAGCGATTTGGAGTATGGGATCGAATCTGCTTTTGTTTACTGGGCCGTCACTAAAAATGTTAACGGAATTGCGGATTCTGGGAATGTCCTCGCGGTTTCGAAAGCGGTAAACGGCGGGAAGATCGGGTATTCAGAGCGCTTAACAGCCTACAACAACGTGGCGCCAATTCTTGGGCTACAAAAGGAGGTGGCGTAAAATGTTTATTTCTAGGTTGGTAGTGGCGAGCGTGATGTCGCTCTTTCTCTCGCTTAACGCATATGGAGTTGAATCTATCTCGGGTTGCCCGCCGGCAAATACTAAGAAAAATGTGTTTGATGCGTCGGTATTGGAAGGAAATTCGAGAGTTTCCATCGAAAACGGCACGGCCGAATATCCGCTCGTTCTTGATTTCTATCGACCGATAAAGGGTGGGTGTAGAAAAATTGAATTCGCTCGATATTCGATTGAAGGAGGGGTGCCGACAGTTGATTCGATATTTTTTATGGCTCTTCATGGTCGCGTTAATGTGTTCTCCATTGTTGCATGGGATATAAACAATCGCGGCGATGGTACTTATGGGCGACTCTATCAGGTGTACGCCTATTTCTTTAATAACGATGGAATGTTAGTTGAAAATAGGCGCATCTCTGAAGACAGCTCAATGACCGGGATTGAGGGATATGCCCAAGGCACGGAGTCGAAATTTAGATATAGAACGGCTTCTGATGTTAAGAAATACTGGCGAAGTCGACTGGGCAAACCTGTCAAACAATGACTAGAGAGAAGTATAGATCAATTGATGCGCGCTAGGAGAAGGAGAGGGGATATTATTTAGGCTGCACGCAGCAGGTGCCGCACTACTTGTTTTTTGCACTCCGTGGCTATGGGGCTGAGGAGGCAATAGTTGTCTGGTATCAAAGGAAAATAGTAACGTCGTCGACGCATCGCAGATCTATGCGAATTCGTTAATATTCATTGAGAATGGCACGGGAAAATATCATTCAATTCCCGCTTTGCATCAGCCAGGAGATGGAGGGCGCGAAAAATTCGAGTTTGCTCGATAACGTTGTAACCAACTTCGCGATCTGTGATGGGACTCCAAAATGATTAATAAGTCAATATTGATGCTCTTGGTAGTACTGTCTGCCTGCGTTCTGGCCCAGGAAAGTGTGTTGGGTGAATCAAGTGTTTTAGAGTATGCCAATGGTGGGCACAACGTCTACCGATCGCTACGCTTTAAACGCCCAGATGGCACGATGTTTAGCCCCTTCGATGAGGGATTGAGATTTTACAAGCCCGGCGCCAACAGTCTGTCTCCGGACAGGCGGTACTCGATCGTGAGCTTTTCTGCCGAAGGAGATCTCGACGATTCCAGCGGCGTGTCTGGGCATACCGAGTATCTGTGTGCGTTCGTACGTATGAAGGACGGTTGCGTTGTGCATGTGGCGCAGGATGCCGTCTGTGGTGGAGAGTGGCACCCGCCTCACCAGTGGTCCATCAACATTGAACCGATCTTCGATAATCCACCTAATGCAGCCGACATCTATGCTGTTTACGCATCGAAATATAAAAGTGGATACCAAGTTTCACAGCCACCAATCCTAGCCTATCTGGCGGAAGGTACCACATTTGACAATCTGCTTGCGTGCGACCCACCGAATGCAGGTACCAGAAGCGCTTATTCGAAACTACTTGTCCAATTACGGGGGGATGGAGACACCGAAAACGCCGCCAAACTGAAGAAGATCCTGAGTGGTGACGGGAGTGGCACATCTATCCACGTAGCGCCAGTTGAGTCGGGCGCCTGGGCCGTCCATGCAGTGATTTCCAAGAAGGCATATCTCTATGGAAGACCCGATAAATCATCAGTTACCAGATCCTACCTTGTGCAAGGTGATTCGGTATTGGTGAATAAATCTAGCTTGTCGCAGGGGTTTATGGCGTTAAGGTATCGTCAGAAGAACGGAAATATTATCGAGAGATGGATTCGTTGCGAAGATGTGAATGCGTGCTCCACAGGTAATTGAATCGTCGATTTTTAATTTCTTATCTAGGTATTCAAGGTGAAAAATCTCGCATATGAAGGTGACACAACGAGCCACGGCGGCACGATTCTGACCGGCTCCGATCGCATCAAGGTGAAGGGTCGGCGGGCCGCCCGTATCGGCGACAAGGTTTCATGCCCAATCCACGGCGACAACGAAATCGTCGAAGGCAGCGGCCGAATGAAGGATGGCACCACGCCGCTGTCGCGCGACGGCGATCACACGCGGTGTGGGGCGGAACTCATTGCCTCGTCCAGCGGAGCCCGGGTTCGGTAAGCGATGCCTGTCGATTTCAATCGCGTGCCGCCACGGGGCGAGGTCCCGCCTCCACCTCAGATCTCTATGATTGTCTGGACGATCCTGCTGGCGCTCGTATTGGGCGCGGGAACTGGTTTGACGATCATGCTTTGGCCTGCGGGTCTTCCGACCAACACGCTATGGTTCTGGTTTTGCATCGCAGGTTATCCCCTTCTTGCTTGGGCTTTTTTGCTCTTCGCCTGGCTAGGCTACGGTTACGTCCGTCGCAATCAGGCGATTGCGACGAACCGCGTCAGCGATGAGGCAGAACACGCACGACATGCATTAGCGAGCAGACCATTGGCGATACTGGGTCATGCGTGGTGTTTTGCCGTGGACGATTCGGAGAACTCGCTCAAGGGCATTCTGAACGGCACCGAACTTTCGACACGGCCAAGTGGTGCAGTCGCGGATAGTGAAGTCCATGCACGTTGGCTCGATATCCCCGATCAGCCTTTTCACCCCGGCAACGAAGTTGCGGAACATGCCCGCCATCATGCTGTATGTATGTGGCTGATTGAACGGCTGCTCGACGCGCTCCTGCCGCAACTCAGCGCTCTTCCGCAGCGAACGAAGCTCCAGGTCGAGTTTCATCATCAATCCAGGTTGAAATCCGAGGCGGTCGAAACGCGCATACGGGAATCGATTGCTGAACGGGTGCCTTCTCTAAAGATCGACCTGAAGCCGGGTGAGCATGCGCCCTCGCTTTTTAGAACGGATGCGTGGCTTGATAAGCCGGACGTCAATACGGTTCACCTGCTCATCGCCGTTGTACTTCGCGACGCCATTAGTGCTGTCCTGTCAGGAGGTGTAGCAGAGGCGGGCGTGGCCCTGCTCGTGGGGCAATCGCGACTTGCGTCACAGGTAAATTCCTTCGGGCTGTGGCTGCATCGTCCTGCCAAAGACTCGTTCGATGCTGCCACCCGGACGCTCGGACTCGCTGCCCGTTGGGGGCACGCTTCGCGTGACTGTTTGCGCACGGTGTGGACACACGGCCTGACCGATGACAGCGTAGGTGCGGTTCGGCGAGCCGCATCTTTTTCGGACGAGATGCGCTGGAACGTACTTGAGACGTTAGTGGGCGATTGTTCGGGTGCGGGACCCTGGCTGGCCGTCGCCCTTGCCGCGGAAAGTGCCGGTACGACGGGTGATACGCAAATGGTGCTGTGCGGTGAAGGTCAGGATCTGATCGCCCTCGTTTGCAGAAAACAGACATGAACGACAACACGAACGACAACAAGACACGATCGGCAGGCCTCTTCATTGGTATTGCTGCCGTCATCGTGTTCCTCGCGCTCGGTATTGCGGTATGGGTGGAGGGCCCTCGTTACGGGTGGTCTCGCGACACCCGGATCATCGTCGAGCTTTCGCTGTGTGTGGCCATGCTGGTGGTGGTCCTGCTGGTCAAGTACTTAGAAGGGGTACTGCTGTGGATCGCGTCGTTGAGAGCTTCGCGTTGGTTTGCCCGATACGACGCCGCCCGGCACGCAGCGTCTGTAGACCACGACGATCAAGACCCGCTACCGGAACAAACCGACCGTGCTGCTGCGCTCCGCAATGCTCTACAGGATCGCCACGGCCGGCGATGGCGCTATCGCGAACGATGGGTGCTGATCGCCGGCGATGAACCGCTCGTGAAGCGTCTGGCGCCGGGTCTGGTCGACACCGGCTTTGCGATCACCGGCGACACGGTCCAGCTGTACGCGAAGCAAACGAGCAGTATGCTCGATGGCGACTGGCTCGACCAGATTCGCCGCTTGCGCCGTCGTCGTCCGGTCGACGCGATTGTCGCGATAACGCGTAACCGCGGTTCGTCCAATACGCCGTTCGACACCGACAATCTGTCGCAGCGGCTCGCGCGCCACGCGCGCGCGTTGCGCTGGGCCGCGCCGGTCTATCTGCTCAATGTGACGGATTTCGGCCGTGACACGTCGAGTCCCGATGAGGCGATCGGTTTCACCTGGTCCAACGCGTGCGTCAGCATGGAAGCAATCGACGCGTCGTTGCAGAACCTCACCGACTACCTGGCCGATTCCGGTGTCGTGCGCATGACGAAGGATGCAGGCGACCGTTATCCCGCGGAGCTGTCCCAACACATTTCGAACTTTCGCAACGTGTTGTCGGGTCTGGTGCTGCAAACCTCGCGGTCGCGTACATGGCGGCACGCAGTCCACGGCCTCCTGTTCGCGCCGCTGTTCACGGAACGGGAACTGGCACCGCAAGTACCCGCCGACGCGAATGATGGCGGGCAACCGGCCGACCCATCACACCGCACGATCTGGCATACAGTCGCCGAGCACAGCCGAAAGATTCACGGCCGCCGCGTCGGCTTTTCACTGTCGACCACGGCAGCCTGGATAACGGCCGCCCTGATCGGCTGCGGGTTCGTCGGCACGACGCTGTCCGGCTTCGCCAACCGTGCAACGATCGGAAGCGCAACGGATACGGTTGCGAAGCTCACCGGGCCCCTAAACCCGACACAGTCGCTGCAAACGCTCACCGATCTCGACCGGCAAATGGACACGCTCGAAATCCATCAGCGTACCGGTGCGCCGTTGGCTACCCGTTTCGGCCTGAACCGCGACCACGCGCTACTCGATGCCCTGTGGTCTTACTACGCCGATGCCGCGAACCGCATCCTCGTCAGTCCGATTCGCCAGAAGCTCGAAGCGAGACTGCATCAGCTTGCGTCCCTGTCCGACGCGGAAATCGCCAGTGGAGGCGATGCTCAGGTACAGGCTGCCTACGACACGCTCAAGACCTACGTGATGCTTGCCAAACCCGAGCGGGCGGCCGCCGCATTCCTGATACCGCAACTCGTCGCGACGTCTGCACCCGAACGCCCGACCAATTCACCACTATCGAAGGGCAGTTGGGAGGACCAGCGTCAGCAAGCGATCGCGTTCTTCGCCAATCACATTGGACGTGGCGCTGCATCCAGTCAGGCCGCATTGGCGATTGTCCCGGATAGCAACCTGATCGCATCTACCCGACAGACGATCATCGGTGTCCGAGGCATCCAGAACTCCGGAGACGCGATCTACCAGCAGATCATCGACGAAGCGACACCGAAATATCCGCCGCTGTCACTCGCGACGTTGCTCGGCGACGCGGCGTCGCAATCATCTTCTGGCGGTGCGACGAGCCGGGGCCTGTTCGGCACGACCGCCACGGTACCGGGCGTATTCACGCGCGCAGCATGGGAAGAGCGCATCTCGAAGGCAATCGACGAAGCCGGCGAGCAACGCGATGTG
>Ga0157367_1001215_pt1 | contig 11471 bp, 16 predicted proteins | sample AttbisABBM2_FD_113142 | JGI IMG/M metagenome (GOLD analysis project Ga0157367, IMG submission 113142) | Fungus gardens microbial communities from leaf cutter ant in Botucatu, State of São Paulo, Brazil - Atta bisphaerica ABBM2 | ecosystem: Host-associated > Fungi > Mycelium > Unclassified ...
CTTTTGATGCATAAATCAAATTGTAATCGTCTTGCAATTTTTGACATTCTTGCTCAGGTGTTGTAGCTTGAGCACTGAAACCGGCAAGGCTTACCATTCCAGTAAATACTGCAACCAATAATTTATTCATGAGCTTTTCCTCAGTTAAAGGTATGAACCTGTACTCAATATAAGGTTTATTCCCAATATTTCAATGACTATTAATTACTCAAGCGTGATTTAAAGTCATATTTTATCTTATAATACAAAAAAGCTTTATATATCAAGATCTTTTTTAAAATTTGTTTTAAATCAAATGATTGCATTTCTTTTTATATTAAACAATTTAAATATATATTTAACAAACGTTTAAAGTCATTATTAAAAGCTTAAGTACTAATGAATTAAATACATTATATGAGTAACATCGGTTCTTGTTTATGTAATCAAGTCAAGTTTTCTATATCACGTGAAATAAAAACAGTTTATCACTGTCATTGCAGCTTATGTCGTAAACAAACTGGTACTGGAGCAAATGCGGCTACTTTGGTGATAGATAGCCAGTTTAACTGGTTGGTAGGTAATCAATATATTAAGACTTATAAAAAGGAAACTGGTTTTACTTCATCATTTTGTATAGGGTGCGGTTCGCCAGTACCCAATAAAATTAATGGTACAAACTATATGTGGATACCACTAGGACTGCTTGAAGAACCTTTTAAGCCAGCCTTGAAGCTTAATTTCTGTATAGAATCGAAACATGAGTGGGTGGTGTTAGGTGAGGCTCATGAAAATTTTTCCCATTTGCCAGTGATGGACGAGTTCCTCCAGCATTTTGAATAACTCATTTAGCTTTTTATCTTTTAATAGTTATTAAGCATTCGTTACATAAATGTTATGTGTTTGCTGTTGAATATGTCTCACGTTTATTTGAGCATAAAAATACATAGTTTAAGAAGGATGGTTCACATGATAGATGAAGAAAAGCCTCTAAATTTTGAAGATGATGACGAGCCTCTTGATTTTGAAGATGAAGAATTCACGGATGATAAAAAAGAGGATGAAATGTACAACTCAATTACTAAAGATGGGTCTAGTGTTGATCCTGCCGATGATGGAACGCGACATATTCGTCCTGAAGATGGTGATCCAATCGAAGTTGATGAGTAAAAACATCAGTTTAAATAACATTGGTCTTTTTAATTTTTAAGTATAAGTGTAATATCCGAACGCTGTTACAAACAGCAAAAGTCCTGAATGATCAGCGCAAAAAATCAAAAGGGTAAAGCCTGCTTACAAAGCGGGCTTTTTTTATTTTTATAAAACTATAGGCTCAAATAGCCATTTTAAGTTTATGCAATAAATTTTTATTTTTAAATAAAAGGACATGCATCCCAAATGAATGACTGATAAGGACTTCTATTGTTTGTAATGAACGTTTAAAAGAAGTACGAATGTAAATAATAAAACTAAAAAAAGTAGAAAAACCATAAGTGAAAACATATCGTTAAATTATTTAGGTATTTTACACAATTTAACAATTTATGCAAATTAGTTTACATTCCTCTAAGTTTTCACTTGCCCAGCAGCGTTGTAAAAATGTGACAATTAAAGCTCAGTTTGTTAGATTGTATGATTTTTATAACTATTGGTGAATTTAATGAAGAAGTTTTTATTTATCTTGATGACAGGATTTGGCCTAGAAGGCTGTACAGCGTTAACACATAAAGCCGATGAAAATTATATTAGTAAGTCACCGGTTACTCCTGTTAATACGGCATTTAATGGAAATAAAGTGCTTGAACATGGCATATTCACTGAACAAGATATTGCTGATATGCCTGAGCATTCCAATATAAATTCGCGTTATAAAATATCATTTTAAAAGGTGCTTAATACAGAGATTGAATAGTTAAACTAAATAGTTCTATAAACGAGCTCAAATATAAAAGTAACTGGGAACGTATTTAGAGATCGCTATTCAATAGAAGAACTATCTATTAGGTAGTTTTTAATAAAACAAAGTGTTAAATTTTAATCGTTGAAAAAATTGGTTTTATAAATGAAAAGTATCATTATTTTAACTTCTATATTTTTATTAAGTGGGTGTGCAATTAACTCTAAATCATTATCTCCAGTTAAAAATACTGATGATAAAATTCTTTTAGAGGCTCAAAAATATAAGCAAGAATATCAAAGAAAAATTTTACGGACTTGGGATATTCCACCTTCTTCGGTAGGAATGAGTGCAAGCGTTAAAGTTTTTTTAAGTGATAGTGGTGAGATTGAGCAAATTATTTTCTTGGATAAAGAAGATCAAAAATTTAAATCAAGCATTGAAAAAGCAATATGGCGTGCAAGCCCTTTTACTATGCCTTCTAATCCGGACTTAAGAAAACAGGTCAGAAAGTTCAACATCAAATTTCAGGCGAAGTAACGTTGAAATAGAACTTTCAAGCTTTCATTCTAGAAATCACCAATTGGTGGTTTCTTTTTTTAAAGCTGTTGTAGGCTCGCCTTTAATTTTAAAAATATATCAAATCCATTTATAACTTTATTTTATTAATTATTTAAAAACTAATCATTATTTTTTATCTACCTTTTCTTTTATTTTTAGCTGATTGGAGAAGAGGGATAAGCAATGTTTAACCAACATGAGATAAATTTAAAACAGTATCAAAATAAGTCTTTAAGTTATTTAAATAGTAAAGCTCACTCTGAAGGAGTTGAGTTTGATAAATTTATTAAAGAAATTGAAAAATATTCAAATGCAGTAGTTTTAGATTTAGGCTGTGGCGGAGGACACGTAGCCTATAACGTCGCTAACTACGCCGATCTTGTTTTTGCTTATGATTTATCTCATGAAATGCTCGATACGGTTTCAAAAGCTGCAAATGACAGAAAAATAAAGAATATCTTTGTACAACAGGGTATTGCTGAAGATATGCCTTTTACTGATGAGCAGTTTGATGTAATTATTAGCCGATACTCTGCCCATCATTGGCAGCATGTACCTACAGCAATGAAAGAAATAAACCGTGTTTTAAAACCCAACGGTACAGTCATTTTTGTCGATATCATTAGCTCAAGCTTTCCTATTTTAGATACATTTTTGCAGACTATAGAAGTTATTCGCGACCCGAGTCATGTAAGAAATTACAGCATTAAAGAATGGGTTTATTTTATAGAAGATGCAGGTTTTGAATTGACGGCCTTGGATAAGCAAACACTTATATTAGAGTTTGAGAGTTGGGTAAAACGTATGAAAACTCCCGAAGATCAAATAAAAACGCTTAAATATCTTCAAGAAAATGCATCAGATATAGTAAAAAAATATTTTAACATCCAAAAAGACGGAAGCTTTGAAAGTAAAGTCGGGTATTTTGTATTTAAAAAGATAGCTTTCTAGTTTTAATTCAAGATGTATGAAATATGAAAAATCTTTAATAACCTAAAGACTTTGAAATAGTTTGCTCATATCTTTATAAAGTTCGTATGAGATGGGCTGTTTAAGCCGTGAGGAGATAAAAATTTTAATTCACAATAACTTAGTTGATGCTTTAATTGTAGTAGATGTACAAAAAGCTTTTGTATCAGGCAATGAAGCTGTTCCAGCATCAAAACAACTTCTTTCGGCAATTAATATTTTAATAGCTAAAGCGCGTTTGGCGAAGGCACCTATCATTTTTCTTCAAAATGATGGTGATATAGGTGCAGCAGATGAACCATTTCAACCGGGTTGGGAGCTATTGTTCTCACCTCAAGCAGATGAAATCGTATTAAGAAAACATAATGATGATGGATTTGATGGTACGCCTCTTCAGCAGATTTTAAATAAAAGCAGGGTACAAACCTTTGCAATCTGTGGGTTATTATCCGAAATGTGTGTAGCGGCTACTGCTCGTGCTGGTCTAGAGCTAGGCTATGGAGTACTTTTACCACATGATGCACATGCGACCTATAACGTACCTGCGGGACCTGGCTCTCAAGAAGTACCCGCAGCAATGGCAGCCCGAGCTGCTGAGTGGTCTCTTGGTGATGAAATTATTATCTGTGCTTCATCTCATGAGGTAAATTTCATGGAAAAAGTCAAATAAAAGCGCTCAAGCAAGAGCTTTTATTTTTTTAAATTTTTGTTGAACGTTCAGTTAACCATGCAGCAAGCTTTGGCCAAAACTCTTGAGCACTTGCCTGGCTTGACATGAGTCCCAAATGGCCACCAGGAATGAGAGTAAAGGTGACATCTTGGCTATTTGTCAACTGACTTAATGGATAAACCGCATCTGCTGTTACGAGTTGATCACCACGACCTGCACCCACTAAAAGAGAGCAATCTATATTTTTTAATTCAATTTTTTTGTCTTTTAATAAAATAGAACCTTGCTTCAGCGGATTTTGTAGCCATACATTGAATAACATATCCTGATTAATCCCACCCGGATAATCAATCATATTGTTTAAAAAACTACTTAAGGTGGCATGCTCTTGTACGAACTGAAGATCATCTAAATTTTTAAGTAATTGGATGTGCCCATCAAGCCAGCCTTTAGGATCAAGAATTTTAAAGCCTAAAGAATTTAAAATACCAGGCGTATGAATCAAATGTTTAGGTAAACCTGAATAAATCCGTTCCTGAAGTTTCTTATTGCGACCAATAAAGTGATTTATACTGCGATAGAGCTTTCCAATCTGGCCAGAAGCATAGCTATCGATTGGGCTACCTAACACCATCAGATTTTTAACATAATTTGGATGATTATGTGCGGTATATAAGGTCACGAATATGCCAGACATACTCCATCCATGTAGAGAAATTTGCTCGCTACCTGAATGTGTACGAACAAGCTCTATCGCTTTAGGAATAAAATCTTCAATAAACGATAAAAAGTTAAGATGCCTATCTTTAAAACCTAAATGCCCCCAATCGACAAGATATACGTCAAAACCTGAGTTTTGAAAATATTTAATAAGTGAACGGTATGGATATAAATCATAAATAGCCATATTGATTGCCAAAGGTGCGACAAATACTAATGGCTCTTTAAAGCTTTTTTGGGTAGCCGCGTAATAACGAACACGAGTTTGATTAAATTGACCAATGACTTCGTAGGGTGTGCTTTGTGATAACACCAATGTCTTAGGGTGAAATAGTCGGGTAGAGAGGTGCTTGATTTGACTTCGGTCTGAGACGAGGGACTTTAAGCGATTCATCTTATTTTACCAACTATACTAAAGATTGATTGAAGTCTAAGCGATAATTTTAAGGTTTACCTTGACCTTAAATACCTTAGGCACTCAAAATGATGATAGTTTTTAGTACATGACCAGTAAAGGCGAACATTAATGCACCAGTCTGATGATTTAGAATACCAACTTGATACCTTAGCCATTCGTACCGGACATACACGCAGTTTTGAAGGTGAACATGGCGAACCTATTTTTTTGACTTCATCTTTTGTTTATGAAAACGCTGCGGAAGCGGCTGCAAAATTTTCTGGTCAGGTTCAAGGCAATATCTATTCGCGTTTCACTAATCCGACTGTATCGATGTTCGAAAAAAGACTGGCAGCTTTAGATGGCGCTGAGCGTGCAGTTGCAACGAGCTCTGGTATGGGCGCAATTCTGTCAGTTGCTATGGCTTATCTAAAAGCTGGTGATCATGTCATTTGTTCAAGAGCAGTTTTTGGTTCAGTAGTTGCTTTATTTGAAAAATATATTGCCAAGTTTGGTGTAGATATTACGTTTGTCGATCTAAATGATTTAGATGCATGGAAAAATGCAGTACGTCCAGAAACTAAACTATTATTTGTTGAGTCACCCTCTAATCCATTAGCTGAAATAGCTGATATTCAAGCACTTGCAGATATCGCACACGCAAACGGTGCCTTACTTGCACTTGATAATAGTTTCTGTACACCTGTTTTACAGCAACCATTAAAATTTGGTGCAGACCTTGTGATTTACTCGGCAACTAAATATTTAGATGGTCAAGGCCGTGCCCTGGGTGGAGCAGTGGTAGGTAATCATCAACTCCTAGAAGAAGTTTTTGGTGTTGTTCGTACTCTAGGTCCTTCTATGAGCCCATTTAATGCATGGGTATTCTTAAAGGGCTTAGAAACCTTAAATTTGCGTATGAAAGCGCATTGTGAAAATGCACAAAAACTTGCTGAATGGTTATCTACACATGAAAAAGTACAGGAAGTTTATTACGCAGGACTTCCAGCTCACGAAGGACATGAACTTGCAAAAAAACAGCAAAAAGGTTTTGGGGGAATTGTTTCCTTTGTTGTTAAAGGTGAGCGTGAAGGTGCATGGAAGGTCATTGATAACACGAAATTTATTTCTATTACCGGCAATTTAGGTGATGTGAAGTCAACGATTACACACCCTGCCACAACAACTCATGGCAAACTTTCTGCTGAAGCAAAACAAGCTGCAGGTATTCAGGAAGGTTTAATCCGAGTTTCAGTTGGCTTAGAAGATATTAACGATATTATCCGTGATATTTCTCGTGGATTAGATTTAATCTAAATAATTTATGTGTTTAAGACAAGCCATACTTATTTTAGTGTGGCTTTTCTTTAAATGAGGTGTTACTCACAAGCAACAATCGCAATAAAAAGACTACATTTTGTTATAAATGAATCTAAAATCACAACGTATAAAAGTTCTAAATTTAATAAAAATAACAAAGTGAGTGTTAACCATGCTTAAACCTATAATTATTTTAGTCGCTATAGGGGCAATTGGTTTAGTTGGATATAGAGTATTTGCCCAAAAGGATGAACCGACACAGATCAGCGAAACTGTATTATTAATTAATGATGCGAACAAATCAGTTGAAGATGCCGATCTCTCCATAGAAAAAGCGAATTCTTCTTTTCAAAAAATGCCTTTAAATGAATATAAACCTGACAATAAAAACCTACAGGCCTCGCAGTAAAGTATCTTAAACTCTAGTACTTGCTGATCCAGTTAAAGTTATCTATTAAAAGCTTTAAATGGATCAGCAATCGAAAATAGTTTCATAGATACCAATAGAAAACATTAAGTTATTGTGTCAGAATTGCGGATTGATTTTGATTTAAACGTACTGACCCCAATGATCTTAACGATCTATAGGGGTACCAAAAGAGTTTAAGTTCTCAAGTGTTATGTGACTATCAATCCTATTTGATAGAGATACGGAGTTAGGTTTATGAATATCAATATGCTTATGCAGCAAGCGCAGCGCATGCAAAAAGATATGGAATCAAATATAAAAAAGGCCAAAGAAGAGCTTGCTCAAACTGAAGTACAGGCGGAAGCGGGTGGTGGTTTAGTTAAAGTAACGATGACTGGCCGTTATATCGTAAAACGTATCGAAATTAATCCTGAATTACTGCAAGATGAACCAGATATGATTGAAGATTTAATCGCTGCTGCGGTTAATGATGCTGTTCGTCAAGCAGAAGTGATTTCTGAAGAAAAAATGCAAAAAGCTAACTCTGGGATGGGCTTACCACCTGGCTTAGCGGGCATGTTCTAAGGATCATCAGTGTTTAGTGATAGATTTGAACAACTCGTTCAAGCTTTACGTATATTACCTAGCGTTGGACCGAAGTCGGCTCAACGCATGGCTTTACATCTTTTGATGAAGAACCGTGAAGGTGCATTTGCGTTAGCCCATGCTCTACATGAGGCATCAAGTTATATTCACGAATGTAGTGTTTGCCACTCTCTGACTGAACATGAAATTTGTGATATTTGCTCCTCAACTGATAGAGATGACCAAGTATTGTGTGTGGTTGAATCACCAGCAGATGTAATGGCGATTGAGCAAAGCGGTAGTTTTCGAGGTAAATATCATGTCTTGGGTGGGCATCTTTCTCCCTTGGATGGTATAGGACCTGAAGAAATAGGTATCCCTTATCTGATCCAGCGCTTAAGCCAAGGTAAGATAGAAGAAGTCATTTTGGCTACTAATGCTACGGTTGAAGGTCAAGCGACAGCACATTATTTAGTTGAAGCGACTAAACATTTACCTATTCAAATGACACGTATTGCTCAAGGGGTACCACAAGGTGGTGAACTTGAATATGTTGACAGCCATACATTAAGTCAAGCTGTTCATAATCGGATGCGGATGAAATAAGTACTCAGGTGCTTATTTCAAATTTTTTAATCAATAAGTAGTATTATTAAAAAAATCTTTTTAAAAGACATCAACATATTTTTTTAATATTAGTTTTTGAATATCTAAATTAAAAAAGATTTTTTAAAAATATAATTTTTATAAACACCTAAAACTGTAAACATAAAAATAAATGATCAAAAAACTAGCTCTTTTTATGAAAATTGTTCAAAAATAGATTATTCATCAAGGATTCAGTAGCATTTTTCTATTCCTATGTTATATATACCAGAGTTTAAAGCACTCTTTGCATTTTGAGAAAGCATGTTTCAGTTTATCCAACAGCAAACCGAATTGGTTGATGTTCTTCAACAAATGGATCAATGTTCGATTTATGGACTTGATACAGAATTTATTAAGGTTGATACCCTTTGGCCTAAACTTGGAGTATGTCAAGTCAATGTCAACGGAAATGTATATTTGTTGGATGGAGTGTCACTAGATTTAAGCCAGTTTTGGAAAAAAGTCTTTCTTGCTCAACAAAATATTTTTCATGCATGTGGTGAGGATATCGATTTAATCTACCATTATGCGGATGAACAGAACCTATTAAATGTTTTTGATACACAAGTTGGATTGTCTTTTTTAGGGCATGGTCTACAAGTGAGTTATCAAGGCGCTTTGAAGCTTTGTTTAGAGATTGATATTGAAAAAGACCAAACTCGGTCTGACTGGTTAGCAAGACCTTTGTCTCCTCAACAGTTATGTTATGCAGCAAACGATGTTTTATATCTCATGCAATTGGCAAATCATATTAAAGACCAGCTTAAGCAAAAAGGGCTCTATGATTACGTTTTGGAAGATTGCAGAAGTCTAACTAAAGAAATTATTAGTGAAACTCCAACGCCGTTGTTATATACCGATGTTGGTAATTATCGTCATTCACGCCGTCAGTTAATGCAATTACAGAAATTAAGCGAATGGCGTGAATATGTTGTTAAAGCAACAAATCAGCCACGCAGTTTTGTTCTTAGAAATTCGGCAATGATTGATTTAGTTGAAAAAAACCCACGTAATAATTTCCAGCTTTCGCAAGTAAAAGATATACGTCCAAATGTTGTTCGTGAGTATGGAAAAACTATTCTTGATCTTATAAAAGATCTGCCTGTAGAAGGACAATGGCCAGCTAAAATTGCCAAGCCTTTTAAAATTACGTCAAGAGAAACCTTAGAAAAGATGGATGCGTTAATCGCAAATGCGATAGAACAGACTTCTATCCCTAAAGAAGTTCTGCTTCGTAAGAAATGGTTAAATGCGATTCATCTACATGTGATTTCTAAAGGTGACGAGCAGGATTTACCTGACTATTTATTAGGTTGGCGCTACGAATTATTAACTAAACCACTTATTCAGTTGTTTAAAGAAGAGAAAGCAAGTTTTTTATTTTAGATTTATTAAGGCGTTTTATTTAAAATTAACTTTTAGTATTTAAAAAGTTTAATTGATTAATATTTAGGCGCCTGAAAGTGATTAATTTTACTTTAAAATAAAGCTTACTTCGTAAGTTTATCTTTATAAATAAAACTTTTTATTTAGTTTAGATTTATAATTGTGCGGTTTTATGAAGTATATGATTATAAAGATAGGATAATTCTAGTTTTTATAGGGCAATGCTGAATTAAATTAACTGTATTGGTGAGAAAAATTCAATTGCGTATATATACAGGTCTGTATATTCTTAGCAGCAAGAAAAACAATTTCTAAATAAACAATATATAACTATAAGTTTATTTCAGTGCAGAAATATAGAGGCCTACTCGGGGAGAGTAGGCCTCTAATTTTATATCTATAGTTTTTAAAAAGTTTTTAAAATCAATAATAAGTTAATATTGAGATTTCTTTTTATGCTATAAATTAAAGTAACCAATAATTAGAGAGATAAATATGACTAATAATTTTAATGCTGAACAAGCTAAAAAAAATGCTAAAGATGTGAAAATAGATCAAACAAAACTGTTAGAAAAAATCTTATCTGGCACTGAGGCAATCTCAAAAGAAGGGAAGCGTCGAGCAGTTTTCCAATTTCCAATAGATACGTTACATCCGGAACATATTACTTTGGTAGAGGAAGAGCTAAAAACACGAGGTTTCAATGTTTCAACCCATATTGAACAATCTGGCACAACAGTCAATATTGAGGTGAGTTTTTAAGTTTTTTATTCAATAAAACGCCCATATTATAGGGCGTTTCTTATATTTTTTTACAATTTAAATTTATATAAAACAATATATTATTTGACAGTTAAATTCTTGTTCTGTAGCTTTACTTTTTGAGTGGAATATGGATATGAATTTCCAAACAATACTTTCATCTTTCAAAAATCAATCTACTGGTACAGATGCATTTAAAAACTTAAAAAATGCCTGTGAACAGTCTCTCAAACAATCTTCTGACTTAAACGAAAACGCAGCTACTTATCTTATCTATGGATTTGCCCGTAGTTATGTGATTTTGTATGAAGATGAAGCGGTAACAAGTGAATTTGCTCGAACTTCAAAAGAAATTTTAATCAATTATATGAATTGTCTAAATGAAGCCTTGCTTACTCAAGATAACAGCAGAATTTTAAGTGTGTTAAATCAAGTAAGTCACGACTATATGCAGAGCTCAAGAGTATTTTAAAAATTTTGATGAGTTCATTGAAAGATACTTCTTTAGTCATAAACTTAACTAAAGAAGTATCAAATCATCGTTTCTAATGTGATTTTTTCTTACCACCACCATCTTGTTTGTTGACGGTAGACCATGCGATACGTTCAGCTTCTTCTTGAGAATGACCTCTATCTACTTCACTCTCAACAATATGTTTAGCCTGACGCTTTTGTTTTGCTGTATAAGATGATTTGTCGCCACGAGACATAGCATAGACCTCCATATTTTTTAAGATCTTTTATTATTGAAACATATCCAAAACTAAATTCGGTTAAATAATGTCTTATCGTGTATGCATAAGTTGAACTTTATTGATGGGTATATTAATTTTTTATTTAGCTTAAGATTATGAATTTCAATAAATTAAAATTATTTGAGTTTGTTTAACCTTCAATTTTATTGTTTTTAAAATGTAATTTTTCTATTTTATAAAAGTAGTTTTTAAGATTTGTTATGTAAAATTAAACACTTAATAAAGGTTGGAAATTTAAAACTTTGGAAAATAAAAGTTATTTATCGACCTTAGTGTTTGTTGTAGGTTAATATTTCGTAAGAAAAGAAAAAACGACTGACGCGTAAACAAACCTGCGTGTGTCTGTCATTTTTTTTCATGTATGCTGTCCTTAGTTCAAGAGTTGATTTGAAATGCACTGTGATATTTATAGA
>Ga0157367_1001216_pt1 | contig 11467 bp, 11 predicted proteins | sample AttbisABBM2_FD_113142 | JGI IMG/M metagenome (GOLD analysis project Ga0157367, IMG submission 113142) | Fungus gardens microbial communities from leaf cutter ant in Botucatu, State of São Paulo, Brazil - Atta bisphaerica ABBM2 | ecosystem: Host-associated > Fungi > Mycelium > Unclassified ...
GTCAAGGAGGCGACAGAGTAGAGGTTATGTACAAAGATGTACAGTAGAAGGGTATGATTTGCATGGCATGTGTCACAAGTAGCAGAAAGTTATCATGATGATAGTGAGCCAGCAGGCAAGGTCCCCCATTCAGTTAGTCAGCTCGGTACAGGCGCAGATTTCCTTCGCAATATATCTATATCCTACTCTTCTCAGTCCTACGACTGACCCAAGCCTGGCACGTTAGATAGGTCGGTGCATTGCGGTTCCATGAGGCGGATTTGTCACACGTAGTCATACATTGCTGGCGGCAGTGGACGGTTGGGGGCTGCAGCAAGCTGGGCAGCGGGTGGGGTGCTAGCAGGTACGCAGGCCATTTTTGTGACACTAAACTGGCCGTAAAGCTAGTCTTGTCGGTCGGTGGTGCGACGAGGCAAAGTTGGTTTCTTGGAGAATGTCAGAACTCGGGCTCTGTACGATTACTTGCCCTCCTTTCCTCCTCACAGAACTGTGGGAAAAACAGGACCACATGGTGGTTCGAGTTCAAGGAGCGCTTGCACGATGTTCAGATTTCGACAACTACGAGCAGCCACAAGTTCTCGATACAATCCTGTTCGACACGAGTCGAGGAAAGACGCTCGCGTGAAAAGGAATCCCATCAACAAAAATTCGTCGCCCGATTCCTGCCGTATACGCTCCCGCTCCCCCAAACACCTCGCCAATGCCTTCATTACTTTCCTCAAGCAGCATGGTCAAACTGCCGAAATGGCCCTTCGAAATCTCAACTCTAGATCATCCTTATTCTCTCCTGTCCACGAAATCCTGAGACATTGTCGCACCTTTCGTCATGTTGCCAATCTACTCGCTGCTTCAGATCATCCTGTCTCCTGCATCCGCTTGTTGAGCTTGTCGGTTACATATGGGCTTCGTTTGAACGCTTCCACATACGAGGGTATTTGCTGGACTTTGTCGCGGCACAGACAATACCCGCTCGTATTGGAGGTCTGCCGCCTGGCCGAGGACTACCTCGGTATGACGACCTGTCGGCTTCTCGATTGGCGACTGAGAGCCAACTACGAACTGGAAAATTTCGTAGCAGCGACACTAAAGTCGGTGCTAAGGGACTACAAAAAAGCCGGTGTGGTACCCTCTCGAAGAACTTGGCATGCAGTTCTGACATCCCATCTGCGGAACCGCGATCTCGACGGTGCGCGCCAGTGCCTAAAGTTGATGGAGCGAGCTGGTTTCCCCATAAATCATCATACCCATGCTGTGATCGCAAACAACTATCGACACCTAGGCTACGACATACAAGTACGAGACTTCGCAATATCTGCAATGTCCTCCTTGTCTCCACTAAGAAGAACCATTGTCATGAATCGACTCCTACAAACGCAACTTTTTTTGAAAGACGAGTCGAATTTTCGATACTTCTTGTCATTCTTCGAAAACAGTGCCATTGGGCCCCTCCAAAATTTCACCGCCTCGGGTAATGATGAGGGCCTCACTAGTCCTTTACCAGACCTAGAACATCCTATAACCATCTCACCAGATTATTATACTTTTCTCATCGGCGTTCGTTTTTGTATCATTCAATCCAAGTTCACCATAGCTGAAGAGATATTTTCTTTCATGGGTGAAAAAGGTTTTGAGGGATCACCTACTGTTTTAACAGCGTTTCTGCACTTACAGATGGTTCTTGGTCGTCATGAATTCGCGCTTTCTATCGCATCTCTGCTTCTGTCCCGGTGCCAGCCCACCGACCACCGTGATCAGCTCCAGAAATGTCAACTCAAGTACGGCGTGCGATGGCCATTTGCTGCCTTGCATGTCAAATGTACCTCTGGACCCTTCAATGTTCTGATGCGAGGCCTGGTGACCGATCTGGGTTTGGGTGCTGCTCGGGCAGTACTTGAGCTCATGAAGGCGACTAATATTAGGCCCAATTCGCGGACCATTAAAATCCTCATAGACCATCTCATTCGCTTTGAGAAAGTAACCCCTTCTGTGGGCTATCGACTGTTGCGGCAAATTTCCCCAGTATTACGTCCCTCTCTCCATCACCTACACGCTATGATGATTCAACTTGTCCGGAATGAAAAGGCTCGACTTCTCCGAGACGATAAGGCTCTTCCGAGTTCTTTGTCGCAAGAATCAATGGATCCCAAGTCACCTCCATCAAATGAGTATTCGCTAATAGACCCAGTTATAGATCCAGTTGCCGGATTGAGGTTTATTTGGCCTGGACGACCTAACCTATCAACCTCGCTTTTGCAGTCGCTGAGATCGCGAGGCATATTCAGCGATGCAACTCTGTTAGGACTTCGTATGCGATACGAGGGAGTTATTAGGCGCGATGTATCTGCCATGGTTGACGTATATAACGATATGCTGGCTCGGGGGCTGATGCCACTGGTCTATCATGTCGCGACACTGATGGAGACTTTTGTGTTCCGGGGTGAAATGGAAAAGGCACTGGAAATTATGCATTCTACTAGCATCAAACCAAACGTCGTCTTGTACACTATCCTTCTTCAAGGGTATGCAAGTCAGGGTCAGACCAAGGCAGCTGCTGAACTTTTCCAGTCCATGATTGCTGACGGGATCCAACCTGATGTCCGAGCAATATGTGCCCTCTGTCATGCTTTTGTTCTCACTCGGCAGCTCTCCACAGCGAGGACGCTCCTTCTGACATTGTGGCCATATGTGGAACCCCTGCCTTCAGGACATGCAGGATTGCCATTAGGTGTGCTTATCAAAAATTTTCGTTCTCTCGATACCGCAAGGCCGACTATCTTTGTCAAAAACCGTAATCGACGTCTATTTAGACAGGATATCGCAGAGATGATCAGGAAGCTTAAACATGTTGCAGGTTTATCCCCTGAGCATTTGTCGAATGCGGTCAGAAAAGTAGCGAAGAAGTCAATACATGTTAATCGGAGAACGTGGTAGAGTGATAATAAGTACAGAGTTGGTAATACTTGCAATCATGGATGTGATGGTATATTATTACAATGGGCAGTTAATGCACCAGCTGTCAAGATGTAGATAGTAAAACCTAGGAGAACTTAACATCAAGTATTCGAAGAGCGTCGCGAACTGCAGAAGTAGGGACATCGCAAATACGATGCTGCGCACAACGAACTAGGACATCTTGATGTACCAACCGAGGAGAAACGTTTTCTTGTAACTGGGCCTTTTCCTTCTCTCGGTACTGAGCGTGAGGATCGGTCAATATTATCGTTTCACTGTCTACGGGGGGAGCAGGGACCACAGGTGATGGAGTGGAAATGCACTCAGGACGAGGAGATAATACAACTCGTGGTCCTATACACTTGGCGCGACTTGCAACGACGCTGGCAAGTAGGGAGAGGTCAGCAAACGAGGAGTTCGGATGGTCTTTGATTTGATGCCAAGCATCATTGGTGGGCATGGTATCCGAAATATCAGAAGAGCTATATGAAGAGATGGACGGCACGAGCGAACAGTGCTCACAACCGCTTTGCCCCGAGTGGCATCTACAAGATCCTGGTGGACTGCCTCTCATAAACTCAATGCAGGGAGGGCGAGTTGCAACGATCTTCTCGACCGCAGAGCAGAATGCCTTCCCAAATGCATCATCTGCACATGCAAGGCAGTTAGATGGATCCCCTGAGCAAATTGGACCGGAAGGTGGATTGGATAGCCGAGTTTCTGTTAATACCTGGACAGGGAAAATGGAGTTGACAGCACTGGGTGTTGCACGACGACGTAGCGGAACAGGAGGTTTATATGAGGGCAAATTATCAAGGATAGATCGAGAGGGTCGGAGAGGTTGGGCAGCTGGCTCGAGTTGGACAACACTCGGTATGACCATCGAAGAGAAATCCTCAGATTTGAAAGTCGTGGTGAACGTTGAACGATCGGCAGCTTGTTGGGCAGCGAGTTCGCGACAAACACAAGGCGTGTCGTCACTGCAGAAACCACAATCAAATGTTGGAAAGGAAGAAGTTGGTTCCGAAGGAATTGATTTAGAGGGATGACTCAGATTGATTTCGGTTACAATTGGACGTGTCATCTCAGAAGCTTGCACTTCAAAAGTGGGCGAAAATCTAGAATCAGAAGACCCAGAGGAATTGGGGGAATTGATCATGGAAGGAGGCGAGGGCATATAAGGAGCTGATATAGGCTTGTTGAGCGACTCAGGACTGGGACGAGGTTTTTTACGGGCAGGAGCTCGGGAGCCGACACTCGCAGGAGAGGTCTCTCTCCAGCGTTTGGTATCCTGTTGGACCATTTTCTCTTGTTCAAGTTTGGAGATCCTGTCTTTGAACAGTACATTCTCTCGTCGCAGAGCCTCATTCTCTTCCTTCAGGCGTTTGGCAATGTTTTGCAACGCAACATTGCGTTCGATCTCCCCCTGTTCGTATTGTTGGATGCGTGCTTGCAGTTCGACAAGCTGAGACTGCTTTCTTTCACGAAATGCACGTTGTGCAGCTCTAGAACCACGGTGTTCAGAAGGAGGAATCGTGTTCAAAACTAGTCACCAACCTATTCTGAACTCGACGGCCCTTGGCATCGGACTATATAATGTTAGTGGCGGAAGGATGATCGCGATGGAACAAGTCTCACATCGTCTTCATTCTTAACAGAGGGTGCGAGGTCTTTCTTGGGCTTACGACCTGGCTTGGGTTTGGGCTGGATGACCCATTCCTTCGAGGCTTTGCGCAAGTTAGAATACAAAGCTAAGTGAAGGAGGGAAACACACCTGTCGCCCAAAGTAGAGAGCTTGACGATGTGGAAGAGGCAATAGACATTGGGAAGGCAGAGAGAAAGTCCGGGGCGGGAAATGGAGTCTTTTATCACGTCTAGTCAAGTGTTGTCTTATCAGATACCGGAATACGCGGCTCCGGCTCCGCAACATGGAACCGGTAGATATCTTCTCACGCTTTTTTGTGCAATTCACACCACGGCGTGCGCACCCTCCAATAAATTTCCACGTTTGTACATACAGTTCCATCGTAGAATTCTCAGCTTGTTTGTTTCAGCCTTAAATGTCTATTTTCTCGGAGAATCGTATTCGTGTAAGCCATCAAAAGCTAGTGTGAGTGCAACCACGGTTATCGGACCAAAATGCTGTCCCAGGAATGTGGACGATAACAGCCTATTTAACTTCTGTTTCGCCCCCGGTTCTGTCTAGAAACCACGTGTATAGCATTTATTTTCTCATCAATGCGAAAACCATGGTACAAGACGGGAAATGCCTAGCAAACGAGCGGAACCGAGCATCCACTAATCACATATCTTCCTCAATTTGTTCAATCACTTCGTCCACCCATACTTCGATTTCTTCTTTATCTTCATTCGACGGACTACGTCTATCGTTTTTGTGTCCACGTTCATCGGCTAAATCTCGCCGGCGCGACATAAGCCAGACATTCCACTCATCTACGAGCCGCTTGCGCAAAGCGATAAGCTCTGCACTAATATTACTCTCTTCTGCAGCGTCCTCTTCGTCAAAAATTCGGCTAAATTCACGTAGATTTCTACGAATTTTCTTTTGCTGTTCTTTTGCCAGCAAGGTTGGGGGTCTCGGCCGCCAGATAAATTGTTTGAAGCGATCTAGGATCTGTTTCATGAGTTCTTGTCCTCGGAAATCCCAGATGGCGTAACCATTCTCCAGCTGCCAAACTGTTGGTTTAACACGCATTTGAATTACGTGTGAAAGTCCATACCGTATGAGTCCATGCACTCGCACTGGTCGCTAAGTATCGTCCACTTGGGTCCCACTCAACGTCAGTGACGCCATAGTGATCTGCTGTACCAAGGAGCTGGATGCCACTTGCCCAATCCTCTTTGGACGTTTGGGTATCTTTGCGATTCACATCATCTGAATTGAAATCCAGATCCCAAAACTCTAGTTCTGATTTAGTGGAAGACCCAACAGTCGCCAATACCACATGACGTCCCCGTGGAGACCACCGAATGGCATTGCTTGTACGACTGGACAGACTACCTGTCGTTTGTTTAGGTAGATTTCCAAGGTAAACACGTAATAACTCACGGAGAAGTCTAAAGTCATTTTTCGAATGATCAAGCTGATAGAAACTGACGTCCGTCTTGATAGTGGTACCTGGACCGGAGTTTCCTAGATTAGGATCACTACTGGAAACAATCGCAAATCGATCTCCCTTGGGCTCCCATGAGAAATCAATCACAGTGTCTGAGAATTGATCGTAAGCATGACATTGCTTTAAACCATAACAGAGACAAGCCTTTGAGTTCAACAACTTCAACCGGGAAGTCCTTTTCGCGCATCCGGAAGATCTCTAGGTTGCAGAAGATAGATTTCTTTGTTTTTGTATGCCGATCGACTTTAACACAGAGGAAATCACCCTGATTCTGCCAGTATATTTTACACTGAACAGTTGGTGAGCAGCAGCAATGCTAAGACAGGACGGAAATTTGCCTCTGTAACATTGAATAAATTCTTCTGGCGCAAGATAGTCCGACTGGGAAAGCCAAGTAAAGTGACACGCGCCGGTTGATTTGCTACCTCGGGCGTCCAGTACACAAGCATGTTTTCCCGGGCTTTCTTCGTTGTTTTGGTTCCTTCTTTGGTATCCCTCTCTGTTACCTCCTTGTCTCTTTCTCCAAGGGGACACCATTCAAAATCAACGACGCTCTCTATCTTCAGACTTTTTTTCCCATGCAGACCCATTGCGGGAAGCTCGTAGACACTGATCATTTGACCGAGGGTCGTGCGTGCGATGAACTTGTCGTCGGGACTCCATTTCAGGATTGGCCACTGCATTTGCTTCTTCTGCCCGGGAGTTTCACCTTCATTAGTTGTGGAGAATGTGCGAAGAAGATGTCCCGATTTGATATCCCAGATGGCAATATTGTTGCCTTCGTCATCTGGTGAGAAATATTGAGGACCTTGTGTTGCATTATCAGGAACAACAATGGGCTCGTTAGACCATGTGACAAGGTAACTCTCGCATGGGGAGAAGTCGATGAGTTTGACGAAGGGATGGGCAAATCGTTGCTGTTGACCCCAAGATGAGCCACCCCAAATGCGAACACCCTGACGATGCAAAGTCGCACTATATGTTCCCAATGGTGACCATGCTACATAGAGGAAGTTGGTCCAATTCTGAGGGAAAAAATCAATTCTCGCACGCCAGAGCTGGCAGTCAGGGGGGGATACGTACTGGTTTGTATGCAATCTCATATTGTGAGGGCTTCCCATGCCAGTGAATCAGGACCTCTTCACCGCGATATGTCACATACTGGTCTCGGCCTTGAGGATCGGCCAGCCACGCTCGCAGATGTTCCTAGACCCATCGTTACCTTGGCACGATATTCTTTTGGGATATAATCACACCTTGGGTACGAATTCTTCAGCTTCTGGTTCTATATATGTTTCATCTAGGTTTGCGTATTTTTCGATGTCAGAGAACCGATTAAGTTTGAAAGTGTGTTTGGCATCAAATGGATGATTATGAAGGGCTGCTAGGGCGAGATTGGCTTCATCGATACTGCGGAATTCCATAAAGAGAAAGCTGTTAGCGTGCAGGTGAGATGTGCACTCCAAGGAACTAGATTTTGTGTGATATACCCTTTGCTTTTGCCAGCCAATTCGTCCCATGGGATATGAATGTCATTTGATTTGATAGTAACTCCTTTCTTTGAAAATTCTTTGCAGATCTTGGTCAGAAGTTTGTCGAGTTTGTCTTTGCCGATGATGGGAACGCCGTCTACCACTAGGATATTGTCAAAACCTTCATCTTGCTTTACTTGGTACCTGGAAAAGTTTCAGACTGTAAGGTGAATAGAGAGATATTGTGCATACTTATTCTCAATATCTGAGAAATCAATATTTTCTGGATCCTGTAAAAGAAGAGTAGCGGGCATGACGGAGACCAGCAGGATTTTTTCTGACAGTAATGTGATTGGCTGGTCACTATATATATAGTTGTTTCGCTGTACCCTCGATATGGTTATCTGAACCTCTTGTGCAATTGTGAAGCTGCGGCAATTGAGCAGCAAATGTAACCTCTGGCATTGTCCATGAATGCAGTGTTCTTAGCATAGCTAGTTATTCAAGCATGAAACCGGTTGTTGCTTCCAGAGCGATCGTCGAAATTTAATTGAGTATTTTTGTAGCAGTGAAACGTATTTTACATAATCATTGATTTCCATTTCGAGCGAATTCCGAAAAGTGTGTTTTTCGGGAGGACTTTACATGGTGTTACGGTGTACTCGTCTTGAGCGCATATTCGCCTGTCGTGTTTCCACCTCTGGCTTGGTTTCTAGGAGACATGCATCTCTCTTTGCTGATTCACCCCATCCTGAACAATCAACCCACTTACCAGATACCGTTCATCCTCCCCCTAGGCCAAAGGTAGCAGAGTATCTTCGTTATGTGGCTCAGAATTCGGAAGTGACTCTCGAGGACCTGGAGAGTCTCCGTCCTCAGTCCCATAGCCCAGTCGGTTCTACCGAATACGAGGCAGAATACGAGGCGTTAATAGCAAAGCTGCATCGATCTTTCACTGCTGTCCAGCTCCGAAAGTTTCTGAATCTCTATGGCATACGTGTTTCAAAACAGATACGTAAACGCGAAGCCGCATTGACAATCATTGAGAAGAAATGGGCCTGGCCTTCGCTTGCTCAGAGTCAGAAGCTGGCAAGATCCAGGAAGGAAATATCAACTTCTGGTAAGTTGTTGGCGAGATTCGCTGTATGGCTGTTTCTTCAAGGTATTCCCAGCTCTTCCATTGGACCCTCATCAAGCCTTCCTGCTTCTTGGAAAAGGTTTGACAGTGAATCTTTGAACGTTGAGCCATAAACTTATACGTTTCCTGTGTAGATGGCAGTGAAATATTGTCACTTTCTAGGACCCACAATGTTCGCCTGCAATTCTCCCATAAACCTTTGTCTTTGACAATCATTGGCACCACGGCTTCTGTTGAACAACTAGAACAACATGTAGAAGCTCTCAAAGAGGTACAACATTTATTGGTAATCTGTACTGATTGTCCTCTGAACATATTTATCAGGACATCGCGCGGCAAGACTTCGTCCCCCCGCTTCCGGTTGACCTATCCACGTCTTTGCAAACACTTTCCCGTTCTTCTGGTTGTTTCTTAGAAAATCTATCAGAAGGGAAAGTGAGTCTACGAATAATTCATTGATTTGACCTAAACTTCGCCCCAGGTTCGAATATGGTATCGTAAAAGTTCTCAAATCTCTGTCTCTTTGGCGAAAAAGCTTATCATCCAACATGCAATCGAAGTCAGTATTGACTGTTTCACTGAGTTTACGCCTGACGAAATCTGCAGAATGTAAAAGTACCGCTCGCCGCCAGCATCCTGGAAACTGAACAAAAGCATACGACTACATTTACAAATATTCTTCCTGTCTATGCTCTCTATCCATTTTTTTGTGGTCATGCCTCTGCGTTGGTAAAGACAAGTGGTTTCCGCCTTCGGCGTGTCGGAAGATGGTTCGGACAAGAGAGGGTAGTCACTCATATCAATGGCAATATTTCACATCACTTCATTGCATCGACCGGGTAAGTATCTTGAGGGTGTCATGTTCAAATTATTGGTAGTTGAGCTCTTCACTTGATTTGTAGTGATTATATCGATGCTCGCAAACAACTCCTCGCTCAGATGGGAGAGTATGGGGATCGGCCTCCTTCTGTAACTGCAACGTATATACTGTCGTTCTCTTTTCCCTGGCGCCTTTGTTCATCGTCTCGATAGGCCTGGTTACATCGTTCTCGGTTCTCGCTCTCGGGGTGCCTCAGCTTTCTCACTGTCTCCTCCATTCGAAGGTCACAAGATGTTCAACGAAGTTATGGATTGGGTACGGGAAGAAAATCCGAGCACAGAGTTCATGCATAGGTAAGTCGGGCAATCCCGTACGTCAGTTGTGAACTAATCGCTCAGCCCCCCGATTCTCTTCTGGCAAGCATCTGATCAACCGTGGAGGCGTCGTCTTGTGTACGAGACAACACCTCAAACACACATTTTAGTTTTTGAATATACCTCTCAAAAAGATATTCGAGTTGGAGGTGACCTGGCAGATAGTGGTACCACTATCACTCCTGCACCTACCCTCCGGGGTGGAGCAGTGGTAAGGTTGGACATCCTTATGCCGGATGAGTTTGTACTACTTCTCTTTTTCCCGTTCACTATTGATTAGGAAACAGGACAAGAGATCTACGGATGAAACTTACTTGTAACCGCGATTTCCCAGAATCGTCATGGCCAAATGAGCTTGCAAAGCTAGCGATGAACAACGCTCCGTAAGTAGATCGGTCATTGGAAATACCTTTACATGAATAATATATTTCAGATCTCGGACACCTGAAACACCCTTGGTACTTGAGCATGAAACAAGACAATACGTTCTAAAGGAAGACACCTTTTTCCAATCAACCGTTTCTCCCATCGAGCCTCAAGGTCACCTAGTAAGCACCACTAGAGAACGCCGGCTTGATCATCAGAGTTCAGAGCCTTATATATCCTATGAGGTGAGTTATATTTTGGAGTTTGTAGCATTCAGATCTGAATCGCCACAGGTGCATTGCTCCGATCTTTCCTCGGACGCAGCGTGGAAAATATTTTGGGACAGATGTGAGAATGTCGTTCAGGATAAATTGGTATCGGGACATATTCAATCATGACAAGTTTCATTGTCAAGCATCACAAACTGCCTACCCGCAAGGGTTGGTTCAGCCAATCAACGGATTAGCATACAGTAGCAATCAGTATCATAATCTAATGGGATTAAGCGTGTCTACGCTTCTTTTGATGCTTTTCTCTTCGTCTCTTGGCGCGAACCTATAGATGGATTGAGTCAGAACTTGCCCAAAGATAGGTGATACATCACACGCACTTCCTTCTTCATCCGGGAATCAACCATTGTATACCGTCCCTTGACGCCTTTTGGCCGGCCCTTGATACCCTTGTGGACACCTTTGGCGACAACCAGCTTGATTTCTTTCTTTGGTTTCTTGCCACCAGAAAGGCCTTTTTGCATCAACTTCTCAATCTGTTTAGCCTTCTCTCGTTCTGTCATATCAGTAGTTTCGTTTACACCTTCAGCCTTCTTCATTGCTTTCTCAAGTCGCTGAGCTGCTCTAAGCTTTTTGCGGGCTTTGGCTTCTGCAATCTTCTTAATGGGTCGAGCGTCTAAGGAACGCAACTTGTTCCGTAGAGCTGTGATAGCTTCCTTCGTGACGGGTATATTGGCTTTGTAGTGCTTCGATTCATCGTCTAAAAACCAAGAAGGAAGACCTTCCTTCGAATTGAGCGAATAGCGAGTAAATCCATCGTTGATCAGATCCGTCTTGGACTTTTGACGGTTAACCAACATTTGAGCAAGTGTCACTGCCTCAGCAGTTTTGAGGCTGAATTCTGCTCATCGTTAAAAGATTGACCTATTGCACGGGGAAGAATGCTTACGAGGAACTTCATGCTTAATTTTGTCTTCA
>Ga0157367_1001217_pt1 | contig 11460 bp, 14 predicted proteins | sample AttbisABBM2_FD_113142 | JGI IMG/M metagenome (GOLD analysis project Ga0157367, IMG submission 113142) | Fungus gardens microbial communities from leaf cutter ant in Botucatu, State of São Paulo, Brazil - Atta bisphaerica ABBM2 | ecosystem: Host-associated > Fungi > Mycelium > Unclassified ...
GACTGAGTCACCTTTCTACAACTGGCTTGCAAGAAAGGTCTGGAAAGGGACGGTCTGAATGAATGGTTTGGGCAAGTTAGTCTTTCTAAAAGCATTATCAGGCTGAATTTGACGCTCTATAGTTGTGGTTGTCAACTGTTTGAGAACTGACTGACTGCATGTTCAGGTCCCGGAAAAGAAATTTATGTCGCTAGTCGAAGCTTTTTGATAGGGCGAGCATGCATCTTGACGCTTCGGCATGCTACCGGTGGGGATTGCTTAGTCAGGCTTGGACGTTTTGGCTGTCGTGGACGAAGCCAGTACCAAGGGGGCCATGGCTTCGACCGCTCAATTGGCAGAAAGCTTCGAGAGTACGTATCTTGTCTGGCTTTCAGGGTCGACGCCTTTGCAAATTTTTCGAATTTCTTTATCTACGACGAGTCTCGTCTTGAGCGCTGCGGCATGATGGACAAATGTACTTGTACTCTTCCTCTCTATAGCTGACTTGAAACAAAAAATCAGGCCATAGAGTTTCGCAACAGGAGCAATTGTCTCGATGAGCAGACCATTCCGAGGTATGATGAAATCACAAACCTCGATATAGCCATGCGTTGATTGACCGAACTATGGAAAAGGAGTTGGCTCAGGAGAGATAGCGCGCTGTGCGAGATTTTGGCGATGAGCGCAAAAGCTGGTGAGGGATCCGGGCCTGAACGCTGCACTCCATATGGTGCTCAGGAAGCTTGTGTCTTCAAGTTCCAGCTCAAAATTGGCGCAGCGCAGCTTCACGGCAAACTTTGATTTCAGTCACCTGGACGTGGTAGGAAGATAGGCAACATGCTGATAAGAAGCTACTCCAATGAACGAGGCGAAGAACTCTCTCCGTAGTTGAATGGAAGCTACACTGAATGGAAGACATACTTTGACAGTACCGCCTGATGGTCTGTGGCGAGCTCCCCAACTGCAGTTTTTTAAGCGAGCGGATGTCTTCATATAATCAGGGGGCTTCGGTGCATTCAAACTGAGTCATCATATCGGCAGCACCTTCAATGTCAGAAATCATTTCGAAGAGGAGCCTATAGGGGTTCAAAATCGGTTTAGTGTGTCTTCATCCTCCTAAGTCTATGGTGACTGTAATGAATGTAACGTGACACAATCCACAATCCTTGAAGATGTAACACTGTATTTGGTCTCCCCGATATTCGACTCCTGAGCTGTTTCAGAAACACCTGGCTCTATTGTTTGTTATGGGACTTGGGGTTGCCTATTGATATAGGCCTACAGTATACAATACTCACTGATAAATTTAGTCGATGCCTGCTGTTCGAGCTACAAGTCCCCTACTAACCAAAGACTTCATGAACCGACCTGACTGGTTTAAAGTATAAGAAGAGTCAGTTTCTGGTACTCAAGTACTGGTTATATATTAGGCGGAGGATGCTGTTTGTAGTCTGGGTACTGTCGAGAGATCCAGATGATTTAAGTACATCGACTGAAGGTGAAGGAGTAAGAATGTGCCGGGCAAGGTTTCTACAAACAAAAATCAAGAACCAACACGACAAGAGGCATCGAACGAAACGTACGAGATGACCCTATAGATTCCCAATCCAATACCATTTGCATTACCAACCTCTCCATCTGCTTTACCCATAACAACAGGATCCCGCAATGGGCTATCTTGTGACGAGATCGTTAGACTACTACCAAACTCATACCACTTGAGTCACGTCACGTGTCATGATTTTTACAGGAAGATCCAACAATCCAGCTTTGCACATCCATAGTATGCCCAAGTTATCACAGTAGTAAGTCTCGTGCATATGATAGCTTACCATTTCCCTGAACAGGATTTTACAGCGAGCTTGATCGCGAGGCCAATATTGCGCGTAATCGCGCCCTTATGGAAGGACTCGAGGTCATTTCCTCTGGTTTCGGAACAGTGAAGGAGAAGTCAGCTGCGAAACCTGTACAACCCGCAAAACGCAAGCGAAAAGAGGAGGTTCCAAGACGACAGTCTGCACGATTGAGGAAAGTGGTGGTTCCGTCCAATGAAACCCCTGCACAGAAAAAGAAGCGAGAGGTACACTATTTTTATCTCTTCGAAAAAATTCTGACTTGCAAAAGGCAGAAGAAGAAGCTTTTCGAATTAAACAAGAGGAGGAACAATTGGAGGCAGAGGAGAAAGCTCGTGCTGCGAAACGACCCCGACATGGAGACCTCATGCTACACGAACTGGTTGAACAAGATCTTAAGGATATCGATATCTCAACATTGAATATAACATTTGAGACCATTGTTAGTCAGCCTCACCCTCGTCGTGTCGGCAATTGTGATGCTTTTGAGTACGACAACGGCAAGAGAGACGAGCGTGAGGTGGAGAACTTGAGGAAGCGTCTTGGATCAATGAAGGTTGTTGCTCGAGCGAAAGTTACCCAGGACCGTATATACAGCTCTGCGTATCACCCTGACACCTCAAAAGATTTGATTTTCTTCGGCGGTATGTTCTAGTCTCTAACGAACAGGAAATTTTTCATTTCGCAAACCAGATAAACACGGGGAACTAGGCATTTGGGATGCCACAGCACCTGCGGATGAAGTCTCCGACGAAGATGGCGGTCCCAAAGTTGGTGATCGAGGAAGTGGAAAATACTGGCGACTTCAACTACATTGGCCGGCGATTTCAAAGTCTTCAATATCCAACATTAAGTTCAATCCAGTGAATGCACACAGCGTGAGCTATTTGATTTATTACTCTACTACCTGCTGAACGATCTTGGAGGTCTATACAACATCTTACGATTGCACGATACGTAATTTATGTTTCGTGACAGGAGTTGCTCATGAAATCTATGCGAGCAAGGATGGCATTCTCATCACCCATGTTGATTTGACTCCTTCAGGACATGAGATGTGGATCTCTGATGGAATTGGGGGAGCAACACATCTTGATCTGAGAGAGAGAAAATCCAAAGCTCGTCGTTTCGGACTTTCTGACAATAAGATTGGGTGTATCAGCATAAACCCTAGCTATCCCAACCTGATTCTGACAGCGAGCAATAATCGCACGCTTAAGTAGGGCCCTTATACCAGCCTCATTACTCTTATTTGTTCATTGTGTTTTTCTAGGGTTTGGGACGTACGGAAACTGCAAACGTTCGCCAGCCAACTTTCTGACTCAGAGCCCGCAAAAGGAGGAAGTGGTCAAGCCGAAGAGTCAACGCTAGAATACGATTACGATGCCGTGATTGACTTTAACAATTCGAAGAAAGGTCTGGGCTTGCTCCGGGGCGAATGGCCTCACGACAAATCATGTAGCTCTGCGTACTGGGACCCTCGCGGAAGGCAGATTGTCAGTACGAGCTATGATGACACCGTGCGATGTGGGTACAATTAGTCGTGTAGCTCTGGGTGTCTTGCTGAGTGATTTGGTAGTGTGGAGTTTGGACTCTTCAGCCCTAAATAGCTCTGACCCATTTAAGAGCTTCAAGCCTTTCAGCCGCATCCACCATAATTGTCAGACAGTGAGATTGACTTCAGCCACCACTAACCTACCCGGCCTTGACAGAGAGTTCAGGGGCGTTGGGTGACAATCCTGAGGGCGCAATGGAGCCCCAATCTAGATGTGATTCCCCACTTCACAGTGAGTGCTAGTTTACTCCCCGTCATCGATGTTCTTCACGTGTCGCTATAGATTGGCAATATGGAACATTCTCTGGATATATTTTCTGGTAAAGGCGATCTTTTGGCACGCTTGTCTGATCCTGAGCGGTAAGTATGATCAAGGCTGCCTTACACCTGCTGACCTCTAGTTAGGATAACTGCTGTACAAGCGGTTACGTGCTCCCATCCCAAGATAGTAGAGCGTGCGGCAAGTGGCAATGGAAGTGGTCGTTGTGTACTCTGGGCACCATCCGATGATTAATTATGCCAAGTCCTATTTTCACCCAATATCTTGTGTGAAGTGATTTATAGAATTTAATTTTATAATTGTATAATGACTACTCCCTCGGATAGAGATTTCGACATCTTCATGAGTGAAACTCTCAACATAGTCCCACACTCTGAATCAAGCATAGAAACTGAGCATGGCTGGTTTGTCGAGCGTTTCTACAAGGCAAAAACCTAATGTGATGGAGGAAATTTCGAGTCATTTTCCAATTCCAAAGAATGAAAAAGTTAGGAAGCTTCTATCTTCTCGCTTCTGTTCTGAAAAAGGTCCAACAGTTGATTGAATTCGATCTGATTGGTAACAATTGCCATCTGGGAAACGTCGAATTTTGCAAGGAAGGAAAATGAAAGTAGTGCGGAAGTTCAGTGGTATCGGCACAACTGTCATCTTCGTGACACCCATCCCTTAGAACCAAGTCTCCGATGTCTCACAGCAACTAACACTAGGGACTCCAACGAGGATGCTGGGAAGTGTTGCAATTCAAAACCCTGTTTCTGCTGACAGGCTTAATTTCCGAAAATCACTTTCGCGCTCACAGTCAGTCGGAGCACGACGATCAATAGCTTACGAGCGTAGACGAAATGTTGGTCAACATGAACGGCAACAACGACGAGTTCCACTCAATCCGCATACACATCATTCCAGTCCATCTCGGACTCTGCCGTCAAGTTCATTTCGGAAGGATGTGTCGTTGGACGTGGTGCGGAATCCGTTACCGCAGCAGCAGGATCTGTAGCAACTGGTCGACAAGTTGGAGCGAACTTCTCATTCTCATTCTCTCTGATGATATCCCACATATCATCGTCATCGATATCCATCTCATCCACCTGCTTAGAAGTGATGGGAGCATTTCTTGATGTAGACTTTGCTGAAGTTGCAGAAGACTGGTTTGTAACTTCCCCAAGAGCAGCCCACATCTCTACGTCACTAAGATCCTCTGTGAATTGCGTGGATGCCACATGTGGCTTTGATGATTGCTGCTGCGTCGGCTGTAGTGTCTGAGCTACTTCTAGGTCTTTCCAGAAACTTTCATCCTCGAAGTCATCGTCAACAATTGTTCTCTTCTTCGCTCCCGTTGATGTCGAAGTAGATGACCTCTCGTTATGTCCAGAACGGGAGAAAGGACTGCCGTCGTCTGGGAAATCACTGGTTGGAGTACGGGAAGAGGGTGGAAGGGAAAGGTGAGAATGGTCTGTTTCTGGATGTGAAGACAATGAATGAGGTGTAGTGAGAGTCCCAGACGCTGGGTTTTTGCTACCCTCTTTGCTGACCTTGGCATTCTTATCACCAGAGTCTGAATCTGATGAGAAGTCACCGTCAATTTCACGTCCTTTACTGTGTGCCTCCTCTCTCCAGACGGACAAGGCTACCTAAAAGAAACAGATTCAGATAGAGCAAGACCTCTCTGAGGTGTATACCTACCTGCATTCGTTTCGCGTGGCACATTTTCTCTATTCGTACAACAGTGTCATGAAATTTTAATTTAGGATGAAGCTTGTGAGTCCAGAAGTTGTACACTCGCATGAGACGACTCAGATCCTCAGCCTATGGTTTTCTTTGAGTGAACACTCTCAGTCGATCAACAAGAGAGACACACCTCCCGACCCTTTCCTTTCACTTTAAAGTCTTTGACAAGAGATATCAATTCGGGGAAACCAGTGGGACCAAGCAAAAGACTCTCATTCAATGGTGCAGGCCTGGCTCGTTTTTGAGTATCCTTAGCCTTGTCAATTTTCGATCCACGAGAAGCGTCTCCAGAAGTACCATTTTCGCGTGTTGGTGAACTCGACGGCATGATGGGATGAAGTGTTAAAGGTCTTGGGTGCCTTTCCTGTGCCTCCCTTTCCATAGCAGCCACATCAAGATCTTCAGTCTTCTTGAAACTCAACCCTTCATCGTTCTCTGCATCGGCAAATAACGCCTCGACATCATTGTCTATCCCAGGATCATTCGAAACTGGAGGTGCCTTCACGACACCGCGTCTCATCCCACCACCTTCACCCTCTGAGTCCGATAAGAATAATGCTTGTTTCTGTCGTTTAAATGGCCGCTGTACTTGTACTTCATCATCGTCTGTGTCATTATGGCGAGGTGTGACTGGTGCGTCCCAGATGTCGTCAATAGAGGCCATTATACCACGCGTTATTGTGATGTGTTTGGTGTCCGACACGACAGTGAATATCCATCACGTGATAGATACTAAACCTGCTCTGGATGGACGCAGCTATTACCACTCACAACGATACCCCTGTCGTTGCAGACGGTATCAAGTATTGGACGGCACAGCCAGCGACGTACGATGGTGTATTAGGTAGGTGTATGCAGCTCGAAAAATTTGCACTCACCTCATCGATCCAAATGGCAGGTGGATTCGGTACTGGGGTGACTATCTCTCCGTAAAATAATATGAGATTGACAACTCTGACCATACATAGTCACTACCACGCTTGGAAAGTCTTGGTTCGCGCCTGTTCCTCCTACATCTCTATCCATCACTGTCTATCGTTCAATCCGCCTTCAAACCCACGAGTTCAAAGTCCCACCCCGGCTCCGAATTTGTCACCCGAACGAGACGCATCCGTGCACTCGACGTCGGTGCTGGTATCGGCCGCGTTACATGTGATACTCTATTACATCTTGCAGACGATGTTATACTCCTCGAACCTGTTACATCCTTCGTTCAAGAAGCGTTAGCGCGAGGACGCGCAAGTTTCGATCCATCAACGCCTGATCATCTCCGGTGGAGAGGCATCGCGGAAAAAACAAAAAGTGTAACATTTTTACAAGGAACATTGCAAGAATTCGATCCTTTGAACCCGCATCGCGTGCAATTTTTGGATCGAATAGGATACGAACCGCCGGAACCGCAGTACGACATTGGTAAAGGATTTGACGTGATCTGGTGTCAGTGGTGCTTAGGTCATTTATCCAATGAGGATCTAGTCAAGTTTTTCAGACGCTGTAAAGCAGCTCTCAAAGAACGTGAAAAGGGCAACAGCGTAATCATAGTGAAGGAGAATTGCTGCTCAGACTATGACGACCAAGCAACTATCACCTTCGACGACGAAGACTCGAGTCTGACAAGGTGAGCTGGAATCTAGGATCTAACAGTGATTGTAAATTTAACCGGTTTTCCAGATCAGATAAGGCTTGGAAGTTACTGTTTGCTGCTGCGGAATTAACACTTGTACACGAAAAAATCCAACGAGGCCTGCCTCTTGGGCTATATGTTGTCAAGATGTAGGTTTTTGACTCAGCATACCATCTACCTGAACTCACATTTGGTATTGCAGGTATGCTCTACGATAGATTAATAAGGACCTCGTCTGGTTACAAATCAGACGTAAATTGAACACCACATTGAAACAGATGAATTGGAACAAGAAAATCAATTCCTGTTTCTATGGGATACTGTAATGCAAAAAATAAATGCATCGGATGTGTCGTCTACTGAACAGCCTGCTGGTTGGAGCGGTAGGCATTGGCAGCACCGAGCCCACTTGCAACAATGACATCACTGAGCTTTTGTCGCGTCTGGGGAACCCGTTCCCTCAGTGCAGAGAATTGCTGAGCCATCTTATCTAGGTGAGGCCAGTTTTCATCGGATGTGGCTTCAGAGAGTGTAACTAGCTTGAGCTTATGAGGACGATGAAAAGACACCTGGTGAGGGTGCTGTAAAGTCTTGCAAGAAGATTGTTCCCTGGTGACCTGGGTGTTGTAATAATTTAGAAGGGGAGATGTGGCTTCGTAGAATGCCTCCAAGCGTCGAGAAAACGTTTCCTGGGCGGGTAAACATCTGTCAGTACTTCACGGCAGCAAAACAGCAGATTACATACGGGATTGTCATCTGGGCGCTTGACGAGAAGTTCACCTGTTATATCGTCGACACCATCCACCTTTGGGCGATTATAAGACATGTTGTAAACACGACCTGATGAAGGATGAACCCAACGATCGGAAATTCGTTGAAGGATAACGTTATCTGAAACATCAATGTTAACGACGAGAGTAAGCGGTATATTATGTTTGCTGAGACACAGAAGACGTTCAATTATACATCCGGAGTCGTTGATACTCGTAACAAACTCACTTGAGGTGGGCGTCTAAGAGTTCTCCTTGTCCAAGAGTTCTAGGGAAACCATCCAAGATCCAATTCTGGGAATGCATGAATCAATCATTCGAACCCCAAAAAAACAACAGTACATCCCAGACCTACCTTATTCCGGAGTCCGTCGAGTTCGTGAGTTACAACCTTCAACATAATTTCGTCAGGTATCAGACCACCCCTGGCAACAATATCCTCAGCCTCCCGCCCTATGTCCGTTCGCTCGGCAATGTGTTGACGCAAAAGATCACCTGTGGAGACTGAAACTAGGTCATACTTCTTTACCAAACGCTGTGCTAAGGTGCCTTTCCCAGCTCCAGGCTTGCCGAACATGATCATACGAAGAAACCGTGTAGGTTTCTCAAGCTCCTCGGACGGACTGACGTTAACATGGGTACCGATGGGACCATTGATCTTGTGTGTCGACGTGGGCGGAGTATAATTTTTACGAAGGGTATCAAGGAAAAAGGCTTTCGTGGTGGCTGGTGAGGTCGTAAAATGGCGCTGTCGCGTGATAGATGCAACAGTGGTGTTGATGGTGCTAACGCGGGAACTGCCTGCCGTAGGTGAGTTTCGTGCAGCCGAGCGTAAAGTGTAAGCTGCTGGAGTCTGCATTTTCAAGCCAAACGGACAATCGTCAGAGTGGAAATACGGATGAGGAAGAGGAAGATAAAAAAAGAGGTCAGACGACAGAAAAGTACAATGTGTTATCCCGATAACTATCCGCTTGGGACGATAAGCAGCTGATTAATGAATAGCTCAAACCCACCCGGAGCAACGTGGTTGGATTTCTCAGCTGTGTACAGAGTATTCAAATGTATTGGTGGAGAATAGGAGTTGTTTTGACAAAATCCCGACCTGACGGCGCAATGGCCGAAATTCTAGAATTGCTACCTGAGTATTTTCAGTGGGTCTCGACCTCAAGGGGTGGATGTCCATATTATCACATTTCATCTACAAGAATACCCTGTCCCCCGTTATAAATAAATCACACTAGAATCAGCGCCTATGAATGATTAATGCGGATGTAATTACACAAGTTTGAAACGACTGCTTAGATTCTACGCGAATACCCTCTCTGCTACGATTTCGTCATTCAGAGTCATCACCTTCTAATCTTATCTAGCCGTAGCTCACCCAAATGGTCTGCACGTCTGGACCACCTAGTTGGTATCCTGCGCAGCTCTGGTATGAACTACGGCGTTGGCATTCGTATCACCACTTCCAGTACCTCCACTTTGGGACCACCCAATCAACTCCCGCATCCGCTGGACTCCAACTATACCACGGACACCTTTACGGGAGTCCAAAGCGATCATGATAGCATCCGCGACATGATCCACATGGATCGGTGGTGTCTCCAGTGCATTAGCCATACTTTCAAATAGTGAAGGTTGTCTGGACACCCCTGAACCTCCCAGCAATTCCTCGGTTGACTTTGAAGTTGGTATTGAGTTTCCCATTCCCATTCCCTCCGATACCGCCCCTCTTGCTCGCATGTCCCATACTTGTTTATCCTTATCCAATCTTTGAGGAAAAAATGACCCGAGTGATCGGAGAATACCTGATGGTGTTGGAATTGTTCGAGGTACTTTGGCATGGACCGTCGCCAAAAGGTCGAATAGAACCGCTGCAGGTGTCGTAAGGGGTCGTTGATGTGCATGATAAACTAGACCTGCAGATCCAATAATGCATGCCAAAGTGATTCACAAGACCATGAGCGATTACCCATCACCATATGAGAAAATCCCAGTACAAACAAGATTCGAATTAGAACACACAAATCCAATGAGAGAGTGGAACACGCACTCGGACGAATGTATACGCCTCTAAAGTTGGGAGCACTCGTCATGATCTCTTCAATCCCCCTTTCGGCTTCCCATTTTGTTTCGATATAGCGCGCCGGAATCACGGGACGAAAAATATCTTCTGCAGAAATGTACACAAATGGGCGCGGAACGTTGATATCTGCACTTGCAGGTCTTGAAGTCACGAATGCCCTGCAGACTCGTAGTGCTGTACCAGTACAACCGAATCCGTGTCGTGAGTACCCGTGAACGTATGGTCCATTCGAGAATCACAAGTCGCAGTGCACCGATCAAGCCCGGGAAGGGTTCAAAATGGGGAAACGGTAATTAAAATCGTCAGCAAGTCGCAGATCAGCAATTTGTGAGGATGGAAAGGCACAACAAAGCAAAGATTACGGTGTAACAGAAATAAAGGCTTACCAGAATCTCGATTCATGACCTCATACGTGCCCCTCTTCGCCTGTTCCCCGAGTTGTTGGTGCTTCTCAAGGGGATTTCCTCCACTCCCACCGGCAACGACGTTTCTCCAGAAGCAGCAAAGTAGCCCAGGAACATCCCCGGACCTGATAGCACGCTTGTACGCTCCGTCCGCATCTTCTAAAAGGGTGCCTAGCGTATGAACCACACCCGACACTTCTGAAAAAGTATGCGCAAAACTTTCGGGGTGGAGTGCATCACCCTTTTGCCAGTCCACCTAGTAATAGCATGATCCATTCCGTTAGCACTAATTCCTTTTTCAGAAAACGAATCAATCCTCGATGAAAAGGGAGGCATCTGGGGGTGAACTGTCGCATTGCTGAATTCCTGGTCCCTTGGAAGCCAAGCGTGCAACAGGAACGTGTCCGCATTCACACGTTCATTAAGCCAAGTGGGAGACATGAAACATTAAAAGGGGTGAATCACCCACAGCAGCGCGATCCGCAACAAAAAAGCACTAGTTGCATTGTCATCTCAACCGCAGGGAAATGTTGGATGCCAGAGCAGAATTAACTGCTGCTGAAATAGAACAGAACGGAGTCGCAGAGTTCGAAACGCAAGCCACCCATGAATGATAGCAAACGGGGAGCAGAATGTGAGAAAAGATGTTGAAAGTGCATGAAAAGAAGCCAACAAGCAGCAAGTGATTCCAGTAAAGAAGCAGTTGGGATGCGTATGAACCAGAATTGTAGCCAGAGGAAGTTTTGCAATAACCTTGTTTGCCCATGCCGGAGTGTGCCCTCTTGGCGTGCGATATGGTTGTCCCGAGGAACTAAAGGTGTGAGGTGGGAAGATATTTGCCCATGGGATGGATAACGTTGGAACACCATTGTCTGTCAGAACGATCCTGGTCAAGGAAAAACTTGCAAACTTACCTGATGCTAGTGACCTCTATCCCTCGTGCTATAGCAGCTTTGCAAACAGCAGAACCTGTGGACAGGTCATAACTCACGAATTTTGTCCTGAGAAAGATGTATACCGATGAATCCATTCCCACCTACGACAAGAATACGTTGTAAGGTAGGACTCATGTCTGTCAGTGAGTTATGTTCACGTTTTCGTAGATCTAGGAGTTCCGTAAAAACCTAAACCTATTATCCTGATATGGAATTGACTTTGACGTGATTCTAGCCCCAAGACCC
>Ga0157367_1001220_pt1 | contig 11454 bp, 8 predicted proteins | sample AttbisABBM2_FD_113142 | JGI IMG/M metagenome (GOLD analysis project Ga0157367, IMG submission 113142) | Fungus gardens microbial communities from leaf cutter ant in Botucatu, State of São Paulo, Brazil - Atta bisphaerica ABBM2 | ecosystem: Host-associated > Fungi > Mycelium > Unclassified ...
CAACGCGCGGGCGACGGCGCGGCCGGCCCGTGGTCGCTCGACCTGCTGCCGCTGATCGTCACGCCCGAGGACTGGGTCGCGATCGAGCGCGGCGTGCTGCAGCGCGTGCGGCTGCTGAACGCGACGATGGCCGATTTGTACGGGCCGCAGACGATCCTGCAGCGCGGGCTGCTGCCGCCCGCGCTCGTGACCGGCCACCCGGGCTACCTGCGCGCGATGCGCGGCGCACGCGTGCCGGGCGATACGTGGCTGCATGTCGTCGCGTTCGATCTCGCGCGCGGCCCCGACGGCCAATGGCGGATCGTCGCGCAGCACACGCAGGGCCCGTCCGGCCTCGGCTATCTGCTCGAGAACCGGCTGATCGTGTCGCGGCTCTTTCCGCGCGGCTTCCGCGGGCTGCGCGTGCAGCGGCTCGCGTCCGCGTACCGGTCGCTGCTGCAGAGCATGCAGGCGTTGAGCCCCGCCCGCAAGAATTCGCGGATCGTGCTGCTGACGCCCGGGCCGCACAGCGCGACCTACTTCGAGCATGCGTATCTCGCGCGCTACCTCGGCCTCACCCTCGTCGAGGGCGGCGACCTGACCGCGCGCGACAACCGCGTCTTCCTGAAGACGCTGCGCGGGCTCGAACCCGTGCACGGGATCCTGCGGCGCGTCGACGACGCGTGGCTCGATCCGCTCGAACTGCGCCCCGATTCGCTGCTCGGCGTGCCGGGCCTGCTGCAGGCCGTGCGCGCGGGCAACGTGCTGCTCGCGAATGCGCCGGGCTCGGGCTTCCTCGAGTCGCCGGGCGTGCTCGCCTTCATGCCGCGCCTCGCGGAAGGGCTGCTCGGCGAAACGCTGACGCTGCCGGCCGTGCATTCGTGGTGGTGCGGCGAGGCGGCCGCGTGCGACGACGCGCTGCCGCAGCTTGCGCGCAGCATCGTGAAGCCGTCGTATCCGCCCGAGGTGCAGGCCGGCGGCGCGTTCGACCCGGTGATCGGCGCGCGGCTCACGCCGGCGCAGCTGGCCGAATGGCGTGCGCGGATCCTGGCCCGGCCCGAGCATTACACGGTGCAGGCCGACCTGCCGTTGTCGCAGGCACCGACCTGGCCGGGGCACGACGCGTCCGACGGTAGCGGCGGCGCGCGTATCGTGCCGAAGCCCCTGCTGCTGCGCGTGTTCGCGCTCGCCGACGGCGCGCAGCGCTGGCGGCTCTTGCCGGGCGGACTGTCGCGGGTCGGCACGCGCGATACGCTGTTCAACGCGCCGATGCCGCGCGGCGGCAGCACGGTCGATACGTGGGTGATGACCGAAGGCATCGTCGATTCGACGACGCTGCTGCAGACCCATCTCGGCCCCGACGATCTCGTCGAGCGCCCGCGCGCGATCGCGAGCCGCGCGGCGGAGAACCTGTTCTGGCTCGGCCGCTATACCGAGCGCGCGACCAACCTGATGCGTCTCGCGCGCGCCGCGCTAGAACGGCTGCGCGGCGAGGACGACGTCGACAGTCCCGCGCATCTCGAGTTGATCGACACGTTGTGCCGCGACACTGGCCTGATCGCGCCCGACGCGCCGAACGCCGTCGATGCGCCGCGTGCGTTCCAGTACGCGCTCGCGACGTCGTTGACGCGCGGCGCGGACCGCACGTCGGGCATCGCGTCCTGCCTGTTCGGGATGCGCGGCGCGGCTGCCGCGATCCGCGAACGGCTGTCGAGCGATCAGTGGCGGCTGATCGACGACGCGACCCAACTGTTCGCCGACAGCGCCGATCATCCGGAAGCCGAGGAGCAGATCGGCAACGAGGCACTGCAGTTGCTGGAGCGCCTCGGGCTGCTGCTCGGTGCGATCACCGGCGCGCAGACCGACAACATGACGCGCGACGACGGCTGGCGGCTGCTGTCGATCGGGCGGCAGATCGACCGGCTGGACTTCCTGTGCAGCGTGCTGAAGTTCGCGTTCGACGAAGGCGCGGTGCACCGGCAGGACGGCTTCGAACTCGTGCTGGAACTGTTCGACAGCACGATCACGTTCCGCTCGCGTTTCCAGCGCGGCTTCGACGTCGCGCCGCTGCTGTCGCTCGTGGTGCTCGACACCGACAACCCGCGTTCGCTCGGCTGGGTCGTGCAGGCGTTGCGCGGCCGGCTGACGAAGGTCGAGCGCAGCGAGGGCTATGCGCTGTCCGAACTGGCCGAGACGATCCCGGACGTGCCCGCATGGTCGCTGCACGAACTGTGTGAAACCGGCGTTGATGGTCGGCACGACACGCTGCTCGAGGCGCTCGACACGACCGTGAAGGCCGTGTGGGATTTGTCGAACGGGATCGGCGAGCGGTATTTCAGCCACGTTCGCGAGGCGGGCAGGACGCTATGGTGACGCCGAAACACGCGGCGAAGACGCCGCCCGGGGCCGGCCCCGGCAGTTCGAAGCAGGCAGCGGCGCCGGTCATGCCGGTGGCCTCGAATGCATCGACTACATCGGCCGCGTCGACTACGTCGGCTACGTCGGCCGGTCGTGTCCTGCGCGTGACGCACGATACCGAATACCGCTACGCGGCGCGCGTCGAATCGGCCCAGCACCAGGCGCGGCTGCAGCCGCTCGCGACGCCGCGCCAGCAGGTGCTGTCGTTCGCGCTCGACATCGAGCCCGGACCGGAAGCGGTCGGCACCGAGATCGACGCGTTCGGCAACGCGCGCGCATCGTTCGCGCTGAACCAGCCTCACGATGCGCTGCTCGTGCGCAGCCGCAGCGTGGTGCGCGTGAGCCCGCCCGTCTGGTCGCAGGGCGCACGCGGCGCGCCGCCGCCCGCGATCGCGCATCCCGATGCCGAACACGCAACCGCATGGGAAGCCGTGCGCGACCGCCTGCGGTTTCGCGCGGGGCAGCCGTACGACGCGGCGAGCGAGTTCGTGTTCGCGTCGCCGCATGTGGCGTGCGACCCCGAACTGGCCGCGTATGCGGCTGCCAGCTTCACGCCGCAGCGGCCGCTCGTGCAGGCCGCGTGGGACCTGATGCGGCGGATTCACGCCGACTTCGCGTATACGCCGAACAGCACCGACATCACGACGACGGCGCTCGATGCATTGCGATTGCGCAAGGGTGTCTGCCAGGATTTCGCGCACGTGATGATCGGCGCGCTGCGCTCGCTCGGGCTCGCCGCGCGCTACGTGAGCGGGTATCTGCTGACGCAGCCGCCGCCCGGGCAGCCGCGGCTGATCGGTGCGGACGCATCGCATGCGTGGGTCGACGTGTACGACCCGGCGTGGCCCGAAGACGGTGGCTGGCTGCAGCTCGACCCGACCAACGACCGCGCGCCGGGCGACGACTACGTGATGCTGTCGATCGGCCGCGACTATGCGGACGTGACGCCGCTGCGCGGCGTGATTCGCGGCGGCGGCGCGGATCAGGAGCTGAAGGTCGGTGTGACGGTCGAGCCGCTCGACGATGCGCGCTAAGGCCTGATGCACCGGTCGCCGGACGTTTAAGTCGTCGTTAATACTGCCCGCCTAGCATGGTGTTGCCGGCGAGCGGATCGGCCCCGATCCAGCGCCGCGGCACGCACGGGTGCGTCGACGTCACGGCGCCGCGCCGTCGCGCGTCGCCATTCCCTTGCAACGGCGGCAGACATGATCAAGAACTTCGACTACACGCTCGGCAACGAGACGATCGCGCTTTGCGCGAGCTTCGGCGCGGGCCCGGCGTTCCGCCGCGTGCTCGTGAGCCGCGCGGATTCGATGGAGACGCTCGTGGTGCTCGACGCGCGCGGCCTGTCGGGCCTGCTGAAGGTGGCGACCGAGGAGCCGGAAGGGTTGCTCGACGACGCGATCCGCAAGGTTGGCGATGAACAGCTCGTCGAGCGGGCGATCAGCGGCCGCACGATCGTCGAAGCCGCGCTATGAGCGGGGCGGCGCGTGCAGGCCGGCATGTCCGGCTGCCGCGCGCCGCGTGGTGTTGCGCGGTATGGGCTGCGTTGCTTACGCCGCGAACCGGTCCGTCGCCGCGAGCAGCGCCTTCAGGATGCCCGGTTCGTTGTATGCGTGTCCGGCGTCGGGCACGATTTCGAATGTCGCGTCGGGCCACGCTTTCGCGAGATCCCACGCGGTGCGCGCGGGCGTCGCGATGTCGTAGCGCCCCTGCACGATCACGCCCGGAATCCCGGCGAGGCGATGCGCGTCGCGCAGCAGCTGGCCTTCGTCGACGAACCCGCGATTCACGAAGTAGTGGTTTTCGATCCGCGCGAACGCGAGCGCGTAGTGGCCGTCCGCGAAGTGCGCGGCCAGCGCCGGGTCGGGCAGCAGCGTGATCGTGCGGCCTTCCCAGAGGCTCCATGCGCGCGCGGCTTCGAGCTTCGCGGCTTCGTCGTCGCCCGTCAGCCGGCGATGGTAGGCGGCCATCAGGTCGCCGCGCTCGGCTTCCGGAATCGGCGCGAGGAATGCTTCCCACAGGTCCGGGAACAGCCACGACGCGCCTTCCTGGTAGTACCACAGCAACTCCGCGCGGCGCATCGTGAAGATGCCGCGCACGACGAGTGCGCTTACGCGTTGCGGATGCGTCTCCGCGTAGGCGAGGGCGAGCGCGCTACCCCATGAGCCGCCGAACACGAGCCACTGTTGCGCGCCCACCATCTCGCGCAACCGCTCGATGTCGGCCACCAGGTCCCAGGTCGTGTTGTTGTCGAGGCTCGCATGCGGTGTGGAGCGCCCGCAGCCGCGCTGGTCGAACAGCAGGATGTCGTAGCGCTCGGGATCGAACAGGCGGCGATGGTCGGGGCTGCAGCCCGCGCCCGGGCCGCCGTGCAGGAACACCGCGGGCTTGCCGGACGGGTTGCCGCAGCGCTCCCAGTAGATGCGGTGGCCATCGCCGGTGTCGAGGTGGCCGTGGGCGTAGGGTTCGATCGGTGGGTACACAGGCAGGCTCCGGGTGAGGGTCGGCAGGAAGGCGGGCGAGGCACGGGCCGGTGGGCGGACGCCATACCGGGAGCGCCGATATTGCGGTGCCGCAAAATTCGTTGTGTCTGCATCGGACCGGCCGCCACCGGACAAGGCTTGTCATTATGCCCATTCAATCCGCTCATTGCCTGCCGATCGGCGCGGGCACCGCGGCCCGGTGTTCCGGGGCGCGTGGGCACGGGAATTTTTTCAGCAATTTCATTCCGATATTTTTCATACAAAATCCCGGCGGCATATCGGCGTGCCAGTCGGGCCGCCGTCATCTCCTGCTCCTTTACCGTGCCAACGGGAACCAGCCGATGAACCATCGCGTCACGCAGTTGACCGGGTTGCGCGCCGTCGCGGTGGCGATGGTAGTGGTCGGACACGCCGAGCACGTGCTGCCGGGCGGCTACACCGGCTGGTTCGCGCCGCTGCGGCTGATCGCCGACGGCCGGCTCGGCGTGCTGATCTTCTTCGTCCTCAGCGGTTTCCTGATCACCAACGTACTGCGCGCGGAATTCACGCGTACCGGCGGGATCGCGCTGACGTCGTTCTACGTGCGCCGTGCGCTGCGAATCTGGCCGGCTTGTTATGTGTATCTCGCGACCGTCGGTGTTCTTGCCGTCACCGGCTGGCTCGACGTCGATCGCCGCCAGTGGCTGTATGCGGCGCTGCATCTGTGGAACTACTCGGCCTGGTTCGGGCTGACCGGCGACAACGCGCTGCATCCGGACGGCGCGTGGTATCTCGGCCATTTCTGGTCGCTCGCGCTCGAGGAGCAGTTCTACTGGTTCTGGCCGCTGCTCTTCATGTACGGCGCCCGTCGCCGCGGCACGCGCTGGCTGGCCGCGCTGATCCTGGTCGTGCCGCTGGTGCGCGCGCTCACGTATTGCGTCGCGCCGGCGCTGCGCGGCCAGCTCGGGATGATGCTGCATACGGGTGTCGATCCGATCCTGATCGGCTGCTACGCGGCGCTCGAGCGCGAACGGCTCGAAGCGTGGATCGGCTCGTGGCGCGGCGAGGCGCGCATCGTGACGGCGCTCGTCTTCATCGTGCTGTTCGGAATGCCGCTTGCCGAACATCGGCTCGGCGGCTTCTGGAATGCAACCTACGGCGTGACGCTCGAGGCCGCGCTGATCGCGATCGTGATCGTCGTGCTGAATTTCCGCAGCGAGTTCTGGTGCGCGCGCTGGCTGCGGGCCGCGCCGGTCGTGTTCGTCGGCACGATCTCGTTCAGCCTGTATCTGTGGCAGCAACCGTTCGCGAATCCGAACCTGCCGATTGCGCATGCGTTCCCGCTCGGCATCGTGTGGGCGCTGCTGGCCGCGACGGCGAGCTATTTCCTCGTCGAGCAGCCGTTCCTGCGGCTGAAGGATCGCTACACCGCGCGCGAGGCGCGACGCGTGCGTGACGACGCGCTGCGCGGGCCGGCGACGCCGGAGTACATCGAGACCAACGCGATCAAATAGGACGGACCCGAGAACCGGCCAATCGCACCGCCATCGCCTTGCGTATCGGCTATCATCCCCAAGCCGAATTATTTGAAATTGCCGGATGCCTCGGGCTGCACCGCGACGCCGGCGGCCGACTGGATCGATTCGATAGGGGAGACACGTTTCATGCTGAAAAACTGGCGGCAGTTCTTGCCGAAGATCGGGCAAAGCATGAAGGACATCAAGGAGCTGAGTCCGTTGACGATCGACGGCTACCGGATGCTGCACCAGGCCGGCGCCGAAACCGGCAACCTGGATGCGAAGACGCGCGAGCTGATCGCGCTGGCCGTCGCCGTCACGACGCGATGCGACAGTTGCATCGCGAACCACGTGAAGAAGGCGATCGAGCTGGGCGTATCGAAGGCGGAGTTGACGGAGGCGCTGGGCGTGGCGGTGGCGATGAATGCCGGCGCGGCACTCGCGTTTTCCGGGCGCGTGATGGATGCGTACAACGACCTGTCGGACGCGCGCTGACGCAGCGCGTTACTTCATCGCCGAACGCGGATACCAGAAGGTCCGGAACATATCGATCCCGTACGACTTGCCGTCGTATTTGACGCCGGCGAGCGGTCGCTTGCGGCCACTTCCAGACTTTTAGTCAAGGGCTCAGGTCGTATTTGGAACGTCGCGGTCAACTTGCTTGGCTGACATTCGCGGCGGCGATCGTCGCGGCCGCCCCGATAGGCTATCCGCGCCGACGCGGATGCAATTCACGACGTTTGACGCGTCGATGCGGTTGGGAAGGCGGCGCGTGGACGTCAGCCTTCGACTCAACTAGCCGGGAATGCTCGACACCGCCCGAACGATTTCCTCGACGCACACCTTGATCGTTGGATGGTTACGTTCTCCGCGGCGATAAGCGACATAAATCTTGCGGCGCACCTCGGGCTTCAACTTGATCCACGCCACGCTGGCCGACGCCCGCTGAACTCGCAGGCCAGGGGCAACTGACACCGAGCAGCCAGAGGCCACCATCGCTTCGACCATTTCCGAGCCGCGGCATCTGGCGTTAATACGAGGCTCGAAGCCGGCGCGGCGGCATAGTTCGATGACGAAACCGCCGAAGGTGCTCCACGTCGATTCCATCGCCCAGGTTTCGTCTCGGAGTTCGGCAACACCCAGCGCTCGCCTATTGCTCAACGGATGATCCTTCGCGACCGCCACGTAAAGGACATCCTCCGCGAGCGGGACCAGCTCGATGTTCTCCCGATCTTTACCGGCTTCGATCGAAAGATCGTCGATCAGCGCGATGTCGGTTCGCCACGCCCGCAGTGCCGCAACCGCGTCGATGGGTTCCAGTTCCTCAAGTGCGATTTCCAGCCGCGGATAGGCGAGCCGCAACCGCTTGACCGCATCAGGCAGGACGAGAGATGCAATCGAAGGAAACGCGGCAATGCGAAGTTCGCCGACGATCTCGCGCCGCAACTCCGCCAGTTCCGAGCGCGCCTCGTCCAGTACGACCATCACCCGCTCGGCATGAGTGACCAATGCATGACCGGCCGGCGTCAGCCTCACGCCGCGGCCGATTCGTTCCGTCAGTTGAACGCCCGTATCCTCCTCCAGTTGCGCGATCTGCTGTGAAACAGCCGATGGCGTCAGGTGCAAAGCCTCGGCCGCGGATGCCATCGTCCCGCACCTCGCCAGCTCCACAAGTGCCTTCAGTCGCGCAAATTCCAACGCTCGCCTCCGCCCGATTGATCATTAAATTTGGCTAATGCATTACACCAAGAACGATAAGTATACGTGGATGAAATTGCAACTTACAGTGGCCGGCAGCAACAGAACGGACGGTTTTTCCCTCACTCCATTTTGCAGGAACGACCGTCTGCGCTGTCCTCCACCGTTTTTCATCGCGTGAAGAGAACAATGCACGACCACAAACTTAAGATCGCGGTACTTTTCGGCGGTACCAGCGAAGAGCGAGATGTTTCGATTTCCAGCGCCGCTCAAGTGATCAAGGCACTGCGAAGCAGCGGTCACAGCGTGGTGGCCATAGACACGGCACGCGGCCCACTCTCGCCAGAAGAGGATGCGCGCATCTTGACGTCGAGCGTGAACGACACTCCGCCGCCGCCCAACGTATTGGCCCAGTTGCCGTCGGCGGCTTTCGATCTGCTCCGCTTTCGCGAACTGACCGATGCCGATGTCGTGTTTCTCGCATTGCACGGCGGTACAGGCGAAGACGGCACCCTTCAGGCGATGCTCGACATGGCGGGCCTGCCCTACACAGGCAGCGGACACGTGGGTAGCGCGATCGCCATGAACAAGAACGTTGCAAAGCGCCTGTTCTCCTCCGGCGGCATCCGCACGCCGCGCTGGCTGATGCTGCCGGGCGACGCCGACGACATACTCCGGCGCGTAGGCTATCCGCTCATCGTCAAGCCAAATCGGCAAGGCTCGACGGTCGGGGTGTCGCTGGTGCGCGCGCCCGAAGCACTGGAAGACGCGGTGCAGCTTGCTCGCCGCTTCGACACGCAAGTGATGGTGGAGCAGTTCATCGAGGGCCGAGAACTGACGGTCGGCGTACTGGGCGCGCACGCGTTGAGCGTCGGTGAAATCTTCGTGAAGGTCGGCGAGGTTTTCGACTACCGGTCGAAATATCAGGCCGGCCATGTGCTCGAACAATTTCCAGCCAACTTGCCAGCAGCCACACTGGAAGCGGCGCAACGCATCGCGTTGCGTGCGCATGCACTGCTGGAACTCGACGGCTACAGCCGCACTGACCTCAGGCTCGATGCGCAGGGCAATCTTTGGTGTCTCGAGGTGAATACGCTGCCGGGCATGACCGCCACGAGCCTGCTTCCGCAGTCCGCAGCGGCATCTGGCATCGCGTTCTCGCAACTATGCGAGCAGATCTGTTTTGCAGCCGTCAATCGTCACAAGGTGCTTGTATGAGTATCGACAGGTCCGCCGCTTTCGCGCGCCATGCACAAGTGCGTCCCGTGGGTTTGTTCGGCTTCGATTCAATCCGGGTACCGCGCTATCGTCTGCTCGACGGCGCAACACCCATTCATGCTCTGCCGCGCCTGAGCGCGCATCTCGGAGGTGCGAACGTTTATGTCAAGCGGGAAGACCTGGGCAGCGTGGGAGGTGGCGGAAACAAGTTGCGTAAACTGGAACTTCTGATTGGCGAAGCATTGCAGGCTGGCGCCGACACGGTCATCACGGTGGGCGCGAGGCAGTCGAATCACGCGCGGCTGACCGCGGCTGCGGCAGCCCGCGCGGGCATGCGATGTGAGGTCGTTCTCGTACGATCGGTACCGCGCGAGGACATCGACTACACCGAAAGTGGCAACGTCCTGCTCGATAGCCTGTTCGACGCGCGTGTGCACGATTTGCCGGCCTCTGCCGATGCGATGGCCTATGCAATCGCACGCGCGGACGAATTGCGCGCAGCCGGCCGCCAAGTCTATGTTTGCCCGTTCGGTGGATCGAGTCCGATTGGCTGTGTCGCCTATGCGGCTTGCGCAGCCGAAATCGCGCAACAATCCAAGGTACTAGGCCTGCACTTCGATCACATCGTTGTGCCTAATGGAAGTGGAGGCACGCATGCCGGGCTGGTGGCCGGATTCGCGGCGCTCGGCCACGGCGCAATCGAAATCGACGCCTACACCGTCTATGCCCCAGCCGTAGACGCTCATCGCATCACGCTCGACAAGGCGCGACAGACAGCCCGGATCATCAATTTTCAGGGGGAGATATGGCCCGATGCAGTTCGCGTCGACTCATCGCAACTCGGCCCAGGCTACGGATTACCAACGGACTCGATGCGCAGCGCCGTCCGCTTGCTGGCCTCGCAAGAGGGGCTACTGCTTGATCCTGTCTATAGCGGTAAAGCGTTCGCGGGGCTGATTGAAGGTGTCACGACAGGTCGTTATGCATCAGATAAAAACATTCTCTTTGTCATGACCGGAGGATTGCCTGGCTTATTCGCCTACCGGCAAGAGTTTCAGGCTGCCTAACGTGGCTCGATGAGCCAGCCAGGATGTCCAGAAATGTCCCGGAGAAAGAGCACGAATCGCTTTTGACTGCTGCCTGCCAAACGCCGCCAATAGGTCCGGTCTTTTCCGGAGCTTCGCGAACAACAAAAAAGGCCCTTGCGGGCCTTTCGTCGACGAAGGGGGCAACGTTACTGCGTCAGTGCCGTAAAACCTTCGAGCAACCGCTCGACATCAGCCGCTGCAATCGCGCCCATCGTCGAGATCCGGAACAGTTCCTTCGACAACCCGCCTTGCCCCGCGTAGATCACGAAGCCACGTGCCTTCAACCCGTCGTGCAGCGTCTCGTACGTGACGCCCTGCGGCAGCCGGTACGCGCGCAGCACGACCGACGACGCGCCTTCCGGCAGCACGAGCGGCATCCCGCGTTCAGCGAGCCCAGCCTGCGCCTGGTCGGCAAGCGCCTTGTAATGCGCATGCCGCGCCCGCCAGCCGCCAGCCTCGTCAAACTCGCGCAGCGCCTCGACGAGCGCGTAGTACGCGTGCACGGACGGCGTGAATGGCGTATTGCGCTGATCCTGCAGCTTGGCGAGCCGGCCGAGATCAAGGTAATACGTGCGGCTCGCGGCCTTCGCGAGCGCGCTGCGGCGCACGATCACGAACGCCGCGCCCGGCACGCCGTGCAGGCACTTGTTCGCGGTCGCGGCGACTGCGTCGATCACGCCGCCGGTGAAGTCGATCGCTTCCGCGCCGAAGCTGCTGACGCCATCGACGAGCATCTTCACGCCGCGCGCGCGGCACACCTCGGCGATCGCACCGAGATCGTTCAGCCGGCCGGTCGTCGTTTCGTGATGAATCACCGCGACGTGCGAATAGCCGCCCGCGTCGAGACGCGCGGCGATCTGCGCGAGATCGGGCGCCTGCATCCATTCGTGCTTCAGCACCTCGTGCGCGATCCCGTACTGCGTCGCGATCTGCGTGATGCGCTCGCCGTACACGCCGTTCTCGATCACGAGCAGCTTGCCGTCCTGCGGCACGAGCGCCGCGATCATGCTTTCGACGGCGGCGGTGCCCGAGCCCGTCATCAGCACGGCGGCCCATTCGGCCGGATCGAGC
>Ga0157367_1001223_pt1 | contig 11435 bp, 11 predicted proteins | sample AttbisABBM2_FD_113142 | JGI IMG/M metagenome (GOLD analysis project Ga0157367, IMG submission 113142) | Fungus gardens microbial communities from leaf cutter ant in Botucatu, State of São Paulo, Brazil - Atta bisphaerica ABBM2 | ecosystem: Host-associated > Fungi > Mycelium > Unclassified ...
ATGCGCGCGGCAGGCATTGAATCGAGTTGGAACGGGGCATAGATGGGGGAAAGGCACTGAAGACAGGTTGAGTGTGAGCTGTTCATCGATGCCCACAAAGTACCTAGCATTAAATTCGCTCTGGATAACGAGGTAGCCAGTATGATAGTCGCTCCACGCTTTTCCAATCCCGCTATCCTGGCCTCGTGCCCGCTAACGCCTCAGAAACTACCTACCGTTGAGGCGCTTTCCTGATGCAAGAACTCCGCTTTCCAAGCTTCGTGTCTATCGTTGACGTGACCGATCATTCGCGTCCTTCACCGGAGAATATGGTATTCGTCATCGAACGCTCCGAGACGGTAGCGGTGAACCTCGACACCGCTGATGTCATGGATTGGCAAAACTAATTGCATTTTACATAATAACTATGATCGAAGTTTTTGATTGTTGCGGCTAGATTGAAATGTCCGCTTTTGGCTATGGAAATGTCCGCTTTCGGGCCACGTAGGCTGACCGGCCGCGGGCAATCCAGCGCCCGATGGCGCAACGGAACGGATCACGATGACGATGCGCGAGCTGGACAGGTTCAGGGGTCATTCACGACGTGGCGGACGGCCTCCAACATCGATGCGTGGCTGGCGCCAGATCCATCCCGCCGAGCCGAACTGCACGAGATCGTCCAACCATTGATTTCATGAAAAATCTTATTGAGCAAATCGCCGCCGCCAAGGTATTTTCCGGTAAGGAGGAGTCCCCCCATAATCACAGCTGCGCCGCCCAGTGTCAGTCCAACGGGGAGCATTGGGAACACCAATCCAGCCTCGCCGATTGCCGGAATAACCGACAATAAGCTGCCTAGAGCGCCAAGCGTAGCAACGCCTGCCGCAGCGACATTTAGCGAGGCGCTATCAATTTGGGAACTATTGCCTGACTGAACCGCTTGATTGTATTGGGTATATGCATCGGTGAGCTTTGATACGTTGAATGCATAAGATTCCATTGCAGCAGGCCCACCTGCCGCGACATTTATACCATCGGCGAGAGCGGAAATGCCCGGGGTAATTGTATTGAAAAGAATACACTCGTGATAGACGTTACAATTGCGTTCGCGACTCCGATCGTGCCATCCTGCGCGTCGCCTGAGCCAGTGCCCCCACCATCCGACGATCCACCTCCGGAGTCGCCGTGGACCGCTATATAACCGGAAACGCCATTGTAAATTGCATTCCAAACCCCAATAATGACAGCCGTTAAGTCCGTCATGATAACCCCCGATCAATTTTTGTTGATCTTAATCAAGTTAATTTTTTGCTTTTTATGTAACTTGCGCCAATATCACTTCTGCTTCTTTGTGTTCGAGTACACAATTCTTCCTATTGCTATCAGGCCGATTGCGCCAAGCAATCCGGAGCCCCAGGCCAATATGGTCAATCCGTGGACAATCCGTTCGAAACCGGCGGGATCGGTCATACGTGTCGACTGAACTATTCGGCCTCTGCCCATAGCGCTGGCGACGCCGGATTCGATAGCCTTTTTCACGAGAAAGGCCATTAGCGCGGAGTAAGAAATTAGAACAGCCGAAATAATTGCAAGTGCCCACGGAATGTTTTTTTGCGCCATGTTCAATACTTAGGTGACCCCTTGTTTTGGCAAATAGCCGTGGTTAATAAAAAATGCGCGGCAGTACCATAATCATCAGTACCCCACTGATCAAGAATAGCGACCAGTGATACGGGCGGAGTCGCTGGAAGGATATAGCAACGGCCTTATCGGCCCTACAGGCTCGTTTCGCGATATATCCTGAGACAAAAACCAGTCCTACGAAAATAGGAAGGAGTGCGATTTGTTTGAAAAATAGGGAGAGCAACATCCCTGCCATTCCAAGCGTCTGGCCAGTGCATGCGACTATTGCGACCGTATTTAAGCTCATCGCGCCATCCCTCGCATGGATGAAGTCCACGCTTCATCAATTAACGAACGCGCCGCAGCGCGGGCGGTAATGGTTACCGCTTTGAAACTTTTCGTTTCAAGTTGTTGCATTTTGGTATTAAAGGCGATGGGCTATCGATGTGCAAGGCCGCGTTTACCCGGCCAAACATCACAGGAATCGATGTGCTGCTGGATTGTCTCTCGCCGGATTTCTAATGTGTTTCGGAAATATTTCTATTTGTTTTCAATTTCCGCATCATCGCAAGCCCGAGGGCTCGATCTTTTTTAGGAGATGCCCGAGATCGCGCTCGGGGATTTTGATCTTTATCAAAATCGGAAAAAATACTGCCGTAGAATTATTCAGCTTGGGTGCAGCTTCTGGCGAAGATATCTCTCACGATTCCGCACATCACGCACGTTCGATCTCGTGGCATGGGTTTCACGCTGGGGCGGCACCCGTTGGCGCTGCCGCGCGATCGGACGGCGTTCGATCGCCTACAGTCGGCCGAGCAGTTTCAGACGTTCCGCAGCGGCCAGCTCGCGCGCGCGTGCGGATTTGTGACGGTGCGGCAGCGACCTGGCACGGCGAACGGCGTACTGTTCATGACGCTCGAAGACGAAACGGGCCAGGTCAACGTGATCCTCTGGCCCGGCCTGCTGGAGAAGTTTCGGAAGGAAGCGCTCGGCGCTGCGCTGCTCGCGGTCTATGGTGTATGGCAGGCCGAAGGGAAAGTGCGGCACCTGATCGCGAGCAAGCTTGTCGACCGCTCCGAACTGCTTGGAACGCTGCCGACGACAGCGCGCGAGTTCTGCTGAGTCTCGCGGCGTTGGCGGCCAGATGCACCGAATTGTTACTCTTGGTTCGGCGACCAGTTCCAGTGCGTCTTGCCCCACGCGCTGCCCTCGATCACCGGCATGATCTCGCCAGCCTCAAAGTATCGCCGGCTGCCGGCCTTGGCCGGCGTTTGCCACCACCCAGCCACCGGACACGCGTTCCCACCCGGCACGCTTGCATGGTCCGGACTATCGCTTTTCTCGGACGGCACGATCGTCGGCGGATCCGGAATCGGTTGCGCGCCCGGCAGGTCGAAGCGAGCAACCCATGCGCGCGCGTTCTTTGTGTCGGCGCTGGGTAAGTCTGGAATGTACGTATGCAACGCGTCCGGCTTCGGATCGCGCAAGATACGCAGGACACTGTTCACGAACACATACGGCTCGGGAAGACCTTCCTCCGGTGCGCCGAGGCGCGGAAAATCGCCGGCGCGAATGAGCAGGCTCGCGTTCAGGCGCTCGATGTGGATGTCCGAACGATTCAGCTGTTTCCGCACCTCCGCTTCGCCGCCGAGCCGCTCAATGAACAGCTCGCCTAGGATCGTGTACCAGTTCACGCCTTTGATGAAACCCCACCGGGCGACCTTGGCGCCCGGGTGCAGCCCCGGATAGAACGCTGTCATGGTAGACGTCGACTCACCTTCGTACGACGATGGATCGTATTCACGCGCCAGCAAATGTGCCGTGCTATCGATGTCCAGCCCACTGAAGCGTTCTGCCAGTGCCCATTCCTGTGGCATATACCGGTGGTAGCTGAACGGCAAGATTGGCGCCAGGCCGCCGTAGCCGCCCTGAACATTCAATCGCTCGCACACAAAGCGAAGGAAACCCTCGTACAGAGCAAGGCCGTCTGCGGTCGTAACGAGAGCCATCGGGACGTTGAATTTCAGCATCGACAGTCCGGACTCCTGCCCTTTTGGTGCAGTCCAACCTTGAGGCGAGACGTAGTCCTCGGGATTCGCCATGCTCGTGAGGACTTGCACGTTGTATTCCGCAGCAGTGTCCTGATCGGTAGTGCTCGATCGAATCACGCTAACGGACAGATACGACGGTGTGTCCTGAATCGCCCGACGGATTTTTTCGACTCCCGCGGCATTTCGCTTCGAAAACTTGCCGGTGTCCGTGTCTTTCCCACCACGCAAGTGCGAACCAAAAAGCGCATCGAAACGGTCGAAGCAGTCGAGAATCGCTTGCCGGCCATCGGGGCGCGAGCCGCCATCAAAAAAAACGGTGCCAATTACGCCCGGCAGCAAACCCATCCGCTCGCCGTCGAGGTGTAGGTGCAGATGTTCGTGATAACGCGAAAGCGCTTGTGCGGGTGTGAGAATCGGTTTCGCGCTCTGATCCGTCATCATTGCTTGTCCTGAGTGAGGTGGTTCATATGATACCGGTTAGCCCGCCGCCAGAGCGGGGGCAATCGCCACCGACGCCGCTGCTTCTGCCGCGGTGATTCCGAGTAGCGCAGCAAGTGCCGCCACCGCCTCAGCCCCGGCAGCAATAATGGCCACGAGCGCCGCCAAAATCGCCAGCAATGCCTCGGCGATCACGATTGCGATCGCGACGGCTGCGACCACGATCACGATGACGACCAGCGCCTTCACAATCGTCATGCCGACCTGTCCCCAATCGATAGCCTTGAGGGTTTCCCATGTCAGGTCCGCTTCTCGCTTGAGTGCTTCCCAACCCGCCTTCAGTTGTGCGGCCGTAAACGCGGCGATTCTGCGGCCCTGTTCGTCGAACCACTCCCATGTTTCTGTTGCCTTGTTGAGAACCCAACGGCCTGCAGTGAACAGCCACGGCGCATGTTCATGCAGGAACCGGCTAGTTTCTTCGGAAACGTAGGCATATCCACGCTTCGTCGCGTCCCACAACGCCGCCGCGCCTTCTCCGACCGCTTCGCCGGCTTCTTCCCCATGACGTTCGACCCAGTTCCACCAGTCCTCGTACCAGACGGGATGAGGGATAGGCTCAACTGTCCGGATAGGCACGCGCTCACGCTTCTTCTGCTGCTCCGTTTCTCGCATCGGCACATCTTTGAGCACGCGTTGCCGAACCTTTTCGAGCTCTCCATTGCAATCGCTGACGTCGATGACAGACATGCGCTCTTTGAATTCGCCGGCGATCAGTTGATAGTCAGCCTCCTGACCCGGGCCCCAATCGTCACCAGGAAACTTGATCTCCACAAGGCGCAACAGATTATCAACGTGAGGGCCGCCTTCGCGGTCGATGACACCACGGCCCGGCCACCGATCCATCGGACGCTCTACCACAACGACGTCGGGTCGACGCAGAGCGCCAGGTCTCCGACCGGGCGGGAACGGGTTCGTACTGTGACGCCTGCCGCCGGGTTGAGGCATTGCCTCGTCGCTGAGAAATGGAATGGGTGGCACACCGCCACGGGTGAGACGACTCTCCCACATGTCGAAATTTACTTCCGCCTTGTAGCGCCACCAAAACTTGGCAATCCGCTCTTCAGCCCTGATCGCTTGCGTTACGACGATCTGTTTGAGAAAAGTTGTGGCCGTGGATCCATCAGGCAACCGAATCGACCCAATCCTTGGAAATTTCAGTGCGAATTCGACCTTCTCCTGAAGGTACCCTTTTGCGCCCGGCGGCAAGATTGCATACTGCGGTACACGCTCCTGAACGGTTTCGCAGGTACCTGCCGGCTGAAGTGATCCGCCCATGGTCTTCTCCTTGCGTCGACGAAGGCTTACGCGCGGCTGTTCGCGTCGCCTTCTTTCACATAATCGGAATAAATGTCGGGCTGTCCGCCGCCCGCAAATTTCCACGGTTCGGTTTCAACCTTCTCCTGTTCGAGCGCGCGCAGGTTGACGGTCTGCGCTGATGGCGTGAACACGGGGATCGTCTCGCCCAGATCATTCGTATGACCGAGTACCGTGCGCCCGGACGGCAGCTGGAGCTCATATGCGTGCTGCATCATCGGCGAACCATCGACCTGACTCTTCAGGATGTATTGCGCTTGATACGACGGCTTGAACTGCGGCATCGCGTAGGCCTGACTCGTCGGCCCGCTGAAGCTGTGCTGAGCGCCCTTCACCTCGATCTTGCCGGGTGCATGGATCTCGATGTCACCGCCCTTCAGACGGATGTAGGCTCCACCTGACGTCAGCAGGACTTCCTTCTCTGCCGCAACCTCAATCTTGTCAGTTGCCGACAGCACCTTGACCGACTTCTGCGCCACGATCTCGATGTCGGCTTGGTGAGCCTGAATCTCGACCTTCCCTTTCGCGGCGAAGAGCTTCATGCCCGCGTTCTGAACGAACAGGCTGATCTTATCCGCGATGCTGGCGATCAACGACTTGCCGGCGGCGATGTGCGTGCTCTGCCCGCTCACCAGGTTCACGTGCATATCCGCGATCAAGTGAGCAGATTGCTGCGTCGACAGGCCGATCCCGGCCGGACTGCCGAACAGCATCACCGGCTCCTTGAACGCGTTCGCCGACCCCGTGCCCCCGCCCGCGGTACGCCCGCCCGACGCCTCACCGGACACGCTGCTCTGGGTCGCGTCGGTGAACGCGCGCATGGCATCGTGGCCGGGCTTGAGCGAGTCCGCCTGGTGCTGCTCGGCAAGCTCTGACATCGATTCGAGCAAGCCATCCGCGTTGACGAGTTGCTGTTGCGTCTCGCGCACGTCGAGCGGCTGGCTCGTCGCCGATTTCGGATACGTGGTCACATAGAGACCACTCGTCGCGCGCACCGCACCATACGCATCCGTGCGCAGGTCGAAGCCTGTGCCAAGGTATGCACCGCGCGTGTTGCCCTGCTGGTTGATCAGATAGCCCAGGTGCAGGATGCTGTTGCCGGCACTGCTCATCAACTGGGCACGGCTTTGCCCGGTGGCATCGTCCATCACGAGCTGGTTGAATCCGGCGCCCGAATATTCTTTCGATCGATAGCCCGACAGAATTCCATCGCTGTGCCATTGCGGCTTGGCCGCGCCGTTATACACACGGCCCATGACGAGCGGCCGGTCGCAATCGCCACCGACGTGATCGACAAGCACTTCTTCGCCGATTCGCGGAATGTGCACGCTCCCATAGCCGCCACCGGTGTCCGCTTGTACGACGCGCACCCAGCACGATGCCCCCTGATCGCCCGGGTTCACGCGATCCCAGACGAACTGGATGCGGATCCGGTTCAGTTCGTCGGTGTGCACCTCCTCGCCCGACGGCCCGACGACGAGTGCCGTCTCCAGGTGCATCTTCGGCTTTTCATGCTCGAATGGACTGCGGTATGGCACGGTCACGCGCTGGGCTTCGACTTCGACGAGAAAGTAGCCGACGCACCCGTCGGCGTGCGGCACCTCGAACGATGCGCTATCCGATCTGCTCGCACGCGCCTCGGCCAAGTCCCGGTGCAGGCTGTGCGGGAAATTCGACGCGGGGGTGACAGGCAGGTTGTTCTCGATCCACCACGACACGGCGATTGTCGCGAACTCGCGCTGTTCGACGCTATCGCCGTCGTGCGCCGGGTGATCGCCCAGCTCGAAACGCCGGCCGGCATCGAGCCCACGGACCCCGCCAACTCCGTGGAACCGCTTCGCGCGCGACTCCCATTCCTCCATGCGGATGCGGGACAGCCTGTCGCCTCGCTGCTGCTCCAGATACGTGTACGCGCCGGTGTATTCGTAGACTTCCAGCTGGCTCGGCAATGCGCCCTGGTTTCCGGCGGCCGGCACCGACGTGCCCTTTGGATTTGAACGAGCGGCCGGATTCTTGTAGTCGAAGGTCCGGGTGGTCAGCGCAACGCTTTGCAGCGAGCGCGTCCCGGACCACTGCGTGAGCGCGTCGACCTCGCTTTGCGTGCCCGATCGATAGAACAGCACCGTTTTCGGCGACAGCGCCGGGAGCGCGTCCAGCTTGTCCGTGATCACCAGGGTGTGCGACTTGCCGTCGTCGGCCTGGTCCCAATAGCTGTAGAGCCCCTCGTTCTCGAGCAGGCGATGCACGAAGTTCCAGTCGGTTTCGCTCTGACGCGTGTACGAGCGGTTCGCCAATGGTTGTGACAGCATGAAGCGGAACCGGCCGCGCGCCTCCGGATGCTGGTTCAGCACGTCGGACACGATATCCTCGACCGACTTGTCGATCCAGATCCGCTGGTCGCGCCGGAACTTAAGCACGTGCATCCATGCGTGTAGCGTGATCTGGTATGTCGTGAGGCCGCCGTCGGCGCCCAGCCTACGCGCGGTATAGACATAGCCGTGGATCGGGCGATATCCGCCACTTGCCTGCTGGATCCAGAGGGTCACGGGCTGCGCGATGAGTTTCTTCAATTCGATCGAGCTGTCAGACGACACCACGTCAAGCGTGAAGATGTAGTCGCGGCCGATCGTCGCCCGACCGACGGCCCGTTGCACCACCAGGGTGTTCGGCCTGAGCGGGGTATCGAGCTTCAGCAACCGATCCTGCTCACTCAAGCCGCCGCGCAACGCGGCAGCAAGGTCCTGCACGTTCATTGGTAGCCTTTCAATTATATTTCAGCGCTCTCGGATAGCGTCTGGTAATGCTCGCGGTGATATTACTCGTTTTGCGAGGGCGAAAAATCTGTCATGACCTTTCGTCCCTGGAATCAGACATGTGACGATGAGCGGGGCGAAAGCCGTCATGACATTTACCGCAACTCCATAGCACGATGTCGGCACAAGTGTGAATGAATGTCAAGGACGTCGATCGATTAACGGACAGCCCCGACATAAATCGTACATGCGGACCGCCCGATAAATATTCAAACCGCGATCGCGGAAGACGCAGGCCGGAACGCGAGAAGTGCGTTGAGCCGGCACAGCCGGTCTTCTCAGCACATTCGGCTCACTATAGCAATGACTATTCATCGATCACCAATTTCAGGAAGCGTTTGATTCGAGTATCAAACGTCGAATTCAATTTGTGATTCGTTCTCCGATAATGCAACCTCGAGAAACAATTGATTGCATTGTTTTGATATTGGCGCCTGGATTGCGATCAATTGATTCTGGTGGTTGACGTCGACTAAATGAGCGTCGCCGTGTGCTGCGCTAGCGAATACTTGACTTCCCCCTAGAGTGATGGCGGTGCGCCTTGCCCTCGACTATCGCACCGCCTTCAAGCGCAGCGTGGTCATCGATCTCGTGTGCTTCCGCAAATACGGGCACCAGGAACAGGACACGCCAGGCATCACGCAGCCGCTGATGTATCGCGCGATCGCCAGTCATCCCGGCGTGAGAACACGCTATGCGAAGGACCTGATTCAACAAGGCGTGTTGACTGCCGAAGAGGCAGAGGGCTATGTCAGCGAGCGGCGTGAATGGCTCGAACAAGCGAATGAAGCCGACGGCTCCGGTGCGCCCTCGTTACGCGAGGATACGGCGAGCGCGGTTTCCCCTCCTCCCCCTTCGACAGAAACGCTGCGCAGCCTGGCGCGGCAAATTTCGACCGTTCCAGAAGGACTGGCACTGCATCCCCTCGTCAAGAAGATGATGACCGGCCGCCAGGAGATGGCCTCCGGAAAGCGGCCGCTGGACTGGGGTATGGGCGAGCATCTAGCGTTCGCTTCGCTGCTCGGCGATGGGATCAGCGTTCGACTGAGCGGGCAGGATAGCGCGCGCGGGACATTCAATCACCGTCACGCTGTGTTGCACGATCAAACGCGCACGAATCGGCCTGATGGCATCTATGTTCCGCTCGATCATCTCAGTGATGCGAGTGGCGACGCGCCAGGTCGCTTCAGCGTGACGAACTCTATCCTCTCCGAAGCGGCGGTGCTCGCGTTCGAGTACGGCTACACGACGGTGAACAGCGATGCGCTGGTGATCTGGGCAGCGCAATTCGGCGACTTCGCGAACGGCGCGCAGGTGGTAATCGACCAGTTCATCGCGGGGGCAGCCGCCAAATGGGGGCAACGCAGTGGCCTGACACTCTTCCTTCCTCACGGGCAGGAAGGCGCGGGACCCGAGCATGCATCCGCTAGACTAGAACGTTATCTGCAGTTGAGCGCGCAGGACAACATGCGCGTCGTCCAGCCGACCACACCCGCTCAGCTGTTCCATCTGCTTCGCAGGCAGGCGCTTGCCTCCGACCGCCGTCCACTTGTCGTCATGACGCCCAAGTCGCTGTTGCGGCACCCCGAAGCGGTCAGCACGTTCGGTGAATTGAGTGAGGGCACTTTCCGCGAAATTCTGCCGGATGCGCAAATCGAGGCGTCGCGGGAATCCAGCGTCGAGCGCGTCATCGTGGCTACGGGCAAGGTGTACTTCGAGTTAGTCGAGCATCGGCGCGTGGACGCGGCCGACACGCCGATCATCCGCGTCGAACAACTGTATCCGTTTCCCGCACAACAGCTGGCAGCCGAACTCGCGCGCTATCCCAACCTGAAAACGGTCGTCTGGTGCCAAGAGGAGTCGCGTAACCAGGGCGCATGGAGCTTCGTCGCGCCGCAGTTGCACGAGCTCCTGCCAACCGGCGCGAAGCTCGCCTACGCCGGTCCTGACGCCGGTGCATCGACCGCGCCGGGCTACCATGCGGCACACGTCGCGCGGCAAGCCGCGCTGGTCGAGCAGGCGTTCACGGGGTAACGGCGCATGCGTGTTGCGATGATGCTCTATGCGGGTTTCCAACTGCTCGAGGTGAGCGGTCCGATGGATGTGTTTCATGCAGCGAATCGACTGTATGGCGGAGCGTTGTATGACCTGCACCTCGTCGGGACCTCACCTGGGCCCGTGCTGTCTTCCAACGGTACGGCCGTGGGCACGACTCAATGCCTGTCCGAAACACACGCGCCGTTCGACGTCGTCGTGGTGCCCGGGTCTCCTGTGGTCAGTCCGGCGCGTGAGCATCGCGAACTCATCACATGGCTCGGCGACGCCGGGCCCGGCACGCAAAAGCTGGCGTGCATTTCCAACGGCGCGTTCCTGCTGGCGCGTGCTGGCATTGCCGACCGCCGCTGGCTGACCGCGCATTGGCGCGACGCTCCGCGCCTCGCGGCTGAACATCCTCGCGTTCATGTCATGTCTAATCCCGGCTGCCTGAAGGATGGCAACCTCTATTCATCGGGCGGCGCAGGCGCGGGCATTCATCTGGCGCTATCGATCGTGCGGGAAGACCTTGGAGGAGGCGCGGCCGGAACCATCGCCAGAATGCTGTTGATGCAGCCGCATTGATGCACGGCGCGCGAGCCCGAGGAACACCATGATAGACGCGAACCGAATTCACAAGGCACTCGCTAATCCACTACGACGCGAAATCCTCGCGTGGCTGAAGGTCCCCGCCGATGCCTTTCCAGAGGGCCCTGTTGATCTAGGCCGCGGCGTACCCGCACACGCCATCCAGTCGCGCAGCGGACTCTCGCAGTCCACCGTGTCGGCACACCTTGCCGTTCTGGTCGAAGCTGGTCTGCTCGTTTCGACGCGAGTCGGACAATGGATGTTTTTTTCACGCAACGAGGAAGTGATACGGACCTTTGCCGAACAGATTCGCCTTCATTTATAGGAGCATCCGGCGTAGCGCGAATTTTCGCCGTAGTTGCGAGCGGGGCGGCTTGCGCGTCCCAGTGTGCGAAGACGTCGACCTGGTTTACGGACACTGGCTCGTCGGCAATCCGGGGATCGGCCGCAATGCGTTGATCACAAAGGGATGTCAGGAAACCACCGTCACGTTTCCCCAAAGGCGGCGATGGTGTTTGACGAAAACGTCTGACGA
>Ga0157367_1001227_pt1 | contig 11420 bp, 12 predicted proteins | sample AttbisABBM2_FD_113142 | JGI IMG/M metagenome (GOLD analysis project Ga0157367, IMG submission 113142) | Fungus gardens microbial communities from leaf cutter ant in Botucatu, State of São Paulo, Brazil - Atta bisphaerica ABBM2 | ecosystem: Host-associated > Fungi > Mycelium > Unclassified ...
CTGAAATTTTTTGCCAATTCATCATATCGTGATGACGGCCCTTCGCCCCACACCCGAGAAATGATTGAAGCTTGACTAAGTGCAGCGTGGGTTAATGAACCGAGATGATGCTCAAAATTTAAATTTGTCATGTAAGTAAAACCAATATTGCTTTGCTTTTACCATAAAATATTTATTTCACATGAAAACGATTATTTTTTTATAACTGTATTCATTCTTTATATAAAGTCATAAAAAGCCTGCAACCACTAAGCTAGTGCTTTATTGGATAGACTATGCTGACTTTGCAATAAGGTTTGCATATATTCTGAATAGACAGATAATTTTTCAAAAATATGCTCTGAATAAAACATATCATCAATTAAATGTGTCATTTGAGGTGGGGTGAAAGTATCACATAGCCCTACAAGTTCGGCATTCATCAATGCAAACTGCGCGCATAATTTCACATAAGTTTCATCTTTATTTTTGAATAATAATTTACGCATATCTAACTGATCTAAGCCTTTTAGATCTTCATCTTTTAGTGTTTTGATCCAATGAATTTTTATTTTTAAGAACTGTTCAAGTTGCTTTAAAACTCCTAAATCAAGCTCTAAATGTGTTATTAAAAAAATTGTAGAAAGATCACTTCGGCATAGTGCTTTAATGAAACTTAAATAAATAAATTCAACCTCGCTCAGCGCGGCTAACTCTAAATCCAGATATATTTTTAAGCTCTCTAAAACTTCATCTATCTTAAACAGCACTTTTTTATCGGCTTGATAATATTTACTGAGAATATAAAGGACAGGTTCAGTCGCGGGTGTCGTATAAATAGCAGCCTTGTTTAGGTTTGCAAAAATAAAAGGTGAAAATAGATAAGCCAAACTGCTTTGCTGCGGTTCAATATGAGATTGAATTAAATATACAGTTTGAGATTTAGAAAAATCTCTGAGCACCTTGGCTCTGAGTAAAGTTGCTTCAAAATTTACATAAATTTTTTCTAGTTGGTTCACTATAGATGTTGGAATAGGCTGATTTTTAATAAGTTTATTTAGGATATTGAGTTGAGAAGTAATAAACATTTTTTAACATCCAAGCTATTTCAGAAGAGCTACACTTAAACCAAGGTCTTTAATAATCTACGCAACAACCAGACCTCATACAGAACAACAAGGGAATAGAAAAGAAGAAATTTATTCTGCGCTTATAGGTAAGTCCAAAGTCGCATTCACATTGTTTTGAAGGTTGATTTTGGTCATCCATAAATCTTGTTCATTTTTATTTTGAACGTTAGATAGTTGGATATATAGCTACAGATAATTGAAAAAAAACTATAGCACCCATTGTCATTGCTTCAAGCTGTTATAGTTTTATAAAAAATTTCTGTATCTACATATACAAAAATAGTGAGTGCATGATTAAGAAAACTTCTTAAGGTAGGTAGTTTTCATGAAACGTACTTATGTTTGCCAAAAGATATTTCATCAATGTTTCAGTGCAACATGCTTTTTTACAAATGCAACATCAAGCCTAAACTTTGTTAACAGATTAAAAACAATTAACCATTCTATTCTCTTGAAATATCAATCAATTACATTGATTTCAACATTTGGCATTTTACTTGCTAAGAATACTCATCACATCGGCAAGTTTAATGATCAAAATGTTTTTTTACCTGAATTTAAGTATTTAACACAATCCATCATCATCAGCTAGTTCACAGGGGGAAAGTTTATGAGCCTCGGTCTAACCGCTCTAGAATTAGCGCGAATACAATTTGCTTTTACAGTTTCTTTTCACATTATTTTTCCAGCCACTTCCATCGGTCTTGCCTGCTTTTTAGCAGTTTTAGAGTGGAAGTGGTTAAGAACGCAAAACCCGATTTATAAAGATCTATTTAAATACTGGATCAAGATCTTTGCCGTTGCCTTTGGTATGGGCGTTGTTTCGGGCGTAGTCATGAGTTATCAGTTCGGTACCAACTGGAGTGAATTTTCTCGTATTGCCGGCAGTATTACTGGTCCCTTACTGACCTATGAAGTGTTGAGTGCCTTTTTCTTAGAAGCAGGTTTCTTAGGCATTATGCTGTTTGGTTGGGGACGTGTCGGCCCCAAAGCCCATTTCTTTGCCACACTCATGGTTGCAATTGGTACATGTATTTCCATGTTCTGGATTTTATCTTCCAATAGCTGGATGCAGACACCTCAAGGCTTTGCCATCGAAAACGGTATTATTGTGCCAAAAGACTGGTTGGCTATTGTTTTTAACCCTTCCTTCCCTTATCGCTTTGCCCATATGGGTGCAGCAGCCTTCTTGGTTTCATCATTATTGGTCGTAGGAACATCTGCGTGGCATTTAGTAAAAGGCCGTCGTGATGAATTGGTAAAAAAATCGTTCTCGATGGGCCTGTGGATGGTGCTTGTGACCTCATGTCTACAAGTGGTGATTGGCGATAACCATGGTTTAAATACTCGTGAACATCAACCTGCCAAACTTGCAGCAATGGAAGGTCACTGGGAAACCAATCATAACGAGCCTATGCCACTGTTGCTATTTGCAATTCCAGATATGAAAGAAGAGCGAAACCATTTTGAAGTGGGTGTGCCCTACTTAGGCAGCTTAATTTTAACTCACAGTTTAAATGGTCAAGTCACAGGTTTAAAAGATTTCGTACCAGAAGATCGCCCTAACTCAACCATTATTTTCTGGAGCTTCCGTGTAATGGTGGGTCTTGGTGTACTCATGGTCACCTTGTCACTCATTGCCCTTTGGCTACGTAAACGCGGCAAACTTTATGATACTTCATGGTTTCATAAATTTGCCTTATTAATGGGCCCAGCAGGTTATGTAGCAATGCTTGCAGGCTGGATTACCACAGAAGTAGGCCGTCAACCTTGGGTGGTATATGGAATTCTGCGTACTAAAGATGGGTTATCTCATACTGTATCGGCAGATCAAGTCGGCCTCAGCCTCTTTATTTTTGTAGTGGTATACACCATCGTTTTTGGTAGCGGTATTTACTACACCTTAAAACTCATTAATAAAGGCCCAGCATTCATCGATACGCCAAATATCGAGTCTGGTGGTGTTGGTCACTTTAAAACACCAATGCGTCCACTTAGTGCCGTCGATGAAAACATTGACAGTAAACAAAACTCTGGGGAGAACCGTCATGATTGATCTTTCTTTAATATGGGTCGGTATTATCGGTTTAGGTGTCATGATTTATGTTGTCATGGATGGTTTTGACTTAGGAATTGGAATCATGTTCCCTTTCATTAAGAACAGCCAAGAACGTGACGTGATGATGAATACCGTCGCCCCTGTCTGGGATGGTAATGAGACTTGGATGGTACTTGGTGGTGCTGGTCTATATGCAGCCTTTCCACTGGTTTATTCAACAGTTTTATCTGCACTTTACCTACCTATTATTTTCATGGTGATTGCCCTGATTTTCCGTGGTGTAGCATTTGAATTCCGTTTTAAGGCTCATCGTACCAAACATCTTTGGGACTTAGCTTTTATTTGGGGTTCTGTTTTAACCAGTTTCTTGCAAGGGATTATTTTAGGTGCCTATATTCAAGGGATTAAAACCGAAAATGGTATTTATGCTGGTGGTCCATTTGACTGGTTATCTCCATTTACGATCTTTACAGGTATTGGCGTAGTTGCTATGTATGCAACTTTGGGTTGTGGCTGGCTCATCTTAAAAACTGAAAAAGGTTTGCAGCAACGTATGTACGAGCTTATGCCAAAGCTGATTATTGCATTGCTCATTATTTTTGGTGGTGTGAGTTTATATACACCGTTGACTCATCCTGAAATTGCAGATCGCTGGTTCTCTTTACCAAACCTTTTTTATTTTAGCCCTGTGCCTATTTTGGTCTTATTGTTTGTTGGTCTGATTTTATCGGCGTGTAAAAAGCAGGATCATGACCTTAAGCCATTTGCATATACCTTAGCCCTCGTTTTCCTTGCATTTACTGGTTTTGTGATTAGTTTATGGCCATATATTATTCCACCATCAGTCACCATCTGGCAGGCCGCAGCGCCCCATTCAAGCCAGATGTTTGCCTTGGTTGGCGCACTTATTCTGATTCCAATTATTATTGCTTACACCATTGTGTCTTACTGGGTATTTAGAGACAAAGTTCGTGTAGGTGATGAAGGCTATCATTAAGTATGGAGGGTTTCATGAAAAAGTCATCCGTTAAACTTAATCAAACCCAATGGTTTATTCTGTTATGGCTTGGTGGTTTTTTTGCCTTAGCTGTGATAGCGGGTTTGTTTAAAGTGATATTGATGTATGCAGCCCCTTACTTAAAGTAAAACCATTATCTTGATATACAAATGCCGTTTGTAGATTCTGCAAACGGCATTTATTATTGATCTAGTGCATCTTTTATTTTGTTATTTCACGCAGCTCCTACATGTATAAATCAGAACAACTCGCCCATAGCATTCGCCAACTCATTGAAAGCGGCACTTTAAATGCACATGAAAAATTACCTTCGTTAAGAGATCAGGTACAACGCTCTGGTTTTAGTTTAATGACCGTGATGAATGCTTATCAAGAGCTTGAATCACAAGGTCTGATCTATTCAAAAGAAAAATCAGGATATTTCGTTGCGGAGCAAATTGCGCTTAAACCATTAGAACAATATTCAGCCGTTTCGCTGAACTCTAAAATTGAAATTAATTCATTAGTTTTTAAATATCTTAAATCGATTCAACATGAATCTATTGTACCTTTTGGTTCAGCTTTTCCAGACAGTCAGCTTTTAACTGCGCCTAAACTTATTCAAATTATGGGACAACTTGCACGGCAAAGACAAAGCTATAACCAAACAGCAAGCTTACCTCCCGGTAATTTAGCGTTAAGAAAACTGATCGCTCAACGCTACTGTATGCAAGGCATACAGACCGACCCAGATGACATTGTCATTACATCAGGCGGGCTAGATGCTCTAAACCTTTCACTACAGGCGGTTGCTCAGCCCGGTGATTATATTTTATTACAGCAAACTGTGTTTTATGGTGCTTGGCAAGCCGCTGAACGGTTAGGCCTTAAAGTGATTACCATTCCTGAACATCCTCAACATGGTTTTGACTTAGACGCTTTTGAACAGGTGATTAATACTTACCCCATCAAAGTATGTTGGCTCATGCTAAACGCGCATAACCCGATTGGCTTTACAGTAAGCGATGACATTAAATATAAAATTGCCAAGTTGCTTCACGAACACCAAATTTATTTGATTGAAGACGATGTATATGAAGAGCTTTTTTATGGCGGCCAAAAACCACTTTCAATGAAGTATTTTGACCAACAAAATCTGGTGCTTCACTGCTCTTCTTTTTCTAAAACATTAGGTGCAGGTTTTCGAGTCGGTTGGGTCTATGCAGGTAAATTTTCAGACCATATTCAGCACTTACAGCTTATGAGTACGATTTCCGTCAATGCACTCATTCAAAATGCACTCGTTGAATTTTTATCGCATCATCATTATGAAAAACACTTACGTACCCTTAGACTTTCACTTGAACGTTATAAAAAGCAGTTTTACCATTATTTGAAACAGCATCTGCCAGCATCTTGTGAAGTGTATTATTACCCAAGTGGCTATTTTCTTTGGATTAAACTTCCCATCACACTAGACAGTATGCAAATCTATGAAGAGCTCATCCAACAAGACATTGGTGTTGCCCCAAGTCCACTATTTAGTGTTTTACCCACACAGCAGCATTATTTGAGAATTAATTGTTCTTTTGAATGGAACACTAAAATTCAAAGTGCATTAGATCAAGTGATTAAAACCATTCAACAAAGGGTTAAATCAAATCCTTAAAAGGGCTACTTCGACCTAAGCACAATTTTATAATGGTTGTTTTATGCTAACTTTATAGTTCAAATCTATAGTGTTAAGGGAAATAGGTTCAAAGGATTAAGATGGAAATTGATGAAGAACTCACCCTTAAAAAAATACAGATTTTTTTAGCTTTTATGCGTTGTGGCAATTTGTCTAAAACAGCCACAGAAATGCAGTTGAGTAATGTCAGTGTTCATAAAGCCTTACACTCTTTAGAAAGCGCTTTACGTTGCCCTCTTTTTAAAAATGAAGGTCGTAACCTGATTCCTTTAAAAAGTGCTTATGTGTTTGAAGAACGGGCGCAAAAAATCATACAGGACATTTTTATTACCGTAAATAAAACCAGAGAAGCCGCAGGTTTCGCAGCCAAGGTTTTACATTTGGGGTCTCTTTATTCTTTGACGGTAAATACGATTCCAAATGTGATTAGCGGTCTTAAACTCAGACGTAGTGAGCTTGATATTCAATTATTACTCAGTTCAAATCAGGATTTGGTGAAAAAACTTAAAGCGACAGAGCTTGATGCCATTATCGTAGCTTTAAATGAAACTACCCAAGATGATGATTTTGAAATTTTGCCGATGTTTTCAGACGACATTTTTTTGGCAGTAAACAAAGATTCAAAATATGCCGATTTTAAAGACATTGATTTAAGCCTTTTAAAAGAAGAAACTTTTTTAACTTTAACCAAAGGTTTTGCAACTCATCACGATAGCGACATCATTTTTAAAAAAGCGGGTTTTTCACCTAAAGTTGCTTTGCAGGTCAATGATATTTTTACCCTCATTAGTATGGTCAGCTCAGGTGTCGGATTTGCTCTATTGCCCGGCCGTATTTCCGCAGTTTATGAAAGTTCAGTAAAACTTATTCCTTTAAAACAGCAATACCACATGCAGCAAGAAATTGGTCTGGTCTTTTTAAAAAGTAAAGAGCGCGACCCAAACTTACTTGCTCTGATTGCTGAATGTCGGATGTTTGCCTCTAATTTCAAAAATAAAAAAGACCGTTGTTAGTAGCAACGGCCTTTTTGACTGAGTATTAAATACTTATTAACCGACTAAAGCTTTAACCGCGAAGAATAAAACAGTTGGTCCCATTAAACAGCCAAGCCCTGTATGAAAAGTTGCAGTAAGTGCACCGTAAGGAACTAAACGGCGATCTGTGGCTGCTAAACCAGCCGACACACCACTTACTGTTCCAGCCAAGCCACCAAAAATCATAGCAGAACGTGGATTGTCTAATCCCATAAACTTTGCGGTAAGTGGCGTTGAAACCATTACACAAATTGCTTTCACTAAGCCCGTTGCAATTGAGAGTGCCATCACTTCAGAACTCGCACCAATTGCTGCCCCCGTCACTGGCCCCACAATGTAAGTCACTGCACCTGCGCCAATTGTGGTAATACTTACTGCATCACGGTAGCCAAAAATCCATGCAAACATACAACCGACAATAAAAGGCAAAATGGTCCCAAGAAATAAAGAGAAGGCGCCAATAAATCCAGCTTTTTTCGCCTCAGTTGCTTGTACTTCAAATGCTGTTGCTACAATGGTAAAGTCACGAAGCATGGCACCGCCCATGAGTCCGACACCGGTAAAAAGTGCAAGGTCGGTCAAGCCTTTTTCACCGCCTGTCATTTTTCCGCCAAACCATGCCAAAATCAAACCAATCACAATCGCAATTGCTGAAGCATGCACACGTCCATTGGTTAAATATTTAGATAGCTTAGTCGACAACCACATAATTAGGGCAATTAAGGCGAAAGCTGTAATTAAACCTAAATGGGTTAAGTCTTTTAATAATAATTCAACCATGAACTTTACCTCCAATGCGGTTTAATGTGGTGTCCTCTTCTTTAGGTAAAGGGCTTGCTTTGTTGTAACGACTTAAACCAGCAATAGTGAGTGTACAAACTGCAACTGAAACTACAGCAGCAAAGAGTGCCATATGACCACTAGATAAAGCGGCAACTACATTTTGTTGTGCTGCCATGGCAACAACAACTGGAATATACATGGTGCCCCAGAATGAAACACCTTTTTCGGTTTCAACTGTCATAACACCACGTTTTTCCATCCATAACCGTATGCAAATGAGTAAAATCATGGCGATACCCACGCCACCAACGTTGGACTTTACACCCAATAAAACGCCCAACAAATCGCCGACAATAACACCCACCAAGGTGCAAAGTGCGAGTAAACCAACTCCATATATAATCATGACAATCCCTCATATCCTTGGATCATTTATGCTTTTGTAAATCAGATTCAAAAAGATCAATAATTCTGCTGTTCTTTTTGCATCGCAATCTGAATGCTGTCTATACGTGTCCCTTGAAATGACAACATGGTTCCTTCTTTAAATGTTCGGCGTGCAAGTGTAGTGAGTACCGTTCCTGGTAAAGCTTCTATCTGTAACCTTACACCGCGCTCCCATGCAGCTTGGATGGTACTTTCCCAATCTACAGTTCGACTCATATTAAAAGCCAAGTCATCACCAATCTGTTCTGGCCTGCTAAGCGCACGAGCCGTTGTACCACTTAAATAACGTATTTTAGGCTGCGTTAAACTGACTCCCTCCATAGACGCTGCAAGTTGCTTTGCTTGCTGACTTAATAATTCACAGTGCGATGGCACCGATACATCTAATTTTTTTGCTACCACGCCCTGTTGCTTTGCCAAAACCGCAACTTGGTTCATGGCTTCAGAACTTCCTGAAATAACGATCTGGTTATGTGCATTAATATTTGCGACAAAAACCTGTGGCGTTATTTCATTAATTTGTTTCACCCATGTTTCAACAGCTGCACGGTCTGTACCAACTAGGGCCGTCATGCCATAGCCAGTTGGATAGGCGCTTTGCATAAGTTCACCTCGATAGGCAACTAAACGAATAGCATCTTCATAGTTTAAAACGCCTGCTACAACCGCAGCCGACCATGCACCAATCGATAAACCCGCTACATAATCAGGTGTTAAGTTTTCAGCCGTTAATAGGGCTGAACTCACCACACCTGAAATTAGTAAACAAAGCTGTACCGCACGTGTCGATTGCAATGCAGCCGAACTGTCCAGCATCAAGACATCTTCTTTGAGTGCATCCGATGCACGCTCAAGGTATTCTTTAACTAGAGCGGTTTGTGGCAAGTCGTGCAACATATTGCTCCGCTGCACACCTTGTCCCGGATATACCCAAATTGAAGCCATGATATCTATTCCCTAATTCCATGGGTTTTCTACTAAAACAGCACCATCAAGACGTTTCAATAGAACTTTTCCACTGTTCCTAGCCCATTCTTTTAACGCCAAACCACCTTGTGGAAGTTGAAGCTGTATATCCACATTGAGCCCTGCTTGCTGAAAATTTTCGAGTAGCTCAATCGCCTGCGTTTTGGCAAAAGGCTGTTCGGCTCGAATCAACAAATCTATGTCACTTTGCTGAGTGACTGCTTTAATGCCTGTTGCCAGTTCAAACCCGAAACTTCCTGTATATCCCCAACATCCTGAAAAGTTTTTCATAATGCTGGAAATAGTCTGTAAACGTTCTGCCAAGTGTGCAAACTGCTGCGTATCTACATGAGTCAGTGCTTCGGGTTTAAGCTGTTTGCTAATCGCAGATCGTGGCATTTGAGCTGCATATCGTTGATGACGAAATTGCCCTCTTACACCCACAGCCACCTGATCTACAGGAGTAATTGCCCGTCGAACTACAACAGGATCACCTCGTTGCAAGACCTCTTTCACCCAAAGTGGAGCATCATCGGCCAAGCAATTAGCTGTCATGCCCCACAGTAAATCATGGGCTTCAAGCTCAAGTTTCATGACCATTGCTCACGCAATAATTCACGGACTTTTTTAGACATCTGACGGTTTTGGCCGTGAAGTCTTTGTTCCAATCCCCTCGATTGATCAGTATTAATTTCTTTAAACGCTTGGGCAATTGCCTGTTTCGCTAACAAAAGATCATTGTTTGTCGGTTGTTCAGGGTTTTCGACAGATAACAGTTCAGATAACAAACCCAGCGTTGCATAACTTTCAATGTCATAGGCCATTGGCGGAATGCTTGATGCCAATTGCTCTAACTCATCAACCGATCGCAAGGTAACGCGTGCAGCAGATTCCTTACCCATCGCATGCACCATAACACCTGAATCTTTTAAGGCAATAATACGATTGGCTTGGTATCCATGCGCCAAGAAAGCACCCGACATCGACTTACCTACCAATAAACTGACAACAGGATGGCCTGCCAATCTAGCTCTAACATAGCTATCTACTGCACCTGCTAAAGCTTGATGAATACCCAATAATTCTTCACGGCGCCCATAGGCCTGACTTGGGACATCAACCAAACATAAAATACTGCGTTTAGTTTCAGCCTGTGCATCGGCTTGGATTACGTCATCAACCGCTTTTGCCAAGCTCCAGCCTTCTAGCAGTCCAACTTCACCTTGTTTTGCCCGCGGGAACAGATTATTACTGTCTTGAACAACTGCAATCACACGTACCGCTTGCTGATCAATCTGACCATCAGCCACCCAAACCGAAGCTGGAAAACCTTCAACTGTCTTAAATCCCTGCGTGAGTGCTTTAAACCAATGTGCACCACGTGTAGATGCTTTTAATGTATCAACGGCGATATTCATGCTTGCTGTCCTTGATACAAAGCTTGAACCTGTGCTGAGGTAATTTGCTCAGCAGTATCGACTTTTTGTAGCTTCGCTAAATAGAATGAGTAATTTGAACTACGATGCTGCTGAGGCACGCCTTGAGTTAAATAATCGATGACTTGCTGACGAATTTTTTGACGATCATCGTCTACATAAGCATCTGCCAAACCACTAGTGAAGCGCTGATTACCACCAGTAATACTCCATATAAATGGACGATCTTTGGCATTATATTCTTGTACACCGGCTTCTTGTTCAATTACTTGCGGGCCATTTAAGCCTAAACGTCCTTCTTGTGTCATTACAATATAGCTACATAGACCAGCCGCAATTGACATACCGCCGAAGCACCCTACACTGCCTGCAACCACTGCAATCACAGGTTGATACTGACGTAAGTTAACAATTGCCGCCTGAATTTCAGCAATGGCTGCCAAACCCAGATTTGCTTCTTGTAAGCGAACGCCGCCCGTCTCTAATAGTAAAATTGCCGCTGTTGGAATTCCTTTTAGATTGTCTTCAACTGCAAGTTCTAAGGCACCCGCAATTTTAGCTCCGCCTACCTCGCCTAAACTTCCGCCTTGAAATAAGCCTTCAATAGAAATTAGAACCACTGGGCGTTCTTGAATAGATCCTTTTGCAATCACTACACCATCATCTGCTTGCGGGACAATATTTTGCTTAACGAGCCAAGGAGACATAACACGAGCAAATGGGTCGAGCAACTCTCGAAAAGTCCCTTCATCTAATAGCGCTTTGGCACGTTCTCTTGCGCTGAGTTCAATAAAATCTTGTTTATTTAACAAACTCTGAATATCAGTCATGACCAATCTCCTCCAATGCCTGTTCCAGACGTAAGCGAACGACACCGGGAGTTGCACCAAAGTCATGAA
>Ga0157367_1001228_pt1 | contig 11414 bp, 7 predicted proteins | sample AttbisABBM2_FD_113142 | JGI IMG/M metagenome (GOLD analysis project Ga0157367, IMG submission 113142) | Fungus gardens microbial communities from leaf cutter ant in Botucatu, State of São Paulo, Brazil - Atta bisphaerica ABBM2 | ecosystem: Host-associated > Fungi > Mycelium > Unclassified ...
CTAATATAATTATTTCTAGATTTATACCTAACTATATTTTTTAATATTTCAATAAAATCGTTCTTTCCCTACAAATTTATAATAAAAAAATACATTAAAAACACGAAGTAAGAAAGTAAATTTTTTTTATGCATCTGATTTAGAAATAAAATATTTAATAAAATATTTAATCAAATATTTCATTTTAATTCATTACCTTCATATTTTATACGTTTTAAACAAATCAAAATTATTTGATTACTCCAATTTGATATTACGTTGAGCTAAATTCACAAAGTTAGATATTTAAACATATAATAAATGTGTTTTTTAATTAACAATTCCTTTGTTTAACTCCACTGCTTATTCGACATTTTGCAAAGTGAAACGATAGAAAAGTTCTTCTCGTGAATTCGATGTGAACGACACTTAAATCGCGCGGTTGCTACTTACACGTGTGCTCAATCTTCTTTATTACAGCTCCGAGGTTCGCTATTTCCACGTCGCTCATACTTGCTTCTGAGCCATAATGGCAAGATGTATTCGCCGCCATCGCCCGTCTTATTTTCCTCCTTTTCCGTCTTATTTTATTTTTCACGTACCTCGGCTGTTGTTTGCGGCAAGTACAAACGCGCGCTGACAACGGAGTTGCACACAGACGGATTTATAGCCATGGAAGAGCCGAGGGGCAATTAAAGTCCGTTACAATTTGTTATTTCTCGAGAAAACATTGCGCCTTTCCTAAGACGTTTGGCTCTGCATATTTACGTTTTACCACAAAACAGAAACAAGTCCTGAAGAGATGAAACATATCATATGCCTTTCGTGAATTTATGAAAAAGAATACCAGATGTATACGCGACATTAAGATTTAATTACTTTCTAGCTGAGTGTAAAACCATGAGAAGCTACTTTTTACATGTTTATTGATATTTGTATATTCATCTTTCTAGACACGTTCTATATGCAATCGCGTCAATTCGCGTGATTGTAAAAGATTCGGATGAAGTCGGGATCCTCAAGTAAGAGATTGAACACGTTTAGATAATTTCTAATTTCATTATATATAGAAAAACGCTTACATTTGCGATTTTCGTGACTCTTTATCCTAGAAATCCACAAGTAAGAGATTGGACACATCATGGTCCGCCATTATTTTTCAGAACATTCGAAATAGACTGAGATAGATGCATAAGACAGAATAAGATGCGTGGATATCTCATTCTATCTTAAGCAGGCCTGAAAAATATGGAGAACTAAACATATGATGTCTAATCTCTGACTTGAGGATTTCTAGGATGAAGAGTTGCAAACGTCGCAGATATAAACGCTTTTCCATGTAACGAACCATACGCAGCATATTAACGAGCATCGCACACCACTCTATTGGCATTCGGATATTTCCGTCGGAACATAACTGTCAACACGTTCTACGGCTTCGTAACGAGTTAATGACAACTCCGTGGAAATTGCAAGCTAATCCTCGAAACCGGCTTGCATTTCTCTCTCTCTCTCTCTCTCTCTCGGCCGCTCTCTTTCTCTGTCTCTGTCTCTCTTCCACGCAACCGCATGGTTATTCAAGGCTGAGAGTACACGGACAATTTTAACACTTTGTTGAATGTCACGCGGATTTCGATTAACTTTGCAAATCACTCACTGCGGAATTACATTCATTTACATTTATCTATCATTTGGATGCAATGCTTTCAGATATCTCGAATCAATTACGGTTTATTCGTTATTGAAATATACAAAAGAAAATGTAACGGTAAGAATTATACAGAATGTTATTCTTTGTTATGATCGATGAGACAATTGTTATGATCCTCGGAAGTATCATGGACTTGCATTGATGAGCTGAGAATTTCTAGCAGAGAGCAGGAGAAATGTTATCTTGTATCACCGGCTTTAATTTTCCTTTCTCTTCGCTATTTTTCGCATTTCGGTGGTCGCGGGATGCAATAGACGCGACACCGACGCGAAAACCACCGTTGGGGCTTTCATGCTTTCATAAAAGCACCTCGAAACAAGGAGTTAACACACGCGACGCGCAGCATTCACCAACACAGAGAATTGCCGTCCACAGAGAATTCCTCTCTCTTTCGTTTGCTCGACGTACGGCAATTTTGTAACCTCCGCAACTGTGCAACGTACATACGACATACTCGTATACACGTTAATGCGATCGTGACTGCAACCGACTGTGCAGAGCGCAACTCTGCAAAAGCTGCTTTTCCGTGTACTGCCGAAACACACACATCTCGCTTCGGCCTGGCCCGAATGTTATTTCGCGGCTAACTTCCAATTTACTGTCCATAAAACCGGCATTCATGGCGATCGTTATTTCAACAAATAATCATAATCATTATTTTCATAGAATTTCAGTGACTTCTTAATCTTTGCATCAATCAGAAAGAAAATGTATTTCGCACTGATTTAAAAATGAATGTTTAATGACAGTTGATAAAAGTGTTCAATTACAGCTTCAAGATTTCACAATAACAGAATTCTGTTCGAAAAGTTAATTTCCAAAACTTCAACAAGATAAAGAAAATTAAGAGATTATGAAAGTGATATTTTTATCAAAGTGAATTCTTTATTTTAATGAAAATGTTGTTTTATAATCTTTTCATATTAAGACAATTTATTTTTATCTTAAAAATAAGGATTTATGTTAAAAAATAGTAAAATTTTTCAGATTCTGCAAATGAATATCGTTTTACAAGTAACTAGTAAGGTAATACTAAAAATTAATTCGAATATATCTATATTATCAATAAATACCAAAAATTATCTCGAATATAAACTAAACTTCGATAAATGTGTTTATTTATTATAAATATACTAGATATAATAAATATATAATAGACATGTGCTCGTATGGATTAAAAAATATATGAGAATGAAGAATAAGATATTTCAAAGGAACATGCAGAAATTAAAATGTTAAATTACTAAAATATATTCAGTATTAAAATCTTACTGTACTTAATAATAAATATATTTTAATAACATTATGTAACATCTTAATCTTTGTCCGTTCCTTTGGCTTTATTCTACTCTCATAGACTTCGATAATCGATACCCAGCAGCTATATTGTTCGCCGAAGAGGGAGATCTGAACCCAGACATTGGCGATCGCGTATGCAGGCATATGGAAAAACGAAGAACATACTTTGACACTCTTTGAAAGAGTTCGCCGGAAATTGGCATCGAGTTGACGTTGACGCAACGATAAAGAGTTCTCATTATCAACGTTAAAGAGAGTGGTGAGAGGGAGGAAGGGAGAAAGAAAGTTCCCGGAGTACTCAGCGAACTTCAATCGCAAATTCATTAGAGATTGTCGAGAGAGCACGAGTCGTGGAGAAGCTTATTGCGAGCAACGAGATGAAAGACCGGACTGAGGTCGAGAAGTAGTTCGCCGAACAAACAGATTAGCCGGTTTCGCGTTCATACTCGCCACAATGTGCACTCATTCGTTCACTCCCTCGTCTAGCACGTGTAGATCTTTCTCGACCCGATTCTGTCTCGAGGAAAAAGGAACAAGAAGAAAAAAGAGAAAGATAGGTTACCCGGCAACATACGGATGATCTCGCTAAATCCGTATAACCTAACGTGATTTTGAAGTAATACGGATTCCGGAGTATATCCTGAACCGACGTTTCCTCCATCACATCGATGATCGAAGAGTGGCATACGAGGTCGTTAAAAGTTTTCGTTTTGTCCATAGTTATATGGCATCGGAAACCGCGGAATGACTACCGGTGGAGGAAAGTTGGGTGATTAGTCGCCGCTGTTATCGGTCGATCGCAGGGAAAAGAGAAAATTGCTTACTTACGCGTAATGCTTCGGCTTCGTTCGCCTTTGTTAATTGCTAGTTTATGATATTATTAATTGTATTATTAATAATAGTTATTTATAAACAATAATATAAATAATGACACTGTTCAACAAAAAAATGAATTTTTTCGAACACGGAAAGAAAATTCAGTCATTTTTTTATAACTTTTTGAATGTTGAACATAAATTTTCCAAGTTTGTTTCATCACGTCTAATTTTGAGAAATTTGCAATTTAATTGGCAAAAAGAATTATTTTTACGTATTTTTGTATATATTATAATTACAAATCTGTTTAAGGATTGAGAATCCCTATCATGCTTAATTTTGATTGCAATGAAATTTTTTCAGCATATCATCATATATTATTATAGATATAATATGATAAAAAATATAAAAATAGACCTTTTTGCAACTTTAAATGCAAATTTCTTAAAATTATGACGTGATAGAATAATTTGGAAACCGGATTTGTATTCAGCGTACAAAAACTAGGAGAAATGACTCTAGTCTCGTTCGAGTGGTTTTTTTTTTGTTGAATAATCAACGTTATCATTTTGTAATAAAATAGATCACGACACAAATTGGTCTCTATATAATAAAGAATAAATAATGTGGTTGGATATATTTATATATCTGATAATTCGTATTATTTTTTAAGTAAAATATTTAAAAAAAGATATTTAAACTTAAAAATATTTAAACAATAGATATTAATATATTTCTTTACAAACATTTCTATCTCAATAATAAATGTCTAAAGTACAAAAATATGATTATATTCTCGACCCTTCTTATATACTTCGGACGTGAATGCGAGAGAAGGTTTGTAATGAAATTTGCTTAACAAAGCATATCTCCGGTTAGTCGAAGCAGCCTGTTCGCTAGAACGCGCTGCTACGAATCCGGCATTTCAACATGTCGCAGAAATATTATTCTCGTCTTCATAAAGAATCGCTTGATCATATTTCTTAATCCTCAAAAGCTGCACAGTTAGAAAAGCCCCAAGGAAGCCAAGGATAAAGAAGGTACAGGAACGGAAAAGAATGAAGAAGAGACCATTCTTCCAAGAAGGTGGCCATTACCTACTTCGGTGGTGAGCACTATAAGCAGGTAAACTCGAGTTTCTCTCGACTCGTGGGATGAGCGAATAGAAGCTTTCCGTCAAGCGAGTGATAGGTCGATCGACTAGCGCGATACCTCGATAGAGGATTGGCTCGTGCCAAGTACTACACTGGGGATTACCACTTGTTTGAGCTGATCAAAGCTTTCTCGTGTAGCACGAGAAAATTAGACTTAACTAGAAAATTGCGTGAAATAACTGAAATACATATATCTTATATGTAAAATGAAACTATATAATTTTCTCATAATAAATTCAATGTAATACTTTTTGAATAATTTCAAACATATCGCACTATCATACTGAATTTAATTAAAAAGTTTATTTTTTTTATGTTTTTAGAAAAGTGGACCAAGACTTATTAAATTGAATTTTTTAACTAGAAATCATCTTGATAAATTTCACTGCATCGCAATTGATTTCCTCCTCCAAATATGAATGCAAAAAGGTAATTGAGGATCACTGCGCGAAATGTACTACTCGATATGTTAACAACGTAAAAGCATCAACGGTACAGATCGGATTGCACTGCAGACCAGGCGACAAGAATCTGATGCGAGGCCAAACGCGTCCGCTGCCAATACGCGTCACGGCTGAAGTGAAAATATTATTGGAAATCGCTTACGCGTTTTCAGCGCGTTCTGAACTGTTGCGCACACTTGCGTAACGCGTACCAACATTTTTCCACGCAGTGCGCATAATGATATTCTTTGATTTCCCCGCGATTCAGTTATAGCCCGTAAGATTGCTGAATGGACCATTATATTCCTTAACTAAAAACGGCTTGATGCAATTTATGTAATACACCATCGTCCTTGTATGCTACGAATTGTGATATATAATAGCATTTCTTCTCACAATTTGAGCTCCTAAGTATTTCGAATATTTTATTGCAATTTTAAAAACGAATTAGAAACAATACACACCGATTATACATTGTTTTAAATTCATAATGTCAAATTATATACAATTTGAATTATTTTTAATCATATTTATAGATTACTGCTTCAATATGTCGTTAATTTGATTGAAACAATGGAATTACAACAATTTAATTTAAGAAAACATATTAAAGACTCAAGTTCATTATTTATTAAGTACATACGGTAATATGGACGATATTTACTTTGAAACTAACAAAAATAATTAATTTACATTTTTACATAAATAGAAAAATAATCAAATGTGTTATTTAACTCAATCGTTATTTCTTTGATATCTAATGGCGCATGCTATAAAAAGCGTATTAAAATTTTTTTATTTATGTAATTCAGTCATATAGCATTCACGATAAGCTTTTAAATATTTCATACATCTAATTGCTATTTAAAAAAATAAATTTGCAATTCGAAATTATTCCTATGTTATACAATACACACCTCTTATACTAAAAAAAAAATGCGTATAAATTTTTTTTATATGTATGTAATTCACTTATAATCAGCTAGATTCTCGTACAATTTATTACCGCAAATTAAAAAGCAGGCACGTTCGATGTAGCTAAGAATTTATTATTATCGAGGTAAACACATATAAGTACTTACGTAAGGTGCAATTATTTTTCTACGATACATAATAATGTTATTTGATTTCTCCAATTTAGTTACAGCTCCTAAGTTTACAGAACCGTTTGCTATACCATAAAACTATGCAGGCGAACTCGATGTAGTTAGGAAGTTATTATTTGCGGCACGCACGTATGCTTATGTAACGCATGATTATTTTTCTGCGGTGCACTACAAAACTGTATTATTAATATCCTCTGCTTTCTTATACTCAATTATAGCTCTTAAATTTTAAACGTTTTATATCAAAAGCTAGAATTACAAATCGATTGCGAACTTGATGTACATATAAAACGTTAATATTTGTATCATTAAAATACTAGTCCAATAAATCAATAAGAGGAAAAATTCCCATGATGAAAACTACGCGAAGTAAAAATATACAAATTCTTTCTATTTGAGTATTAAATTCAGATATACATTCCACGCCACTGACTTCCCTCTATATGTACACTTTATAACAGTATATTGTGATTTAGCGAGCGTTATATCATTTTCACGGCGCGGAACGTTAACGTTGATCGAGAACGTCGTAACACATATTTTCCAATTTGTGTCGCAGTCATTATACAGCGCTGAATATACGATTGGCTCCCGACAGTGCATGTTCACGCGCGGAAGATTTTGTCTTCAAGCATATGTCTTTCCGAGTCGATGACTGTGCCAAGTTGTTCCGTTCTCGTTTGACAGCAGCTGTTACGAGCATCTTACGAGCATTCTAAAATATGTGCTTGACCAGTACTGTCGTTAACCGTGGGAACTCACGCGCTCGCGCTCTTTCTAAGTGCGCACTTTCGGCCGTTGAATATCGACGACTATAATCCTAAGTTCGGTATTGTTATCCTATTATATGTAAAATTTAATTTTCTTTTTCATTCCGTGAAAATAGAAATATTTCCTGCAGTTTTAAATTTTGCAACATTTCGCAAAGTTCCAATATCACTGCATGTCATGTCAGAGTGCTATATTTTTCAAAGCTACGTTAAAAAAAAGTATAACAGCAGTTACTTTATTACATTCGGATTCGGATTCCAAATTCGACTTTTCAGATACGAGACAGCTCAATATCTTTTTTCCGCGTGATAAATCTTGGAAACGACCGTATCTCCAGAACAAGCGATGTGCGCGCGAACGTTCTGTAAAGATATGTATTACAATCGCTTAAATTTATCTCGGGGATCGAAGCCAACCGACGCGAATGTAACAGTGTCGATCGCTTGCAAATTGTAACCACAGGCAACAATATTCGCGGTCAATTCTCGACGGCGCCAATTCTGCGAATGCGTTCCCAACGAAGGCCATTTCTCGTATCAGCAATTTATGAAAGCCGATCAAAACTTGTTTTCCAATTGCGAAAACCTTCTCTCGAGTTATTTTTACAATTTTTTTTCACAATCAATATAGTATTCTAATATCAATATAAAATTTTATGCAAAATTTTCTCTATATTTAAAAAAAGCATCATTTTTAAATATATTTTGACGAAAATAGTAATTCTCTCTTTTTCTCCATACATATAAAACAGACGGTTTTGTTGAACTATCTAAAATTTTACTCAATACAGATCTCACAATAATTCTGTAGAGTCATCAAAAATTATGTAGAAAGCTTGAATTGGTTGCTAAATTGTTCAATTTTTACAGCATTGCTCATCGTATCTGAATATAGGAAAAATGATCTGAATTCATACAGATATATATCTATAGGTTTAGATAATTTTTTGAATCTACATATATGGAATTAAATTATAGGCTTTAAAATAGAGTTTCTGATGATTATAACTGCAAACATTGGGACGCACACCAGTAAAGGTCAAATCCTGCTTCTCGATCGATGAGATTCCGATCAGATTGCTAGAATACAGGAAACCGTTCTTTCGATGCGAGTCACGATCGATAGGATCGAACCAAGCTCGATCGTGGTGGCTAGATGAAACCAAGAGAGCGCATACAGATGAACAGGCATTATCCTTGATCGCTTGCCGTACACCGAACGAAAACGTGCGCTTCTTTCGCCCTATTTAGCCTTTAAATTCCCGAGTGATTTTCGTTACCGTTACTCAGTGTAGGTAGCTGATCGTTAAACACGATTTCGCCGTTACGGAAAAAAATCAGGTATTCGTTTCAGTTGGATCTATGATTAATCAAAGACTTCCCGCACATTCGTACATGTAATTATATTCAAACCTTCGATAGATTCCAAAAATTAAAATCTATCTTTCTAAACGTCGAGTATGATTTTTGTACCGTTGCATACGTGATTTTATAGATGTTATTGTATATCGGTTTTTTTTTTGCTATAACAGCTCCGGCGAAATATATCTATGATTGCCTATAAAAATTGGATTTTGCGTGAGTCCGCTTGCATGCACAAATATGTGTGATTGTATATTCTCGGCGAATGTATAAATATTTATACGCATGGTTCGCGCTATGCAGAAACGGATCCGCGTTCGAGTGAAAAGCACCGACGAGATGTTTCAGATCGCAATACGAGATTCCGCTGATATCACACGATTGGCCAGACGCTTTATCGCATATGATGTATTGATGATTCATGCACCCAGACACATGGATTTATTTTTTTTATTATTTTTATTATTTTTTTTACAATTATGGAGAAAGGTGCGAGAATGTAATTCAGTACGACACGAAAGCACAGATCGACGATAATGACTCTGTCCTGTCTCGCATATCCCACGTCACGAAATTACGTTCGTTTAACCGCCACCAAACTTGGCAGCCTGTCCGCAATACTGTATACATGTTCGTATGTATGCGACTACATGCAGAGATATATACGCGTTCTCAACTAACGCGACAGATTTATGTCGCCGTGAAATGTATCAGGGACGATTTAGCCTAATAGGATATCAATATTTAGTCTAATAGGATATCATCAATATTTCTTGCTCCGATTTCTTTATCAAATATTAGTTTGTACTACACTTGCTATTACTTTTTCTTATCGTTAAATATTTTTCGGCTACAATATGAATAAATGAATAAATCATAAATTCATCTTGAAGAAAAATAATATAGTGAGAAATACTGAGTACTTCATGTTTTGACTCCGTTAAAAGTTTAGAAACACTTTTTAAAATTTGACCTTTTTGGAATTACTTATTCAAATATCCATAACATATTTTTTAACAATATAATTATTTAGATTCAATAATTATTATTAAATCTAAAAAATTGTTGTTAATGATAAAAAACCATTGTTGTAGATATTTAAGTAAGTAATAAGTATCAATTTTTAAAACATGTTTTTCAACTTTTGGCGTATACTTTTAGAATATATATCCATCAATTTTGCAAGCAACGATCAATATTTCTGCGATCAATAAAAATATTTGATGAGCAAGTTGAAAAATAATTCCTTTCAAAATTTGTGCGAATTTTAAAAATTATATCGTGATCAGTATTAGCCTTTCTTAAGCATCGATAAAAAAAGAACTGTCATTGTTCAATAAGAATTCAATAAATTAAAGTTACATAAGTGAAGAGAAGACGACGCTTAAATGAACTTAAAGAGCAACGATTAATAATTTGACATGATCAAGGATTCCAAAAATACAAAGATACGCGCGACCTCTGATAGATCGTAGCAGTGCAATAGATAAACGACTGATCTTTTAATATTCGCATTATAATCCACTAATGATAACCCTATTTTATCAAATGATAATGTAATCGTGTATATATCTTGACTTTTATTGAAGATATATATATTCCAATATGTTTTTTGATCCTACTTCAGAATTTCATTCAAAATACTCGCGCATTAATTTTCTTAAGAGCATGTTATTTGCAAACTGGAGGATCATGATAATGTAAAGAGATGTACGCAAATATGTTTGCACAAATCTTATAAACATAAGACTTATAAAAACGCATCTTGAACGGGAAATTACAAGCTCGGGCGATAAACAGCGGAGACGTGTATCTCCGATGGCATACATTGCCAAGTTTAGAGTCAATATAGATATATATGTGTATCTATCTAGTCAAACCTGCTCTAATCGGTTTATAAGCAAAATTTTTCTTCATAACGTAACATAAGCAAAACTGATGACATTTTTGCAATATCGAGTAAAAATGTCGTTTTTGTCATATTAAATAAAAATAAATATGTGACGTTATAATAATACGTATAATTAGACGTTGTTTTATATTGTTCGGAACTTTTTACAAAAATTGAGCGACAATGTAGATTTTTTCCCGGATGCAAGTTTGTAAAATCATGTAAGCTGCTATAAGTGTCACCGGCCATCTTGAATTGTATGAGAAAATAAATGAAAAATTACTTCTCGCGAGCAATTTTTTGCCGATAAAATTATCATAGCCTAGTACGGTACATTTGCCAGGTAAGCAAAAGAAAACTTGCTGTGACGTAAAATCCTTCTTCGAAGCATTCTTAATGCTTCAAGTAGTGTGGGAAGATAATTTTCTAATATTTTAGGTAATTCCCAACACATTTCCTAAAATATTTAAACCAGTAAGCCTAAATTATATCGTTATTATGTCGTTAAATTATTAGCAAATGTATGCCAACGATACTGTAAGTATAATAATTGTACTTAACATTTTCATCACAGCGTTCTCTTCTACAAATTATGAAAATTGGATGAATGAATGAATATATAGATAATAACCTTTCTAATAAATAATAATGGAAAAACTTTGCTACCCATGAATTAAATAAAACTACGAGCAATAATATTTATTATATTATAATATTTATTATATGTAAAACTACTAGCAATAATACTTATTATATGTAAAACTATGAGCAATAATACATTCTTACTTTTTGTACTATCTTTTTGTGAAACTTTTTCTCATTGAGTCAACATAATTTATACAGCGCTTCTTGCAAATAAACAACATGTTTATTTAAAATGTTC
>Ga0157367_1001230_pt1 | contig 11406 bp, 15 predicted proteins | sample AttbisABBM2_FD_113142 | JGI IMG/M metagenome (GOLD analysis project Ga0157367, IMG submission 113142) | Fungus gardens microbial communities from leaf cutter ant in Botucatu, State of São Paulo, Brazil - Atta bisphaerica ABBM2 | ecosystem: Host-associated > Fungi > Mycelium > Unclassified ...
TCATGTGACCTGTCATGTGACTGCAATGTCACATGCCTCTTTATTGTCAATAAAAAGAAAAAGAAATTCAAAAGTAAAGAAATATAAAATCAAGAAAAATAGATAAAAGGAAAAGAAAAATATCAGTGTCCAAAGCATTTCATAATGGTTATCATCTTCAGAAATTCCCATTCTGTTCTCTTAGAATTTTCTGGAGATGAGTATATAGTTCAGTAATTTTTTGGACAATAGACTTAGGATTTCCTAGAGATTTGAAGTGCTTGCTCTTCTGTCCAGTTTCTTTAACAATGAGCTTCTGTCAGGTCCAGTTCACACCAGGAGACAAAAGTCTGTAAGATTGGCTTAGAGACATATAGAGTACAAAAACTCCATATAATAAGCTCAGTAATACAGACTCTCCAAAACAATCTTTTCTTCAGCTTATATACTCCACTATCTATTTGCCATGTGGTTGTAGCTTCAGAAGACTGAGAAGGAGTCCAAAGGAGATGAGTACTGATATAGTGTGTTGCTATTGAACACTAGGGATTGAGTTTACTTGGAATTGTTGTTAATTATCAGACTAGTAAATTACAATATAACTACTAGTCTTATATATAAGTAAGATGGATAGGAGATACTTGAGAATCTCAGAGTACAGCTCTGAGTGAAGGTTTCAGCAATAAAACATTGAAAGAGACCAGATATAGAAACTCTACCATAAAAGGTTATGCTTAATAGATATATCTCTGTCATAAAAGACCAAGTACTCAAAGAGTTAGGGAATGATTGCATCACTACTGTGGGAACATGTTGTAGGAAGAATAGCTATCATGAGAGACAGGCTTTTACTGAGATTAATAAGAAAACATCACTGTTGTGAAAATGGCCTTCTAAACAGTTAAACTTGGTATATAACAGTAAGAAATAATTTTCTCTTAGGACTGGATCTTTAAAGTCCTATTCAGTTTACCTAAAAAACCTATAATAGTATCTAAGTCAGTATATATAAAAGGAAAAATTTTGTCTTTTTTCTTCATACTATCATATCCTTCTCTTTATTAAACATTTCAGAGGCTGATTGTTATGATGTATGTGAGGACTAACATTTTTCTTTTTCTTTTATTTATTTTTCTTGATTTTATATTTCTTTTTATTGATGATGAAGAGGCACATGACTGTGGTCACATGACATGTCACATGATGTGAGGTCATAGGCCTAGAGTTGACTAGATGAATGATATCAAGGAGTATATTAACTACATAGCTACCTTATGGTGTACACATAGTGCACTCATGGATAACACATAGACTTTAGAGTAGGGTAAATATTAAGTAGCATGGACCATGTGTAACTTATATAAATAAGGTAGCAATTTAGCAAAGATTTCTTATTGAGTTCTCTTGTAATTTCCACATTGATAGCCTACTGAGAGCTTTACTTGCTTGTGTGATTATTAGACTTTGCATCTAGTGGTTGCTACAACAGTAGAACTCAACTATCTCTAGAGACTCTGTGTCACACAGACTCCTATTTCACTTTACTCTTATATTATCCTCAACTACAAGCAGCATACTCAATGTCAAGAAGATATATAGCTGGGCCCTAGGCTTAATGTTATGGGATACTTTGGACATGAACAATTTTTATTTTCTTTTTCTTTTATTTTCTAACTTTATAGAGATTTTCTTTTCTTTTCTTTTGGATGATGAAGAGGTACATGAAATCGCAATCACATGACATGTCACATGATGTGACATCATAGGCCTAGAATGTGGTAGAAAGAACTAGAAGATGACGTCAGGGCACATGGAGTACACATAGTAGCCTTGAGTAAGACATGAGGCAGATATGAGGGTAAAGCATAGACATAAGGGCAGGGTTAAATATTAGTAGCATGGACCATGAACCTTTTGTATAAATAGGACTCTAATTAAGAAGAGGCTCCTTGTCGAGTTCTCTTGTAAAATTCCCACATTATATCCCAACTCTGAGATTTACTTGTTAGTGAGATCATTGGACATTGTGTCTGGTGGTTACCACAACACTTAAGGAGTATACTAGCTAGACAGAGGAAGCTTAGCCAATCATTTGCACAATAGCCCACTTCATATCATCTTTTATAGACATAGTAGATAGTTATTCATGTAGAAGGCTTGTACTGTGGGTTCCTTTGTAACCTGTATATGCAGAGCAGTAGTGTAGTCCATTAAGAAGTGCCTAGTTTAGAAATTCCTTTCTTAGAGATATTAGCCAGTGTTCTTTATGACAGTAGTTAGTAGGGAAGTAGACAGGTAGTCAGTAGACAGTGTGAGGTCAGGTAAGAAGAATACCAACTAGTACTTACAGAGAAGATATTTTCATTGGAAGAGATTACCACTGTCAAATGACAAGGCAGTGAGAGAAGAGATAGTTTACCATTGTCAGACATCAAGGCAATGAGAGAGAGATTAGATTACTGCTGGTAACAAAGGGCAGCAAGAGAATAGATTTGATTTTTGAAGAAGAGATTTTTGAAAGAGAAACGAGATAGTAGATATTAGTCAGGTAAATATAGAGGAAATGATTAGAGAATATAGTGAAGAAGAAGTGGTTAGATTGATGAAGGTAATAATAGAAAATAATATGATAATGTTAAAATTACAAAAACAAATATTGGAGTTGCAAGTGGTGGCAAAAGAAAAGAAAAGAAGACAGGAAGATAAGGAACAAAGAAGAAGAGAGTATGAAGAGAGAAGGGAGGAGGAAGAACAAAGAAAACAAAAAGAAAAGGAAGAAGAGGAAGAATGGAGAAGGATAAAAGAGATGAGAGTATAAGAGGAGAGAAGAGCAGAAAAAGAGTGGAGATGACAAGAGATATGGGAAAGAAGAAGAGAAGAGAATAAATAGAGAGCAATGGAAGAAAGGAAGTGTTTTGCTTGTGGAGGATTCAGGTAAATGGCCTATAGTTGTAGAAATATGGAATAAAAGGGACCAGTAAAGGTACTCTCAAATAAATTTAAAATGTTGAAAAGTAGAGTGATGCAAAGAGGAGAAGAAAGTGGAAGGGAAGCAGTAAAAGATAGAAGAGAAATTTTGAGGGAAGAAAGAGCAAAGAGGGGGGTAGAGGTAAAACAGATAAAGGTAGAAAAGGAGAAGGAAAAGGAGAAATATTTGAGAGAAGTAACAGTAAAGATTGGGTTAAAGCAGGAAGAAGAAGAAGAGGGAATTGTAGTAGATGTATTGTTAGATAGTAGAGCAATAGAATTAGTGATGAGTGAAGAGTTTGCAAGGAAGCACAGATTTAGAAGGACAAAGTTGGAGAGGCCAATTTATGTGAGGAATGTGGATGGTATGCTCAATTATGCAGGACTAATTGTAGACACAGTAGAGGTGGAGATATTTTTTAAAGGACATAAGGAGAGAATGTTGATAGATGTGATAGGAGGACAGAAATGGGAAGTCATATTGGGTATGCCTTGGCTAGCATGCCATAACCCAGAGATAGATTAGAGAATGGGAGAAATACAGATGATGAGATGTCCAGAGGAATGTGGGAAGAAATGGAGAATAGGAAAACAGACAAAGCTGGGATGGAAAAAACAAGAGGCACAAGGAAAGAAAGAGAAAAGAAAAGAGTTTAGAACACCAATGATGGAAGAAGAGATAGCAATAACAAGAATAGTAGAGGAGAAAGAAGAAAAAGAAGAAGAAGAAGACTTGATAGAGTTAAGAGCAGTAGAGAAAATGGTTCCAAGATGGTTTCATAAATATTTGAAGGTGTTTGAAAAGAAAGAGTCAGAAAGAATGCTGATGAGAAAGGCCTGGGATTATGCCATAGATCTTAGAGAAGGTTTTGTACCAAAAAAGGGGAAGATATATCCATTGTCAAAAGTAGAGAGAGAGGAAGTGCAGGAGTTCATGAAGGATCAGTTGGAGAAGGGATACATTAGACCATTAAAGTCACCACAGACATCACCAGTGTTCTTTGTATCAAAGAAGGATGGGAAGAAGAGGATAGTGCAAGACTATAGATACCTGAACAGTTGGACAATCAAGAACAATTATCCATTGCCACTGATTTCAGATTTGATAGATAGTATTGGGAAGAAGAGGGTGTTTACAAAGATGGATTTGAGGTAGGGTTATAACAATGTGAGGATAAAGGAGGGAGATAAGTGGAAAGTAGCATTCTCAATGCCAGAGGGGTCATTTGAACCCATGGTAATATTCTTTGGGTTAACTAACTCACCAGCAACATAATGATAGCAACAGAAACAAAGGAAGGACATGATGAGATAGTAGAGGAAGTATTGAGAAGATTAGAAGAAAATGATTTATTCATAAAACTAGAAAAATGTGTATGAAAGGTTAAAGAAGTGGGATTTTTGGGAGTGATAATAGGAGAAGACAGAGTGAGAATAGAGAAGGAAAAGGTTCAGGGAGTGATAGAATGGCCAGTGCCAAAGAGTGTGAAGGATGTGCAGAAGTTTTTGGGGTTGGAAAATTATTACAGATAGTTTGTTAAAGATTTTGCAAAGATAGCAAGGCTATTGCATGAGATGATGAGGAAGGAGATGAAGTGGAGTTGGGAAGAGAGACAGCAGAAAGCATTTGAGGAATTGAAGGAGAAATTTATGACAGAGCTGGTCTTGGTGATGCTAGATCTAGATAGAAAGATAAGGGTAGAAGCAAATGTATCAGATTTTGCCACAGGAGGAGTATTGTCAATGAAGTGTGAAGATGAGAGATGGAGGCCAGTCACCTATATTTCCAAATCATTAAATGAAGCAGAAAGGAATTATAAAATTCATAATAAAGAGATGTTAGCAATCATCCGATGCTTAGAGGCATGGAGGCATTTCTTAGAAGGAGCCAAGGATTGGTTTGAAATATGGATGGATCACAAAAACTTGGAATACTTCATGAAGGCACAAAAGTTAAATTGAAGGCAGGCTAGATAGGCCTTGTATTTGTCAAGATTTGATTTTGCTTTGAAGCATGTGGCTAGTAAGAGTATGGGACAAGCTGATAGTTTGAGCAGAAAAGTAGATTGGGCAGAAGGAGTAGAGAGAGATAATGAAAATCAGGGATGTTAAAAAAGGAGTGGTTATAGATTAGAGCAATAGATAGAAAACAGTGGTTGATTGAAGGAGTTGAGAAAGATATAATAGAGAAAATAAAAAAATCAGAAGCAAGAGACAATAAGGTGATAAAAGCAGTGGAAGAAATGAAGAAAGCAAGAGTAAAGGTGTTGAGAAATAAAAAGTAGTAGATAGAAGAGGACTTAGAGGGGAAGGTATATATTCTGAGGGATGAGAAGTTGAGGTTGGAGATCATTCAGCTTTATCACAATATGCTGATAACAGGACATGAAGGACAGTGAAAGATAATGGAACTAGTTGCTAGGAATTATTGGTGGCCAGGAGTTACAAAAGAGGTAAAGCAATATGTGGAGGGATGTGATTAGTGTTAGAGAATGAAGAAATGCCAGCAGGAAAATTAAGACCTAACAAGGTACTAGAGAGACCATGGCAGTATATATCAGTAGATTTTATTACAAAGTTACTGATGTCAAAAGGTCATGATTTGATCTTGGTAATGTGCAATAGGTTTTTGAAAATGTCCTACTTTGTGATGACAACAGAAAAAACAACAGTAGAAGGATTAGTGAAGTTGTTCAGGAATAATGTGTGGAAGTTGCATGGGTTGCTAGAGAGCATGATTTCAGATAAAGGGCCCCAGTTTGTGGTATGATTAACAAGAGAGTTGAATAAAATGTTGGGGATAGAAACAAAGTTGTCTACAGCATATCACCCATAGACAGATAGACAAACAGAGAGGACAAATCAGGAGCTAGAACAGTACTTGAGAATATATGTTAATCATAGACAGAACAATTGGTCAGAATGGTTGGCAACAGCAGAATTCATATTTAACAACAAGGTACACATAGCAATGAAAGAATCACTATTCAAGGTCAATTATGGGAGAGAATCAAAGATGGGCTTTGATATAAGAAAAAAGAAGAAGAATGTGAAGGCAGAGAGATTTGTAAAGGAGATAAAGAATAGACATGAGGAAGCAAAAGCAGTGTTGGTAAAATCACAAGAAGAAATGAAGAGACAAACAGATAGAAATAGGAAAGAGGCAGAGAAGTATAGAGTGGGAGATAAGGTGTTGATTAGTACAAAGGATTTTCCAATGGAGTTGATGAAGAGAGTAACAAAGAAGTTGATAGAGAAGTATATAGGATCATATGTGGTCAAGAAAATCATATCAGAGAATGCGGTAGAATTGGAGTTACCAGTATCATTAAGAATACACCCAGTAGTGAATGTAAGAAGAATAGTGAAATATCAAGAGCAAGTAGAAGGGCAGAAGAAGATACCACTATCTCTTATTGAGGTAGCCAGTAAGAAGGAACATGAAGTAGAAAAAAATTTGGATAGAAGAGAGAGAAGGGGGAAACCAAAGTATTTAGTGAGATGGAAAGGATATACAGCAGAGGAAGATACTTGGGAGGGACTAGAAAATTTGAAGAATGCAAGGGATTTAGTAGAAGAATTTGAGAAGAAGATAAGAGAAAAAGAAGTAAGATGAATCAAAAAGAGAAGAGGAAAGCAGAAGGCAATAGAGGTGGAGTTGAATCCAGAAGTGGAGGAGTTTAAGAGGAGTGAGTTACCAGGAAAGTATATGGTGAAAATCTTGTTTGGATGGGATGATAAGAAATTTGATAATGAATATTTAAAAAAATTGGAGAGAAATTGGGCAAGATGGAAAGGAAAGGAGATAAAGGAGGGAGAGGCAAAAAGTTCCTCCAGAGTAGGAACCTTAAGAGGGGGGTACTGTTATAATATGTGTGAAGACTAACATTTTTCTTTTTCTTTTATCTATTTTTCTTGATTTTTTATTTTTTTTTCTTTTGATTTTCTTTTTATTTTTATTGATGATGAAGAGGCATGTGACTGTGGTCACATGACATGTTACATGATGTGAGGTCATAGGCCTAGAGTGGGCTAGAGCAGACTAGATGGATAATATTAAGGAGCATGTTAACTATATAGCTATCTTATGATGTACACATAGTATATTTATAGATAACACATGGACTTTAGGGTAGGGTAAATATTAAGTAGCATGGACCATGTGTAACTTATATAAATAAGGTAGCAATTTAGCAAAGATTTCTTATTGAGTTCTCTTGTGATTCCCACATTGATAGCCTACTGAGAGCTTTACTTGCTTGTGTAATTATTAGACTTTGCATCTAGTGGTTGCCACAACACTGATGCTGAAATGCTAGAGCAAATATAACAATGGAACAAGAAAAAGTAGTAGCTCCAAGTCTGCTTCAAAAAGATAGCCAAAGCATATTATGTTGAGTAGACAGGTTAGAAGGTAAGAAAGGCTATTGAGACTAGAGTATAGAAGAAGGTAGCATAGAGGCAGTATGAGGAGAGGAAATTGAAAAAAAGGTTGAAAGATTTGAAGAAACTCCAAGACAAGAAATCTGTGATCTAGTAATACAAAAAAGAAGTTATGTTAGGGTTGTCAAAATTGTGAACAATAGACTTTATTTTTTTCTCCCATTTTTCTTTATTTTGAACTTAGATAAAAGGTGTGATGTAATATCACATATAATAGTCACATAGATTACAAAGTATGATAGATATGTGACATATGTCACAGGGTAGTTATATATGTTATAGTCACAGTCACACAATCATATGACACAGAGAAGAATTAAGAAGTTATATAATATAGCAACAATATGTTTGTTATAGGACACTTGAATACTAACAATTTTATTTTTCTTTCCTTTTTTTATATTGATTTTCTTTTCTTGTCTCTTTTGGATGATGAAGAGGCACGTGACACTGCAGTCACATGACATGTCACATGATGTGATATCATAGGCCTAGAATGTGGTAGAAGAATCTGGAAGATAATATTAGAGCACATGTATACAACATGGTGGCCTTGAGGTGAACATGAGGAAGGAGTATGGACATAAGGGCAGGGTTAATTATTAGTAGCATGGACTATGAGGACTTTGTATAAATAGGACTCTAATTAAGAAGAGGCTCTTTGTTAAGTTCTCTTGTGAACTACCCACATTATATCTGCCTTTGAGATTTACTTACTTGTGTGATTATTTGTCATTGTGATAAGTGGTTGCCACAACAATGTTGGTCTTATGAGAAGCATATATACTTTAGGGTAGGTTAGTTATAGTATATATACAAACCATGGTCTGTAGTATATAAGATAGACACTATCTTGTACTTGAAACACTATCAAGTTTTTTTATGTTATTCAATATAAAAGCTATCTTTTGTCTTTACTTAAGAACTCAAGATATAACAAGGGTATAACAAGAACTATATAACACTATTCTTCAACTGCATGCTAAATAATATAAAACCCTTAAAAGAGCTCTTATGAATACAAAAGGATAAAGTTAGGAAGGATATTAAAAGGAATATACAAATAATATCTGCTAAAAATAAAAACAAAGATGAGAAAGGTAGAGATGAGAATGGAGAAGTGTTTGTGGTAGGGTCTAAGAAGACTGAGGAGAAGGTGTTAAGATGTATTTTATTATCTACCTCCTACTAGATTATTGGTTTTGTTTGTTATTACTATATTAGAATTTGAGTTTGTTTTTTGTATCCAACTGTGTGAGTAAAAAATAAGATGTTTAAAAATAAAAATAAGATAGAAGTTAAAGTTCAAAAATTTAAAAAGAAAACCTTGTAAAAAGTGCTTAGAAACTAGGGTTAAGTTAGAATAAAAAAAACAGATAGAGTATACTAAGAAAAATTCCCATTGAAAGTACATAAAGTCCAGGAATAAGTTGCAGCAGTATAATAAGAATAATGGTAGTGGACTTGGTAAGATATGTAATATGAAAATTGAATACTAAGTTGGCAGTATAAGCATGTTACAAATTGTATCTCTACAATCTGTAGACTAATTCTTACAAACCAAGTTGCACTGGAAAGCCTCAAATGAGGGCTATTTGCACATATATAAGACATATGAAAGTAATAACAGATCACTGAGATATCAGACTATTAGTAACTACAAGTTTTATTGGCTATTATCTCAGAAACAACTGAACAGATTCCCATGATCAAATTTCCATTGGAAAGCACTCATAAAACAGTTTATAATTAGCCTGATATCTGCTATGACAGATGACAGCCCTACTAGATATGAGTTTTGATTATATAATAGAAATAGCTTGTCTACAGACTATCACTATTTTGTATAAATACTTCTGTTTAGATGATATTCCTTATTAGCAAAGAATAGAGAGATACTAGTGGTAGCACTAAGAGTATTGTTGTAAGGAAACTCTACAAGTGGTAGGAGTTTAGACCAGTTATCTTGCTGGTAATTACAATATATACAGAGATATTGTTCTAAGGTTTAGTTTATGCATTCAGTTTGTCTATCACCTTTGAAGTGGTAACCTGAAATAAAGTAAAGCCATATGTCCAGAGTAGGACCTAAAGAATAAAAAAAGTTTAATACAAACTCCAAGCCTCTGTCAGAGGTGATATGGGAAGGAATACTATGTTTTGAAAGCACATGTAGAACAAACAGATATGCTACATCTACAAATGTTATAGTATTATGTGTAGGGATGAAAATAGCATACTTGGTAAGCTGGTCAACAATGACCAAGATAGTGTCAAATCTAGAGGATAATAGGAGTTTCTTGATAAAGTTTATAGAAATGGAATTTCATAGTTATTCAGAGATAGAGAGTTGCTTGAGAGGTCCATAGGGCTTCTGACACTAGAGTTTGAATTATATACAAGTAGCATAGAACTTGCAAAATTATTGTATATCAGTATAGAGGCTAGGCCAGGAATAGCTATAGCAAATGAATTCCAGTTCTTTGTTTTGACTGAAATAACCAGCAAGAATATGATCATGATTATACTGGAGAACACATGTATAGAGATTACCAGTAGATAGTATGTAGATTCTATTATCAAGATGAAGAAAACTGTTAGGGTTCATAGACCATCAGCTATTTGCAGAGATGTGTTTTGTAGTAGTAAAGTCACTAGAAAGAGCCAAACAAATGTCTTAGTGCAGTGTGTTGAAATCAATGACTATAGTTGTGCAAAGAGAAAGGAAAAGAAAGATAGTAGCTTATATGGAGGCTGTAAGTTGTTCTTGAGTCAAGATTGGTTTGAAGTTGTGAAGATTAACTATGGTGTAATTAGTATTCCTTTCTTTAAGATAGATGTTCTATCATTTAGTGAGAGTATCTAGTTTGGTACTGAGACAACCAAAGTAGAACTTGATTACAAGATTAAAATGTGAGAGATATTTGGGCTATTGTACTTGTTTTCAGGTCAATATCTTAGTAGTAGAAAAATACTCAGGGTTTTTATAATCTGTAACAACATCAATAGGGAAGGATAGACCCTCTAAATAGTGCCACCAAATTTTGAAAGCCTCAAAAATGGCAAGGAGTTTCTTGTCATGCATATCATATTTAATTCTGCTACAGTAAAAGTATGGAAGTGAAAGGCAACTAGATGAACTTCTTTTTCTTCATTTACAATAAAAGGAATTGCAGTCAGAGCATAGTCTGAGACATCAGTTTCCATACTAAGTTGAACACTGGGAATCTAGTGTGTAAGAATGGGAGTGGAGATAAATGCTTTCTTTAAGGAGTTGAAAGCATCACAACAGGAGAAGTTGAACTTCCAAGAGATGTCTTTCTAGGTAAAATAAGTTAATGGAATCATAATGTCTGAGTAGTTGAAGATAAACCTGTGGTAAAAGTCTGCAATATATAAGAAAGACTAGATGTCCTTGACTTTCTTGGGCTCAGACCAGTCTTGAATAATTTTTACTTTGTTATTAAATATGGTGAGACCAGAAGGAGAAAGGATATATCCCAGATATTTTACTGACTTGGAGTGGAACTCATATTTCTCTACTTTGGCATAAAGACTAGTCTTGCAGAGATATTTGAGTACTTTCTTGATATGCCAGTGATGTTCAGACATGTTATTAGAGTAGATGAGTATATCATTTAGATAAATTACAATACAAACATCCAAAAGATTGGAAAAGAGATTGTTTATGAATTGCTGAAAGGCTGTAGAAGCATTGGTCAAACCAAAGGATATTACAAACCATTCTGATGATTCATAATATGTTCTGAAAATGGTCTTCCATTCATCACTGTCAGCAATGCAAACCAAGTGGTAAGCATAGCAAAAATCTATTTTAATATATATTCAAGCTTTGTGAGATGAGTCAAGCAGATCAGATATGAGAGAGAGTGGTGTTATGGTTCAAGACTCAAAGGGTTAAGTCAAGAAACAACTCTTGTATTGAGTAACACAAGAGAACTTGATAGAGTTCCAAGTACAAAGTAGTCTACCTTATATACTAATTCCCCTGGTCCA
>Ga0157367_1001233_pt1 | contig 11389 bp, 9 predicted proteins | sample AttbisABBM2_FD_113142 | JGI IMG/M metagenome (GOLD analysis project Ga0157367, IMG submission 113142) | Fungus gardens microbial communities from leaf cutter ant in Botucatu, State of São Paulo, Brazil - Atta bisphaerica ABBM2 | ecosystem: Host-associated > Fungi > Mycelium > Unclassified ...
ATAAATAAATACATTTCCTCTCTCATGCACATAACATTGTAAAATTATTATTACGAAACATTAAAATTTTCATATAAACGTTTTCTATCAACGTTTTCTATCAAATTTTCATTCACCGTCGGTAATCGAAAATTTACAGAATCGTCAATAACAATTTCGATATTATAAAAACATTATAAATAATTATAAGTTACCTTTAAGAATAAAAATTATATGACAATATAAGTCAGATTCCTATAATAAATATTAAACGATAGATGCGACATGAGGGAAAGAAAAGATGGTCATCGACCATTGAAATATACCAAAAATTTATTTACATAAAAACATGAATATAATACCTATAATATTTCAACTGCTGCGCATTTCTTTGTTCGCTCGGTACGCGTTATACCTAAACAACTGGCGTCGGGTCACGAAATAATGTCAGTATTGTCACAATTTTTTTAAACACACCTGCACAGAGTATCCGAAACAACCTGCAATACGACCTAAAGTCTAATTGTTAAGCTACATCGGAATCAATCTGATAGCGATGCGAACGCAGCGTCGGAGGTCTTTCGTCCTCGCGATAACTGACCGAAGCGATTTTCTCGAGCCGAAACAATTGATTAAATCAAACGAAACGCAGTGAAGTCTTCGCAAGATTCGTATACCTTCCAAAGTTTTCAAAGACTTACTCTCGTCTCCCTCTTCCTCGCAAACAACATAAACACATTTGTATCATTATTCGGCCGCGCGACATCATCGACAATAATTTTTCCTTGGATATCATTCGTTACAATATTTACAGAATTATACGAACAACTTAAAGTATACAATTCAAAAAGACCGGCTCAAAAAGCTCTTTTCTATCTCCATACGAATATTCTTCAATGCGAGAAAGAAACATATTTTTCTTACTTCTAAATCTACTCATGAAAATTATTATAATGAGGAAAAACAAATTTTACAATGAACTTTGTTCCATTTGTTCTTAACTTTGCAGACTTCGACTTAACAGTTGATTAATCTTCTAATTGTAAGCCGGCTTCGAATACAATAATTAAAATGTTACAATTTCTATTAGTAACCAATAATCATTCTTGTCCTTTCTCGACTTCGTTCCTATAAATTCTATTACCAATTGCACTAATCTCAACGCGAAAGCTTTAATCCAATTATTCACTGGAAATGGATCAACTCATCCATCCCACGAAAATCAAGCGATGGGCAGCACGCGTACATCGAATACTAAAGCTACCTACACAGATTGCCTGGAGTGTTCAGCTCGGCGAAAGTTTCTTAAGAAGTACGGATACAAAAGAAGTTTTCATCTCGGCACGCGCCAGCACTCCCAACGAGTCCCGTACCAGTCCCTTTCAGTTTATTTGAAATGAGTCTGCAACGTGATGGTGCAGCAAATTCGTGGAAATTTATTTTATGTAAAAAGAAAATACAAAATTCCATCAAAATAGAAAATAAAATTAGGTTAAAGAGAGCCAATCGTATAGAAGTGAGTCCATTTCAAATTATAATAGAAATAAAATTAAATCTAAAAAAGCAAAATAGGAAATTAATTAATATAAAATATACATTTAATGGGCAAATGTTTTCGACAAACCATATTTTAAGAATATGCGAGTCGCATTCTAAGCGCAGAGGCACTGATACTCGTACTCGCGGGAAATATATTTTAGAAATTCGTATGAAAAGGATCATTAGTCTCTGTAAAGTCGATATATTAGTCTCAAAAATGCATTTATATTATTGGTTCAGTTTGATTAAACCGCGCGTAAGGCGGGGATATAGTTAAATCGACATCGACGGTTCCACTTTAAGTTAGTCTTTAGCTATTATTATTAAGTAATTCGATTGTGTTACAGTACGCAGATTCGTGCTCGCTTTTTGGCGCTCGCTCGAGGGAGCACGTCCGGTGCGAGATCGTGCGGATCTCCTTGAAAATTGAGAAAATTTTCGCGCACAGGCACGGCGTGAAAATTGTAAAAATTGTATTAAAAAACGATGCGAATCCATTATAAAACTGGAAAATTCTCACGCACAGACACACACATAGCATTTTGTTAAAAAAAATTGGAAAAATTCTCGCACGTAAGCACGACATGAATATTCTTTTTAGAAAATTAAAAATGTTAACGAATCAAAAGTGATCTGTCGACTGAAGACAGATCAACAAGTCACTTGTAATAAATAATCCCGCACTCACGCAGTATGAATTTTAGATAGATGATGTGATTATCGTGGATATGATCTCCTCTGAAAATATCGAAGGATGAAAAATTAGAAATGATTTGTCGGCTCGAAAACTGGTCGAAAAACTACTTGTAATGAGCCCTGTAGTTTTCTATCCATATACTTGCGTATAACTACGGCGAAATATTTCTGTATCAAAATTTATGATCTTACAAAATACTTTCTACGAATTGAATATCGCACGAACGGGCTATCTCGAGCGGCTACCGACTTCGTATATAAAAATTTGACGATACAGATTGCTCTGTAAATCCGAAGAGTCATTAACTTTCACATGTAAGTCATGCAAACGCGATACAAATCGAGATATAAAACTACATCAGCTACGCGACCTTGAAAAGACTCGGCTAATCATTGCTGAAGATTCCATTGGTGATCACAAACGGGAAGCTACGCACGATATTGGCTAGCGCGACGATCTTCGCGATCGTTCGCATATTTCGCTTTCTCTCTCTGGTCGGCGACGTGAGACAACGTATCTGGATTTTTCTTCGTCTCTTTCTAAGAATCGGATACTTGAAACAAGAGAAGGAGTTAGTTAAATCATCAAGATAAACGTGTCCAACAAATACGGATAACTAGTATGTTCGCGTCCTCCAGCAACTTTATATAAAGTATCCAAAAAAGTTATTATCTACCTAACTTCCAGAATTAACCAATTCATCGGAGACTCGCGAGAATTTCAACATTCTCATTTGATCCGTTTGGCTGTCAGAATGATATCGATTAGTTTGTTTCCGTTATCGAATGAAAAAGAAACGGAAAATGGCAGAAACGAGATCTCGCATCCTCGTATTACGAGGTGTCACGCTCAGTTCGTTCCGATGACGAGCGAGAAAAGTTATATTGTCACGTAGTTCTATTGGATACAATCAATGAACGTACGGACAACTGTAAATCTCATCATTGTGTTCCACATCGTGAAGCGTGCTCCGATTGTATAATACAACTACACATACAGCATCCAAGTCGATATAGCAATGTAAACGCGCGTACATACTCCATTTATATACATATATGTATATACCTATGCACAAGGATGTGATCGCAAAAGACGCTCTAGTCACATACAGAAGATGTCCGATGAAGTTATCTTCTTCACTATTGAAACATGTGCGCTGCGAAAAGGTGGATCGCTTCCAATTCGAGCTGAGATCAATTTCGCTTCGCGGCGACTTTCTCGGCATTTCTTCGAGCGCTGCGATTTACGCATTACAGAACATGCATTCCTTTTGTTATTATACTCTTTGAGAGTATAGTCCGAATCATCAAGCTTTTTATTTCAAAAAATTCAAGAAGTAAGCAAAAATTTGAGACAAAATATATATTACATACATTTATTATCATTTTTATTATTAGAATATGTATTGTAAAATATTTTCGCGATACTTTTTTGAAGTAATATTCTCTCGAAATAAATGCCAAATGAATCATTTTTTAATTAAGTGTAGGATTCGCAAAATTATTAAAATATTATTAAAAATTATATTTAGAAATGTTAATGATTATTCTTGATTATTTCATTGAATCAAATTTGAGAAAACTTTAACAGATTATATTCGCATATATATATTTTTATTTTGTATTACTTATCACATCCAAGTATATTTGAGAAAATCGCAGACGAGGCAGTTAGCGGTTATAAAATTTGCGTACAAACAGAACTCTTCATTCTGCATAAAATCATCAATTACTCTCTATGTCTTGCCTAAAAAATCGTGCGTTTTGTCGCGTTTTGCTGCTTCTCATCGTCTTTTCTTCTTCGTCATGCGGTCTTTAGATCGCGGAAACATGGGCGTAATGCTTAAGATTTATATCACATCCTTTGTATGTGCGGCAGTGTTCCTTATGTATTGATCGGCCATAACGCCATCGAATCTCTGTCGCAGGCTCGAATTCAGTTCAGTTCGTTGCTCGATTCAAAAGAGCGTCATTCATCTTCTGGTTCAGCTCCAAGCGGTAGTTGCTTTACGCGGGTCAAAGAGAACTTCCGTAAGGTAAGGACGGTTCATCGACATTTATTCTCTTGCATTTATAATTTGTCATGATAATCTCTAATTTTTCGTAATTTCATTACTGATAATTTGAACGATTCTTTTTCATTAATATCCGTATAAATAGATTCTGTCAATTCAGAACCGTTCAAAATTGAATTAACAAATATTCTTTTTTTAACGTGCCACGTGTCCAAACACACGTTTTTTCTCTCTCAATTTCTCATTCGACTCTCGAGATCCAGCACAGAGTCCGGCAACGAAATTATACAGTTAATTTTTTTACTGAAGAAGCATATCTTCCAAAGTTTCTTCTTCCATTGAAAGATTCTAGCAAATTAGAACGATGGATTCGATGTACCTGGCATCCCGAAATAATGACTAAATGTTATGTTGACAGAGCCGTCTCCCGCCTTCGTTTTCACTCCTTCCACCAGCCGCAAAGACAGCAATACCATCGCCTCTCGGGATGGGGCTGGATTATCTGCTATTGTCAGTGCATCGCCCTGGTAGTGGTAAGATGCGTGGTCTCGGCCCTCTTGGGCGGCGGTGGTGGCGGCCGTCTCTTGCCGGCGATTGCATTAACAATGTTCATGCTGCGGTTTTCATCTGCGAACCTCACCGTCTGTCTGGCCGGGCTGGACGCATACTCGACTGGTCCATGGGGATCCGTCGCGTATACGTTCTCATACAGATTATCCGCGCCGTAGTGTTCCTGTACCCAATTAGACACATTAGTCTCTCTGTAATCGGCCACGGCAGGAGGTGGATCTCGAAAACCGAGCACCTCGTGCGGCGTCGTCGTTGAATCTAACTTGCACTTCTGAGCAACTTGCCACTTCTTTCTCATCACTCTCTGAAGATCTTTGAGGAAATCGCCCGGTGGCGCCTGATCAGACGCTGCCAGCTTCTTCGGTGACGTAAGCCTGGTGCTGTCGGATCTTCTAGGCGGCGTTGGCTTCCGTTGTGGCAATGCGGGACTGCCGGGTTCCTGTTGGGGTGGCAGATTGAATGAGATCTTCTTGCCGGTTCCAGTCTTCGATTTGGGTGATGTCGGTGGTTCTTGGATAGTCACTCGTCGTTGCGGTTGCGGACTGGAGGCAGCCTTTAATTCGGCCAGATAAGGCGGTGCTGCATAATGACCAGTTCCTTGTTTCATAGCACTACGTCGGACGGTGTCCATGTTGGGATTCGGCCTAATCGGCTGGATCGTGTTATGATGACCGGTCTGGTATATCGATTCAACCTTGGAATTTTGCCGACCGAGACTCTGGGAATTGGTAAGTGGCGGTTGAGCACTATAAGCCGGCGGCGGTACGAAGGGTGGTGGCGATGTGAAATTAGGCGAGTTTGGAGTATAGGTCGGCGTACTTGCCGTCGATCCTGGATAGGAACTGTGCGGAGAGGATACGGAATTGGCGGTGTTATTCGCATGAACATTCGGGGACGCATTTGAATTGTAATTCTGGACTGAGTTATTTAACGCGATACTATTATTTGTGTACATTTGATTGGCTTGTGACCTGGAGTTAGGATTATGCGTGGGTGTGCTCTCGGGAGTGACAGAGTTCGTGGGGGTGGACTGTTTGGGTCTAGCGCGACGTATCGTTCCAGTTTCGCCGACGAGCGGACTGGGCGGTGGCGGTAAAGACGCGAGACTCAACGAGGAGCCCGTGAGCTCTGGCGTGTTGCAAACCGGAAGTTCACCGGGCGCTGGCGGCGGTGGCAGGGAGTCCAGCGAGAGATTCGATCGGAACATTTCGGGAGGTGGTGGCGGAAGTGGTTCGCTATCGGACTCAACTTCTTCTGCAACTCTCGACGGGGATGGTGGCGGTGGCAGCGAGGTAATCGAATCCATCTGTAGGATACAAATTTATTCGTTATGTATCGAACAAATATTAAATCGTTCATATTAAGATCCTTAGTAATATCAATTACCATGCACGTTTGTATCGGACTCGTCGGCGTTTTCGATTCCTGACTTTCCGATCTGCTGTATCCCATAGGACTCGCTCTCTCTCTCACCGGCGTGCCAGGAGGTACTGGGCTGACCGGTGTCGCGTTTCCAGATCTGTGATGTCTCTTCAATGTTCCGGACCCATCAGAGTCAGTGCCACTTCGTCGACGACTGTGTCTTCTAGTCAGCGTACCGGATCCCGAACTTGTCGGACTTGGACAGGAGTCTGGCTCGTCTCGAACAGTTTCGCCGACCTCCTTCAATTGCCTCGTAATTGATGTGAGAGGCAACTTTGGATTCATAGACGGCTTCCGCTTTATCGTACCAGTTGGAAATTCACCGCATTCGAAGGCCACCTAACAATTAATATGCAAAAATTAAATAATTGTATCCAGTTAAATAATTTTGATTATAACAGCATTAGTAGTACGTAATAACAATATTTTTGAATGAATTTATTATTAATATGAATATCAAATTGCGTTTAATTGTATTTACCTCACAGCTACTCGGTGCCCCATCAGATAAACATCCACTGGAGCTAGAGCTGCTTGCTCTGCTCAGCCTGCCGTCGTTGTTATAGCTCTGCCGTTGTTCTGAATTATAACTCTGTCTTTGACCGTCGTATTGCCTCGTCGTAGCAACTGTCGTTTCATTGCTGTGCCTTACGTTCTCCGCAAACTGTCTGGCGTTGTCATTTGTCGTATTATACTGGGTCTGATTTGGCGGTACAGCAATAGAACTGACCGAGCACGATCTGGCATGTGCCAGTAAGTCCAAATCCTCCTGCGCCAACTCGTCCACGAGCGCCCGATAATTTTCCATTAGCTGCCTGCCATACTTCGCCACGCGGATGCCAACCATCCATCGCTCCAAAGATGCATTATCTTCCGCGCAGAGGAATTTAATGTACTTGGTGGATTTGGGTTGTTGCAATCGTGGATGCTTTACGGCAAAGCAAAAATCGGTAGGCGCTTTGTATTTCTTTCGCCAACCAACGCCATAATAAACCTGGTTAACAATTAAACAATTAGCGAATCCTTTATAAAAATCGATTCGCATGATATTGATGGATGCGGATTTTAATAAATAATAAGAAAAAGATCATATAATCTCATAAGATAAAAAAGGTGTAATAGATGCACGATATTTGCGATTTAAAAATTATCTAAAATAAAAATAAAGTATATTTGAGATCAATATTATATAATGTATCGCTGATACGAAAGAGTATATAAAAATATGAACCTGATTAACATCGAAGGTTGCCAGACAGACGAGATCTCGAGCGGTGCGCGCCTTTTCCTTCGGCCAGTAATAAAGACCGGAGGCTCGTAAAATAAAGTGATACCTCTTCCAACCCTTCTTGCTGTCCGATTTCAAGTACAGCGGACCCTCGACCTGGAAGCAAATGGTAATCGATGCAGAGAAGAAATGGAATATATGTCAACGAACTCGCTGCCGTCGTTCGGTTCGATTGCCAAGACGCAATGAGATCGTAAACACGTCTCGCTTACCTCGGGTACGCCGACGTTGCTACTTGAGAAGAATTCCTCTAATAGAATATTTCTCGAGTGGTCGTCGTACTCGCCACCACCGCGATCTGTGGGACCGAGAAGGAATCGTTCGGGTGTGAGAAATAGCTGTGTTTTATCCGGTCTCTCGACAAAAAGTAACTTGTTTTTAGAATCTCTGGTCCACAGTAGAAGATTTTCTACCAATAATTCATGGTCCTCGTAAACCCTCTCTGAAAGTTTCATTAATATCTCATTACACATCTTATTGTTAGACTGCAAGTCGATAGTACAATAAAATCATTTCCTGAGGCTTACAATGTATCCCTTTCAGAAAAAGTTCTAATAATGTAAAGGAAGAGAGTAAATATTCTCACTATTATAGATATAATAACACTGAATGTCATTTAAAAATGTATAATATAGTTTGTATATACGTCTTTAATTTTATGTTGATAATTTTATAATATATTATATATAGAATATATATCTATTATTTCTTTTAATAGTATCTTTTACATAAATATAAAAAAAGCATTTTAAACACTAGGAAATATCGATTAAAAATGAGGATGTCAGCATTAAAAATTAATGTCGCATGTAAATATTGTCTGTTGGAGAAGAAATGTTGCGTCATTAGTCTAGCAATTAGCGGTCGGCAAATAGAAGATAATAGACTCACCCATGAAGAGATCGGGCAAGTGCTCGACCACGGCCCACTTCGGATCCATTGGAACATGGTTTTTGTCTGCGAGCAACCTACACACATGCGCGACGCTCATCCCTTCGTCGACCAAGAGGCTTTTACCGCTGCCGTCCAGCGTAAACGCTTTGATGAAGAGCTTCTGTACGCTCGCCTCGCGCATCTTCTCCAGCGCCAGGCGGATTTTCTCTGCCTTCGCTTTACTCGCTGTATCTGAAGAGATAATTACAAACAAAATTACTCAAGAGATGCACAGACTGGTATAAATATAAATACAAATAAAAATAGAATAAGTAATACTAAGTGAAAATCGGCTGGAAATACTCAACATTTAGAGCAAATAAATGAAGAAAGCTATATTCGGTCAAAGCGAGTTTTGATACTGAATAATATTTTTGTATAAATATTTACAATCTTCAGTTCGAACAAACTGCGCGCCAATTATTTATTAGCCTTGAAACAGTCCTAAACTGAAGCTAGAGTATGTAATATCATAAGATAAAAATAGATTGTCGTTCAAATAGTTTAATCAAATAAAATGTGCACAATGTGAAATAAACGAAAGTTTAAGAAATCGAAATTTAGTATTTAAATTGATCTCAACTAAAACGATAACCCAATCAACATTCTAAAGTTATCGATCTTAAATAAATTAAAGACTCACCGACAAACTGGTGCGATTGCTGCTGAGGAGCTGTGTGCATGGCGGTCTGAGGTGGCTTGTGACCGGAACCACTACTACTCGCCGAACTTTCGCTGGACAACATGGACACTGTATCTGAGAACGCACTGTCATTATCAGGACTATCAGTGCGCATACCTATAACAGGATCAAACACGTATAAAAATAAAATATTTTTAAACTTTATTATGTCTTACAAATGATATAATTTATAAAATTATAAATGATGTAATAATTCATAATATAAAGTAGATTGCTACATATAATTTAATCAATAAATCATTAAAATTGTCACAATATGATTAACATGTAGTTAGAAAATTTCTTTAGTATTCAAGCACGAACCTCCTTCATTTTTGATATCAGTGTTGTCGCCTGGGTTGATCCTTGCGCTGGTGGGTCGTCCTGGTCTTTGTGAATCTGATGCGGGAGTAGCGGCGATGTCTCCGTCGCAACGTCGCTCCAAGGCGCACAATTCACCGAGGATCGCATCCAGGTCGACATCCTGGGAATCTATAAAAGAAGTGCGCATTGCATATTTTACATTTAAAAAAAAGATTAAAGATACATTGCCATTCTGTATAAATACAGTAAAGAATGGTACATAAAATTTTCACAGATTTTTAACATTGAATTATTAAATAAAAAAACTATATATTTACAAATTAAAAATTTATACTTATTTTGAAATATTGTAACATCGAAACTCTTTAGTCTTCGTTTGTATATTTTCAATATATATACTCTGAGATTGTATTATTAAATTTGTATGTTTAGAAATATAGATTGATTACAGAATACAACGTTAAGATATTTTATTTTCTATTATTCGGCATCATCTTAAATCTGCATTATCTCTTTACGATTAATCAAAGCTTCCACGATTTCTCAGGAAATGATGAACGTAAATTCGAATGCACCTTGTCTGTCGTTATACGCGTTTATGTCGTGCACACGTATCGCTATCAGTATGTGATAGCATGCATACACAGAGCTCGTCGCAGCAATTAGCGAAATTAGCAGTCCGACAATTCAGCCGAGTATCTCGCACGCGAATATGCTAGTGTGTACAGCATTACGTACATATGGGTATGATATCGCCAGAATTCTACCAAGCTTTTCTCACTCATGTGATAACATTTTATCATTTGAAATCTACAGAAAATATATTTTTATTTTTAGAATGGCTAATTAGCATCGATTAATTCGTAGTGGAAATAATTATCGATAAATTGAAAATAAATATACTTATTACATCAACAGTATAATTTTAATTGAAAATAATACTGTTAATTCAATAACAATATTAATGAAATAAATACATCGCTCTTATTTTAATAAAACTTAGTTTATTTTATTAATACTGAGATTGCAATTCTACAAGGTTATTTTCCATTAAAATAATATTGATATAACATCAGTGCGCACGAAGGAAACAATTAGACTCAGTTAATTTAAATGTAAGAAAATTATGTAAACATCAAAATACTCGAAAATAAATAAGGAAGAATAATACAATCGAAAGAATTATTTTCAACTAAAACCGAAGCGCATATAGTCGTACTTCGCGGAATGTTTCATAATCGCTGAATGTGAGTAACAATATTAATTTGTACAATTCACGGTAGGCGTGACACTTTGTTGCAAAAGAGCGAGCGAGGACACTAAAAACACCTCTCTTTTGCTTCGCTGATACCGCAAGTGAGTGTCAGATCGTTACGAAAAAGTACGGCGCGACGTGATTAATTGATAACGTGCGAATTAGTGTCAAGACTACTTTCATGATCAACGTAAAGTGGTGGTATGGTGAGGCTGACAGTTTCTCAGGCTCATCATCAAGAAAATTATAAGCATACCACAGAATTTCCTTGTAATTTTATAAAACATTTATCAGCCGAGGTGATCGAAGAAAATTTACGTAATAGATCGTAAAATCAATAAAAATGTTTAAAAATCATTATGAGAAGGAACACATTATTGTTGCAACTTCGATGACCTTAGATAACAACATGATAATATAAAATAAAATAATATTATATTGTAATAAATCAACTTATATTATATTTAATATCTCGAGATAAGAAATTGTACTACTTCAGCGTTTCAATTTGATTTCTTGCTTTTCTTATTTAATCATTCAGTCCTGATATAAAGATATCAACAAACAATGGCAATAATGCTTGTTGCTCTTTAATCATACATTCTATTGCGTCTTAATGAAAACAGACGATTATATATATTCCATTTAGTATGCAACTTTTCACAACACGACTCCTTGACCGCCGC
>Ga0157367_1001234_pt1 | contig 11385 bp, 4 predicted proteins | sample AttbisABBM2_FD_113142 | JGI IMG/M metagenome (GOLD analysis project Ga0157367, IMG submission 113142) | Fungus gardens microbial communities from leaf cutter ant in Botucatu, State of São Paulo, Brazil - Atta bisphaerica ABBM2 | ecosystem: Host-associated > Fungi > Mycelium > Unclassified ...
ACCCTAAACAGCTATATGGATATCATCAGGCCAACATGTGTTTAATATATTGTATGACATCATTCTTCCAGAACCTTCTACGTCCTTCTTTGCATCATGTGACTTGTGACCATGTCATCTGATCTGACCTGTCAATTTAAAGTGTTATCTTTGTCACTTAACCCTATCCCTAGTTCCAAAAATAGAAAAAAAGATTGAAAATGAAAAAGAAAGTAAAATAAAAATGAAAGGGATAAATAAAAATTAAGTCCACCTTCAGCGATCTTGACATTCTATGCATTATGTGACTTGTGACCATGTTATCTGATGTAACTGATGTGTGACAGCATAATCATGTCACTCTAACTCTAACCCTAGTTCTAAAAATAGAAAATGGAAAAGAAAATCAAAAGGAAAATAAAAATATAAAAGAAAAGAAAAATAAATTAAGTCTACTATTTTCATCTTTGATACCTAGGGTCCAGCAATTCTTCTTGATCAAAAGATAGTATTACTCTTCAGTTGAAGATGATGAAAGAGTAAGTAAAAATAGGGCTTGATGTTGAGCAGTCTTTTGAATGGAAATTGAGTTCTAATGTTACAACTCAAAGACCTTAGAGTGGGTCAATAAATAGAACCTTGTATTGGGTTAACACAAGAGAATTCAATAGAGAACTCTGTATAGGATAGTCTACCTTATATACTAAAATCTTATGGTCCATGCTAACTACTTCTAGCCTACCCTAAATAACCATATGTTAACCTTAAGGTTAACATATGTTGTATATATTATATAACATTATCCTTCTATGCATCTCATAACTTGTGATCATGTCATTTAATGTGACTGATGTGTGACAGTGTGATCTTGTCACTCTAACCCTAATACTAAGTTCTAAAAATAGAAAAAATAGAAAATAAATAAAAATAAAAATAAATTAAGTTCACTGCTTTCGACTTTGACAGTAAACATTTTATACTTGAAACTTCATTAAGTTCTCTTATATTAATCTAATGTAAGATTCTTCTTTTGCTTTTATACTTGAGTTTAAGTTGTAACAATATAAAATAACTAGAAGTCTATATAATAAGTTGCTAAAAAATGAAATACAAAAGCTAATTTATATACAAACAAGTATGAATGTGAAAGTATATCTAGATATGATTAAAAAGTTGAAGGAGAAATTTACAAAAGAATTGGTATTAGCAGTATTAAACTTAGATTCAAAAATGAGAATAAAAGTTGATATATTAGATTATACAATAGAAAAGGTATTATTTATGAAATGTAAAAATGAGCAATAGAGACTAGTAGCTTATTTGTTTAAATCTCTCAACAAAATAAAAAAGAATTATGAAATCCATGACAGATAAATGCTGGTAGTAATTAGGAGTTTGAAAAACTGGAAATATTTGTTAATAGACATAAAATTCAAGTTTAAGATCTATATCACAAACTTCATTCAACTTGTGTTCTCACAGCTAGTAGACTGATTTTCACAAACTAATTTATACTGGAAAACCTTAAATAAGTGCTATTTATATATATGTGAGATATATAAAAGTGACAACAAATTATTGAGATATCAAACTATCAGTAACTATAAGTTTCATTGGCTATTATATCAGAAATAACTAAACAATTTTCCATAATTAAAATTGTATTGAAAAGCACTCATCAAACTATCTCTAATAATATATTATAAATTAAATTAGTATTCATAGAAATACAAATATATCAATATAATGACATAATTAGTTATCTTCTGAAATTATCCTAGCATCTACTATGATAAATAATTACCCTACTAGATATGAGTTTTGATTATATGATAAAAATAGCTTGTATACAGACTATTACTATTATATTTATATTTCTATGTTTGAGAATTTTTAGACTTAACAACATCAATTTATCTTTCATCATTATTGTCATTATTATTAAACTTCTGAATCATTTCTAAATCTCTAAAAGTGTATTCAAGGTTTAGATATTACAAATAAGTAAGTAGTTTATTTTGTAATAGTTTAGACCAACCACAAGAACTTAGAATATTTCATGAAAGCATAAAAATTAAATTATAAGCAAACAAGATAGGCTCTTTATTTGTTAAGATTTGATTTCACTCTAAAGCATATGCCTGGAATAAAGATAAAAAAACAAATAGACTAAGTAAGTAACCAGACTGAAAAGTAGGAGTAAAAAAGCTAGAGAAAAAAATAAAGAAATAGTTAGAGTAGTAAAAGAAATGTAAAAAAAACAGAAGTTAAAATATTAAGAAATGATAAGTAGTAGATAAATGGAGAATTAGTGTTGAAGAAAGAAAAAGTTTATATACTAAAATATAAAAAACTGAGAGTAAAAATAATCTGGCTACATTATGATGTACTAACAACAAAATATAAAGAGAAATAGAAGATGATAGAGTTAGTGATAAGGAATTACTAGTAGCTAGAATAACAAAGGATATCAGGAAATATATAGATGGATGTAATTTATGTCAACAAATGAAGAATAAGATAAATGTCAAGTTTACAAAGGATGGACTTAGTTTTTCTCTATTTTATTTTTCATTTTCATTTTCATTTCATTTTATTTTTCTATTTTTAGAACAGCTAGGGTTAGGGTTAGAAGTGATCTGTCACACTGTCACATCAGTCACAATCTGATGGTGTGGTCACAACATTGGTCACAAGACTTGGAAGAATGAAATAGAAGGTTCTAGAATAAATGATATCATACAACATAGATACTATATGTTGACCTCATGTTCTACACATGGTCATTAGGGTAGGGTGCACAGTAGCTAGCATGGACCATTTGTAGAAGTATATAAGATAGACTATTTTGTAAAGAGCTTTCTATTGAGTTCTCTTGTATTTACTCTAATACAAGAGTTTGTTCTTTTACCTAACTTTAAAGGTTTAAGTTCATAACAAAGTAGAGGAAGCACTAAAAAAAGCACAGAAGAAAATAAAACAATAAGCAGATAAAGAAAGAAAGAAAGCTAAAGAAGAGAAAAAAGTAATATTGAGTATAAAAGACTTAGTATTCAAATAGAAGCCAGCAAAGAAACTAGTGAACCAATATATTAGTTCATATATTATTAAAGAAGTAGTATCCACTAATATAGTCAAACTAAGACTGTTAACTTCAATAAGAATTCACTTGGTTGAGGATATTAGTTAAGTAGTTAGGTATAGAAAATAAGTAGAGGAATAAAAGATGAAAGAAGTAAAACTAGTAAAGATAAACAGAGTTAAAGAATAGGAAGTGGATTACATAATAGAGGGAGAAATACTTAGAAAATACAAAAGAAACAGTAGTAGAGTTTAAGAGAATATTAAGTATAGAAGTAAAAAGATAAGAGAAGTTAGAAAAAGCAGAGTGTAATATTACATATTATACAAAAGAATGTAAAAGGTTTTAGAATAATGATGTTGTACTATATATTAATAGCATGTAATATGTATAGCTTTTAGAATTCATGTAACATAGACTACTAGCTTAGCATATATAAAGGTAAATACATTATACTTGGAACTTTATTGAGTTCTCTTATATTAACTTAATACAAGATTCTTTTTTACTCTTACACTTGAGCTTGAGTTGTAATACTCCTACTGGCCATTAAAAGCACTTCACACTTGCTAATTTTATCTACAATGATTATACAGAAGATAAAGTTCAGATAAGAACTTTGATAAAGACAGAATCAGACAGATGCAGATAGATCAACCTTGGTTTTAACAAATGTTATTACATCTAACCTACATATTATATAGTCAAAATTTTGGATAATGGAAGTTCAGATAAAAGTGTGAGTATAGTATAGTTCAAATTAATAATCAGACTAAGAAAAATAGTATATCAGATACTATAGGAAAATGTTGTTCAGAACTCTATGGAATTAGTTCAGATTGATGGATGATTAGAATGGAGTATAATCTATGCCAAAAGAGTAGGAAATACATAGATGACAGATGGTATATGACACTAGCAAAGTTTCAGCATAATTATATATACTTTTTCATACAGTAACTACTATTTCTTCTTAATACCAGGCATCTACTATGAATGAGATTTAAGCCTTATAAAAGGAAGTTTAACCTGAAGAGCATCTTAAAGTTTGCTGATTATATAAAGACTATACTAGAAAAAGTAAAGTTTATTATCTACAAGTTTCAGAAAATATAACTAGGTATTACAACAAAAGACATACTTCTATCTTAATATTCTACTCTAGTAACAAGATATTTCTAGACTTATTGAGCATCTACACAACACACTCTTCAAACTATTGTATTTGTTATAACTCAAAGACCTTAGAGTAGGTCAAAGAAAAAGAACCTTGTATTGAATAATATAAGAAAACTCGATAAAACACTTTATACAAAATTGTCTATCTTATATACCTAAAACTAATGGTCTATGCTTCACTACATTAGCCTACTCTAAATAACCATATATTTATCTTAGAGTCAATATATATATAACATACTATATAACATCATCTTTCTAAAACCTTCTACTATCTTTCTTTATATTATGTAATTGTGTAATTGTGTGACTGTAACTAATGTATAATACCAAGTCACATCATGTGATATCATACTAACCTCTAACCCTAGTTCTCAAAAATATAATATAAATATAATAAAAAATAAAAAATAAAAAAAGAAAGAAAAATAAATGAAGTCCAACTTCTGCAACTCTGACAGTATTGCTGTCTTGAACCCTATATAATAAAAAAGCAAGTTAAATCTATGTTATACTGTCTTAAACTCCTTTATATATTAAGAAGATTACATTCAGTATTCTCTATAGTCAAGCTGATTATCATCTTCAATAATCTTATTTCCAGAAAATGCTCTAACCCTCTTTTTAGATTCTGTTATTGTTGACAGAAAAGAAGAGTAAAAAATAAAGAAGATTCTGAACAGTCACTAGCACTATAAGAGATATCAATATCTAATCAAGTAAAAGAGTTTTGAACTAAAAGCAAACTCATGGAAAAATACCACAAATATCTTTGCAGCTGGTTGAGTAGCTGAGTTTTACTACCTTGATATTATATGTTAAGTCTACCTATTCAAAAGATATGTCTCTGCAGCAGTAATGTAACAATCCAGATATTCAGTCTTTCATGATAAAGATACTTCTATCAAACTTAGTCTTCCATAGCAGAGTTCTCTTATCTTACTATTAGTGTCTCACTACTGAAACCCTAAGTATCTCCTATACATCTGACTTATATATAAGACTAGTAGTTATACTGTAATTTGCTAGTCTGATAATCAACAAAGATAACTCTTATTGAACTTGATCTCTAGTATTTAATAGCAACATACCAAATCAACACTCACTTCTATCTTAGACTTCATTTATTCCTCTGAAATTACAACTTTGCAGCAAATAGATAGCACAGTATATAAGTTGAAGCCAAGGTCACTCTTCAAGTTCATATCACTAAGCTTTTTTTATAGAGTTTATATACTCTGCATATCAGACATACAAAGCTTGAACACTAGTTTCTTTATTTAATTCCCTTTTCTTTTATTTTCTTTATTTGAATTTAGGGTTAGGGTTAGAGTGATGTCATGATCACACTGTCACACATCAGTCACATCAGATGATATGGTCACAGTAACAGTTACAAGTTATGAGAATTATAGAGAAAGACATAGAAGATTCTGAAAGAATGATGTCATACAACATGTGTAATATATGTTGACCTTAAGGCAAACATATGGTTGTTTAGAGTAGGCTAAAGAAGTAGTAGCACAGACTATGGTAGTTTAGTATATAAGATAGACAATCTTGTACAGAATTCTCTGTTAAGTTCTCTTGTATTAACCCTAATACAAGGTTCTTCTTATTGACTAACCCTAAGGTTTTTAAGTTGTAACACTGCATATTTCTGAGCCAACCCCATGGACTTTCACCTCCTGGTGTAAACTACACATAACACTCAATACCACAGCTTCATAGTTAATTTGTTTGGCAAATTTCCAAAGTATCAACTTCTGGCTAATACTTCTTAATTTGAGTTGTAGCAATCTAGAAGGAAGAGTAGATGTAATAAAATACTCTGCTTTGTCTAAATTCAAGTCTATAACACCTACTAAAGTCTAATTCAATTCTATAGTTATCTCATTTCCCAAGTCCTACACCAATATTCTTGTAGCAATACCATAAACTCCTACTCATTTTTTATAGTCATTAACCCACCTATTTCAGCCACTAACCAATAAGTCCTCACCATCTAGCAACATTCTATTGAGGTTCCTGACCATATAACTTCATCATTCTATAATTAGATTACTAAATGTTCTATTTAATGTTCTACTTGATTAGTATAAACTTTTAGATACTTAGAGTAGCTGCCACCTCCAGAAAACTCTATCCTGTTCTCTTGAGATTTTCATAGAGATAAGTTATGTACTTAGCCACTCAGACAAATATAACTTAGGATTTCTCTAGATTTGTTAATCTTTGCTACATTACTGTAGTCTTTGTCTAGTTACCCTAACAAGATGTATTTGATAATAATGGAAGAACAACCAATAATGATCTAATATGCCTTCTAAAAATAGTATACAAACATGGGATTCAGGACTAATATTAAGAGAGTCTGTAAGTCTTGTAGTAGGGTTCTGCAATATTGTAAGACAGAGAGATTTGTAATAATATAGTTTGGTGTTGAAGATTTCTGCTTGAATAAATAAAATAAAAAGTCTAAAAAGTTGAGTTCTCTTACAGCTAATGTCTTAAATACTCTACTGTCCATTACAATCTAGAGAATGATGGTATATAGATAATTAGAAATCTAAATCAAAGTATCTAGAACATTACCCAATAAAGCAAGATATATTTGATAATAACAACAGAGTAATAGCAGATGACAATCTAGGAGGTCTTTTAAAGAAACAGTATATGAGCATGGAATTCATGGTTAGTAGTAGTAAGGTTAGTGGTAATAAGGTCTACAAATCCTATAACAGGGTTTATTATTATAATATTAGATACAATTTATACTGGAGTGAAAGTCCACAGAGTTTGGCTTGGAGATACACAAACCTGTGGAATTACTTTGGCTTTAGCTTATATATTATACCATCTGTCTACTGCATAGTCATAATTTCAGAGGAATAAATGAAGTCTGAGATAGAAGTGAGTGTTGATTTGGTATATTGCCATTAAATACTAGAGATCAAGTTCAATAAGAGTTATCTTTGTTGATTATCAGACTAGTAAATTACAGTGTAACTACTAGTCTTATATACAAGGAGATAATATAGGAAATGCTTGGGGTTTTAGTGATATAGCCCCTATTGTCCCAAGTAAAGATTTCAGTAGTGAGACACTAATAGGAGTATAACTCTGCCATAGAAGACCAAGTTGAATAGAAGTATCCCTGTCATGAAAGACAGAATATCCAGATAGTTGTACCACCACTATAAGAATATATTGTGAGAAAGATGGCTATTGTAGAAGACAGACTTTATATAATAGATGTTGAGAAAGCAGTATCACTATGAAGATATATTCTCAAGACAGGTATATAGTATATAGTAAGATAAAGAAGCTTATTGCAAAGTCTATGGAGCTCAAAATTCTTGCTTGGCTAAACATAATGAAAAGTCAGATTCTCTTACAGTCTAAATAGTATTGTTTTTATCTGTTTTTTTACTATTTATTTATTTATATATTAGATATGGCTCATATCTTGTTATCCAAGATCTAATAATAGACTCTTAGAAGTTCAAATAGATAACTTGCATTATCTGAGTATATATTGTGACAACCACTGAACACAAAGTCCAATAATCACACAAGCAAGTAAAGCTCTTAGTAGGCTATCAATATGGAGATCACAAGAGAACTCAACAAGGAGTCTCTGTTAAATTGCTACCCTATTTATATAAATTACACATGGTCTGTGCTACTAATAATTACTCTTGCTCTAATATCTATACATCATCCATAAGTGCACCATATGTACACCATGAAGTAGTCATGTGGTTAACATGCTTCTTAACATCATCTATCTAGTCCGCTCTAGGCCTATGACCTCACATTATGTGACAAGTCATGTGACCTCAGTATCATGTGCCCCTTTATTGTAAATAAAAAGAAAAAGAAAAGAAAAAAGTTAATCCTCATATGCATCATAATAGTATATGTAGCTTTATTTGTGCCCAAAACTCTGTCAGTAGTTTGGTACTTTATAATGAACTTAATTCCATCAAATTTCTATGGTTATTTGGCTTTATTTGGGTCAAAATCCATAGTCATCTTTATTTGTTTCTATTGTCTAATTATTTCCTTCAAACTCCACAAAATTACTTAGACTTTATGCAAAGTTTTCTCCTTTCTAATTTGAACTCTTATTTAATTTTTCACTACTGAAACACTTGCTTAGAGATCTGTTTTAATTACTCCTTTTGTTACTTTATGTATTTAAGACTGGTAATTACTTTGTAATAGCTAGCCTAAACTAAAGTTGATGCTAAATCTCTGGTATTAGTAGCAATATGCTTTACTTCTCTCCTTATAACTCCTTACAAGACCATCCTCTGAAATTACAACCATACAGCTCATAGGAGGCACAATACATAAGTTGAGGCCAAGTTTGTTCTGACAAGTCTGCATTACCAAGCTCATCACATGGAATTTCTATACTCTGTGCATTTCTAGACCAACTTTGTAGACTTTCACCTTCAAGTACAAACCATGCCTAATAGTATATGGAATATAGAAGTTAGAATAATCTTTAGCTTTAGCTTGTGTATTGTATCTCTACTAGTCATCCTAGTCATATATTTCAGAAGAGATACTTAGGATATTGTTGGCAGAAAAGTTCACTGGAAGGTAGGAGATATATTATTACTAACACTAGAAGTTAGTGATAGTTTTAGTCAATTTTCAGAATAAGACTTTACAGTATAACTACTAGCTTATATACTCAGTATATTACCTAGAGTAGTTATCTAGAAATGGAGATTGATAAGTGAGTTATTCTAGTTCTGGTGATTTTTAGATATTTGGAACAGAAATTTATGAAGTTTTCAAGAGTCTAGTGAGAACATTTAAGATAGAATAGAGAATATGATCTATATTAAAAGAGTTCAGTGTTATCATAGACTAACTTCTAAAACATCTGAGACATCCACTTTCTAACTTCTAAATAGAATTCTAACATACTTAGATATACTTTTACATTCATGATTATTAGCATATTATCATATGCTAAGTCCATCCATTCAGAAAACACATCTCTACAGAGATATCTTGTTAATATCTAATTCAAAAAGCCTGCCTTCTATAGTGGCCACCTTTTTTGCAACATATCCATGCAATGTTGGTACAACAATCTAGAGATTCCATTTTTCCATGACAGAAATACTTCTGTCCAACTTGTTCTTCTATAATAGAGTCATACTTGTGTTAGTGTTTCCATACTAAAACCTCTGCTCAGAACAATAGGAACTATACCACTGAAACTCTGAGCATCTTCTATAGTATATACCTATATATAAGACTAGTAATTACACTGTAATTTGCTAGTCTAATAATTAACAAAGATAACTTCTATTGAACTTGATCCCTGGTATTCAATAGTAACACACCAATCAGTACTCACTTCTATTTTGGACTCCTTCCTTCCATTAGAAATTGCAACTACACGACAGACAGACAGCACAGCACATAAGCTGAAGCCAAGGTCATTTTACAAGTCTACACATCTCTAAGTCCATCTTGCAAACTTTCATCTTCAGTATGAACTGTGCCTGACATGTATAGATCAGCCTTTTATATTTCATCTTCTGGTGACTTATCTAGACTCCCAGTCATCTTATATCCTAAAAACTATCTCTATAACATCTTCTTAGTTATCTCCTATACTATTGCTGTCTTGACTACAGTTCTAACTACAGACTCAGTATATAAAACTAAGTAGATACTCTGTAGTTTCTAGTCTAGAAATCAACTAAGACTTTGACTAAGCTTCATCTAATATTGTAGCAACCACTGGTCAAGACAACTAATAGACTTAAGTAAACTTATAAGTGAAGTATCTTGTAGAGATCACAAGAGAACTTAACAAGAAGTCTCTAATATATTCCTATACTATTTATACAATAGATACATGGTCTGTACTAGTAATAAATAACCCTATCCTAAAGTCCATGTATCAGTCATAAGTATACTATGAGAACAACATATTATAGACATGTACCTTGACATTACTTCTTCTAGTCCATTCTTCAATGTTCTAGGCTTTATGATATAATATCATGTAATGTGTTATGTAAATATAGTCACATACCTCCTTATCATCCAAGAAATAAAACAAAACCAAAACCAAAGAAAATTAAATTAAAATTAAATTAAAATGTCAGGGTCCAAGTATACCATGACATCTAAACTCTAACTAAAAATTGAGAAATTCTTACTAAACTCTGATTCTCTAAAATTACAACTATGTGACAAGTAGTGGATACAACACATAAGTTGAGGCTTAGATTGTCTTCTAATATCATATTGTCTCTATAAATAGGCTTCCAGACTTGATCCATATCTCAGATATTTATCCAAGCTCACAAATTTTCACATTCATTTTCTCAGATAAGTCTCCATACTTGATCTAACCTCTTTCTGTTGCAACTGATTACAGATATCCACCTGAAGCAAGTTCTACTCTATTTCTTGTCCACCATCTTGACAAGAGCATGGATAAGGAAGAAGTGTGTTATCCACAAGTTGGGACAAATGTGGTCAGATCAGAATGTAATACTATACCTGTATATGTTATTGGTTTCAATCTTCATGGCTAACACTTAAAAATCAATTATAAAATTAGTGATATGCTTTTTTCCTTGTTTGAATGATTTGATCTTTCAGTTAGTATCTGCTGCCTTACTCTTGTTACTGAACACTGTCTTAATCTCTTCTACAAAGTCATCCCAATCTTAGATATTATTGTAGTCTTCAATCTGATCTATTTTCTTCTGAGTATAAATACCAGCTGTACTCTCCCTAAGTTAAGCTAATATTATGGTTATCTTTTCATCTATTACTGTAATTCTGTTACTCTTGAGAAACAATCACATACTTTTTTACTAGTTTTTAAATTTTGTTCAGTCTCTATCAAACCATTCTGGATCTGGAACTATACTTTTTAGTATTATTGTTTCTAATGTAGTTTTTGTTAGTACTACCAGTGTTTATACTCTAAATATGTTTTTTGATACTATTTCTATTGTTTTAGTTCCTTCTGTTATAAGACAAGTGTGTGGACAGACTTGGACTAGGGTTAGGGTTAAGTATTATAATTATTAGTCTACAACGGAAGAGAGATAAGAGATAGGCACGTGACCTGGAAGTCATGTGATAGAGTC
>Ga0157367_1001235_pt1 | contig 11356 bp, 2 predicted proteins | sample AttbisABBM2_FD_113142 | JGI IMG/M metagenome (GOLD analysis project Ga0157367, IMG submission 113142) | Fungus gardens microbial communities from leaf cutter ant in Botucatu, State of São Paulo, Brazil - Atta bisphaerica ABBM2 | ecosystem: Host-associated > Fungi > Mycelium > Unclassified ...
CTTGGGTGCACTCTCAGAGGTTTAAGAGTGATTCAGAAGTTCAATAATGATGACAATGATGATTAAGATCAATACAGATAATAAAGGATAAAGATTGATGTAAATTGATGAAAATTAATGTTGTTAAGTCTGAGGTCTAATCCTCAGACACAGAAGTATATATACAAAAGAGCAATGGTCTATGTGCAAGCTATTGCTATCACATGATCAAAACTCATACCTGATGAGAGCTGTCATCTGTCATAGCAGCTGTCAGGCTAATTTTAGAAGGTAACTAATTATGTCACTACATTGATATGCTTGTATCTCTATGAATACTTATTGCTATATAATATACCATATATCATTGGAAATGGTTTGATGAGCACTTTATAACACAATTTTGATTATGTGAATCCGTCCAGTTGTTCATGAGATATTAGCAAATGGAGATTTTACAGTTACTGATGACCTGATATCTTGGTTGTTTGTTGTTGCTTTTGTACATCCCACCCATGTGCGAATAGCCCTCATTTGGGGCTTTCTAGTACAACTTAGTTTGTGAAAATCGGTCCACTGGTTGTGGAGATACAAGCTGAATGAAGTTTGTGACAAATTGAGTGAAGTCTGTAAGATATATAGAGTTTATAATCTCTAAAGAAATTCCAAGTCTATTATTTTCAGCTATTCAATACATTACTTATCTCTAGAAAAATCTTAATAAAATAGAATAACTATTCTAAATATTTAAAAAGTTCATATCAATCAAGCAGAATATTAGATGGAACATTGCTAATATAATCATAGAATAATTGTGTCTGGTAGTTAAAAACCCTAGTGAAATAATCTAAAATGTTGTATATTAGTAGGGGCTGATTAAACAGTTGTCACATCCTATTCTGGTCACATATGTCCTAACTCATAGTATTATGACTTAAGCTTAAGTATAAAAGCAAAAGAGAAATCTTATATTATGTACAACTCAAAGATCTGAGAGTTTGATCAATGAATAGAACCTTATATTAGGGTTAACACAAGAGAACTCAATAGAGAACTCTGTACAGGATTGTCTATCTTATATACTAAAACCCCATGGTCTGTGCTACTACTACTTTAGCCTATCCTAAATGACCATGTATTTGCCTTAAGGTTAACGTGTATTAAACATGTAATATAATGTCATCTTTTCAGAACCTTCTATATTCTTCCATTGCTACCATGTGACTTGTGACTGTTACTGTGACTATGTCATGTATGACATTGTTACTGTTATATCACACTAAATCCTAATTCCTATTCCCAGAATAGAAACTAAAAGAAAAGAAAATTAAAAGAAACTTGGGTCCAAACTTCGTAAGCCTGACAAATAGTCCATAATATACTAAACTTAACCTACTCTAAAGAATATATAATATATACTATATAATATTATTATTCTAGAATCTTCTATAATATTTTTGTAATATATGATCATGTGACTGTGACTGTGACTTGTGACTATTTGTGACAGTCATGTGTGACATCACACTAATCTCTAACTTTAAGTTTAAAAATAAGAAATAAATAAAAATAAATAAAATCTACTATTTTTAACTCTGATATATAGATAATGTTTTCTTCTCACTTGTACTTTCTAATCTCTTCCAGTATGGATCAATTGTCTTTATTCTACCTTGGACATTCTTGCTAAATTCTTGCTAACTCTATGAATCTCTATCTTTAACATCCAAGAATTATTAGAAACTAAGGTAACTTGCTTAGCAGTCTTCATGTTACGATCAATGCCTCCTGGAGTCAACATAGATAAGGGTAAAGGGTATGACAACAACGATCAGCTGCGCCGTAGTAGTCTCAGTCAGCGCCTCATGTGGTAGGTATGATATCCTGACCTAGTCTTTATGTTCTCCTCGATATATCCTTATGTACGCTGCCTTATGGACTCTTCATGGACACTCTCTAGTTACGTATATATAGTGTAGATACACTCCTGTATCCTTATGCTTTACCACTTCTAATCCATCCCTTACACTTCCTCAAGTCTTTGCCTAAGTGCAACCTGAGCTCAAGCTTAAGGTCGTTACACTTCATTTCTAGATAACTATCTTAAATAGTATACACAGTATATAAGCTAGTAGTTTATACTGTAATAGCCTTATCCTGAAAATTAACTAAAATTAACTCCTAGTATTAGTAATAACATACTTCTCTATCTTCTAGTGAACTAAGCTACTCTTCCAGTTCTGAATTCTTAGCCAAAATATGTGACCAGTGTGATTTATAGTAGTATAGTACACAAGCTAAAGCCAAAGGTTGTTCTAACCTTGCCTTCCACATTCTCAGATAATACTTAAATAACTTACTTAGACTTCCAAAAAACTTTCATTAGATCTTGAATAATGAGATATAAACTATGTTTAACAACAGTAATAGAAGATATAGAGTCATGATTATTATGAGAATGATACATAACAAAGATCTGACAAGATTAGCAGTGAAGATCATGGATTGAGAAGAAGAGAAGAGGTTTACATATTTAGTAGCAGACATTGGTAATGTTTGAGTTTGAGTTTTGTTATAAATAATTATGACTTACAATTACTGTATCTTGTATCTTTCACATATTATATCAGTTAGCATTTCATATAGTAGTAGAGACCTCTTTATAGACCAACTTCTAAGATATCTGAAATATCTGCTTTCTAACTTCTCAATAGGATTCTACCATACTTATGTACTTCTATATCTATGATCATTTGCACACAAATCAGTCTTTTGTGTTTCATCTTCTAGTAACTTGTCATTGAGACCTTTAGTCACTCTACTAAAAACTGTCTCTATAATATCTCCTTAGTTATTCTCTACACTATTATTCCTTAACCATAGTTCTAACTACAAACTCAGTATATGAGACTAAGTAAATACTCTATAGTCTTCAGTCTGAAAATCAACTAAGAATCCAACTAAGACCTGACTCATCCTCTTACTCCTTTGGCCAAGTCTAACTAAGAATTCCTTGCTACTCTCTGATCTTCTGAAGCTATAATCCTAAGCTTGGCTCAGATTGCAACTAAGGCAAAGGCTTGGGAAAAAAGTAAGGATATGATAAATTGGTAAAGCATAAGGATACAGGACTATATCTACTACTATACATACATAGTAACTATAAGAGATGAGTAAGGTATTCTTGAGAGAATAATAAAAAAAAATGAGGAAAACATAAAAAAGCTTTGTTTACTACATAAGACACTGACTGATAATATATAAGAATAATACAAGGTGCAGTTAAATATGAGTCATGAATAAGATAAATCCCAATACATGTCTAGTATGAGGTAAACATCTGTAGAATATGAGGCATAGATTATAGCAGTTATAACAGTTATGACCATATAATAAGTAGTAGGCATGATACATAAGTTTTGTGTTGTGGCAACCACCAGTCACAAAGACCAATGACTACACAGCGAGCAAATCTCTTAGGTAGATATAATGTGGGAAGTTCACAAGAGAACTCAACAAAGAGTCTCTGCTAAATTTAGAGTCCTATATATATGTTTTACATGTGGTCCATGCTAATAATAACTAAACCTGCCCTATTGTCTATGCTTCTGCCTTATATCTGTCTTATTTCTTACTTAAGGCTACCATGTTGCATACATGTGCTCTGATGTCATTTTTTAGATCCTTCCATTATGTTCTAGGCCTATGATGTCACATCATGTGACTTGTCATGTGACTGTAGTGTCACATGCCTCTTCATTGTCCAAAAGAAAAAGAAAAAGAAAAACAAAGTAAATATAAAATCAGGAAAATAAAAGAAAAGAAACATAAAAATTGTTGGTGTCCAAAATGTCCTATAACAGTGTCCTATAACATTTTGGCTAAAGTTGTAATCCAAAGACATGTTGCCAAATTCATAGATAATTTTCCACACTTGATCCAACCCTCTTCCTGTTATGATTGATTATGGATATCCACTCAAAGCAAGTTCCATTCTATCTCCTGTTCACTCTCTTGACAATATGCTACTTATATTTTCCTTACTGTTTACTTAAGGATGCTTTTTTATTTCCTTATAGTCATTAAGTATATATAGTTGTAAATACAAGCTTGTATCTTTATACTTTACCAATTAATTATTCTTTCCTCTCTTGCTCAAGTTTTTGTCTAAGTTACAATCTGAGCCAAGCTTAGAATCATAATATTTGATAAAGTATCATCAGGCTCATCTTGCAAAATGAGAATATCATAATAGTTGGGCTATAGAAAAAAGATTGAGATAGTATTATGGTTAGATTACTGAATAGACAAAATAGACAGAACCAGATAAGAAGCTACTAGTCTTGAGGTGCTAGAAGAAATATTAGAATCATTGAGGATCACTAAAGAAGATATCTCAGAAGAAACTAGAACAATAGAGATAGTATAAGGAAATCCAGTACTTTACCATACCCAGCCAAATATACTCTCTCTACTACAGTCTCTATAGATATTTCAATAGCCCTTATTACTCTATAACCTTCTTTATGGACTTCACCACCACTCTGCACTCCTGAATACTACTACCAGACTTGCAAACTTTGCTACTACCAAACTCCAAACCTTATAGTCATATCTAGTACTTTCAGAAGACTTTTTAGACCACTGAGCTACTACTACTATATTTTGCTCCAACTAAACCCTGCCTTTCCAGGTAATGTTCTAGATATTTTAACTCAGATTTCTAACTATCTACATACTATCATTCTAGTGTTACCTCAGCATTGTTTTGCTAGATTGTAATAGATAGTAGAAATATTTAGGATATTAGGCATCTTTAGAAAATCATGTTCTATTCTCTTAGATTTCTCTAAAGATAGGTAGTATATATCTTAGGTCTCTCTAAAAACATAACTCTGTTAAAACTCCACATACTTCATTCAGTTACTCTGATAACAGAACAGAATCTTCATCTTCAGGATTTCAAAACATAGATTGGTCTGATAACTTAAAACTGTCTACTCTCATATCTTGACCTCCCTTACTTTCTAACTAATGCTTGTTTCTAGTGACTATCCCATAACTCCTATCAATACTAATAAAGCCTTGAAGCTTCTCCAGCACTATTCCAGGAAAGTATCCAAGTGCTAGCAAGTATTAGAATACAATATCAACAACATTATCACTAGTCTTTTGACCTAGCTTAGAGACCTGTAAGCCTTAATATATAATTCTATCCCTACTCTCACAGATATACTTTCTTCCCTTAATACCAGACCCTCTTTACTGATTAACACTTCTGTACTTAGAAATTCCTCTGCTGCTCTCAATTCTACATACCTTTCTTACCAGACTTTAGTAATAATTGACAAACTAGGCAAGTTTTTTCAGTGTCTGCTCTTTATATATCTACTTGGCTGTAAACCAATTTTCATACAACTAGAACAAGATTCTCTGGGCTCTTTTCTCCTTTAGGAGTAGCTATATATTAAAATAGTTTGAAGAAATATTCTACAAAGAGTTTACTATAGACATCTTCTCTATCATAACATAGTCTGAGTTCAAGTAAATCTTTTGGGAACACTTCTTTCTTATTAATACTACTACTGAAGCTATTAATAAACTGGAAGGAGTAACATATTACCAAGAGAGCTATATAATGAAAGATTACCTAGATAAGTTCCAATCTAAAGCCAGTTATACTGATCTACATATCATAATAGTCAAATTCCACAGTATTAGACATAGTTCATACTAGAAGGTAAAAGCACACAGAGTTAGCTTGAAAATATAGAAACCCTATACAAAGTATGTAGTAATACAAGCTTCCTAGAACAATCTTAGCTTTAGCTTATATATTGCATTATCTATCCACTATATGATCACAACTTTAAAAGATGGAACAAAGTCCAAAGAGAATGAGAACTAATAGTGGCATGTTGCCAAAGAATACTGGAGATAAAGTTCAACTGAGATAGTCAATTATCAGACTAGCAAATTACAGTATAACTACTAATCTTATATAAGTATAAATTATAAAAGATACTTGGAGATTTTAAAGTATAGTTCTAAGTAAAGGTGAGATACTAAAAGAGATTGATAGAGGAACTCCACTATAAAAGACTGAGTTGGATAAAAGTATCTCTATTATAGAAGACTAATGTTACAATTCAAATCTCAAAGTGTTAAGATAAGAAAAGAAACCTTATATTAGGTTAACATAAGAAAACTTAATAGAGAACTCTGTACAGGATTGTCTATCTTATATACCTGAACTAATGGTTCATGCTCTACTTCTTTAGCCTACTCTAAATGACCATATACTTGCCTTAAGATCAATATATATTGAATATACTATACCAACTTTCATTGTAACACATGATTGTGTGACTGTGACTGTAACAGTGTCAAGTAATGTGTGACAGTTTGTAACAGTATAACTACAATATTATACTAATTCCTAATCCTAAGTCCTATAAATAAAAATAAAATGAAAATGAAAAAGAAATTGAAATAATTAAAGTCTACTGTCTTTGATTCTGACAACTGAGTACTTAAGTAGTTTAGGATTGATTACAATACTATCATAGGAATGTGTTGTTTAAAAATAAGATAAGTTTTTGTCAGGAATTAAATGAGATATTACTGTTATAAAGAACAGGCTTTGAAATGAGTAGACTTGATATATAACATATAGAGGCCTTCATACTGTGATCAGAATCAGATTGTTATCTTGCTAGTGAGTGGTCTAGATGATATATAAACTCTGCTACTTGGTTCAAAGCTATATAGTATATAAACCAGGCCTAGCAAGTAAACAAAGCCTTTCAATCAACTTAGTGAAGTATTTCAACTTTTTCCTTCAACACACAACCACTATAAGATTTCTTAGTTCTTTCTCTCTTAATTTCCATTCCCTATCTCTTATTACCTCTATATATTATAATTCTAAGCTTAGCTCAGGTTACAACTCAGGCAAAGACTTGAGAAAGGAGTAAGATAATCAAATGGTAAAGCATAAAGATACAGTACTGTATATACTTATAGACTATAAGAAATAGTTAAGATATTCTTAAGGAAACAATAAGTAAAAAGTAAGAATCATATGAGAATACCTCTCCTATTATATGAGGTACTAACTGATAAAACATGAGGAAAAAATATGGCACAGTATAATAGAAAATCATAAATGAAACAATCCCAACATATGTTCAAGTTGAGGTAACTATGAAGTAAAAATCTGTAAAGTATGAGATATTTATCATAATACTATACCATCTATCACTAGTACTTCTCCTAGATATTCTAATGGATATGGATACTGCTTGAAAACCCCACTCTGCACCAAACAAAGACTACTACCAATATGAAGATCTAAACCATATAGTTAATAATTGTCTAGTTAGGCTAGATATATAACAATTAAGCACTGAGTAATAAAAGGAGCTTATAGAAGATCTAAACATGTTAAAGGATATTAAAGTGACATAGCAACTAAAACCTGCCAAACAGAAAGAATTGGATAGTGAATTAAGTATCTAGGATTTTGTATAAAGTGACCAGTAAAATGTATACTCTTTTGATTGCTAAGTAATAAGTTTACTATATTGTTAGTAAAAGAATATATTGGAGATAGTAACCTAGAAGGTATACCTAAGACTCTGACTTCTCTTGCCCTTTTACTTTCTGTTTGTGATTCCTAATAGAATAAAAGACTTCTCTTATACTCTATTATTAGCACTCTCAATGCTTGCAATGCTTCTCTTTATCTTTTAGTCATCTTAGAAACTATTAAGATTTCCAAGTCTCTTTTCATACAAGCTCTGGCTGATGTCAGAATTAAAGATGGTAAACTTGTTTCTTTTCTATCTTTCATATTTTATTTAAGTCTCTTTTATTTTCTATTTCAATTCTTCTCTAATTTTTCTATATTTTTTCTTATTTTGGACTTAGAATAGTATAATATCATATATAACTATTATAATGGTCATAGTAACGTAATAAGACATGATGGCTGTTATAGGTTGGTTACAATATTATATAATATTATATATAATAACCCTTATATATATAACTCATAGTATTTAAAGTAGGGTAGATGTAAAGTGCACATAGACTATGCACTAGAGATATATAAAGTAAACTTACCTATACTAAGAACTCTACTGAGTTCTCTTATATTAACTAATACAAGATCTTATTTTAACTCTCTTACTTGAGTTAAAGTCTTAACTTATGTACTGTACCTCTACTAGTTGTACTGGTTACATATTTCAGAAGAGATACTTAGAGAGATAGAGAGAGTTACTCTATTTAAAGAATGGAGATATATGTTGCCACCAACACTAGAAGATAGCATTAGTTTTAGTTAATTTTCAGAATGATGATTATAATGTAACTATCAGGCTTATATACTAAATACTCTACTTAAGATAGTATTTAGAGACTGTAAGTAAATTACCCTAGGTTTAGATAATCCTCAAATAAAAAGACAGAGATCTATAAATTTATTAAGAAATTTAGCAAGAATATCTAAGAAGTGATTAATATAGAATAGACAAGATTGATCTATACTAAAAGAAGTTTAGGAGTGTAGATAAAAGGGTAGATATTATCTATTCTAATATATAAATGTGATTATATTAGAATATAACAGATATAAGACTTCTAAAATAGATTATAAGTAATAAAAGACTCTAGTTTATCCCCAACTTTATAAAGAAACTTTGCAACCAATTAGAAATCAAGTAAAACTCTTCAATAGCCTATGTTATGACTTAGGTCCAAGGGTTAGGACAAAAGACCACTCTCATATTGAGTAACACAAGAGAACTTGATAGAGAACTCCATACAGAAACATCTACCTTATATACTAAACTATGATGATCTGTGCTACTACTTTCCTAGCCTACCCTAAAGACTATATGTTTGCCTTAAGGCTAACAAGCATTCCACATATTATTATGACATCATCTTTCCAAAATCTTCTATATTGTTCTCTTGTATCACATGAGTGTATGACTTCTGTGATAGTGTCATGTAACCTGTGACAGTGTCACGCTTTGTCTTCTTTGTTTTCTACTCTTCAATAAAAAATAAGAGAAAATAAAAGAAAAATGAAAGAAAATAAAATAAAAACCAAGTCCATTGTCTTCAATTCTGACAGCCTACTTATTATAGTATATGTCATATTTTATTTTCTAACCTCATTTATTCCAACTCATGAATAATTACTTACTCTTATCTACACTCCCCAGTCTCTTCCAGTATAGATCAAGACTGTCTATTCCATCTCTGATATCCTTGCTGTCAGAATCGTAGAAAGTAAACTTAGTTTCTTTTCATTTCTTCTCCTTTTTCTATTTTCTATTTTATTTATTTTCTCCTTGTTCTATTTTTAGCATGAAGAGTTGGAAGTAGTGATGTCATGGGTTACATGGCAAGAGAGGGTTCTAGAAGAATGATGTCATACCATATGAAAACCTCATGGCTAACACATGGTTGTTTAGAGTAGGCTAGAAATAGCTAGCACAGACCATAGAGATTCAGTATATAAAGGTAGACTATTCTGTACAGAGTTCTCCATTGAGTTCTCTTATGTAAACCCTATACAAGATTACTTTATCGTCCAATCCTAAGGGCTTTGATTCATAACACTTGCTAGTTTAAGATGACTTTATGGAACTCTATCTCTTGATATCTAAATATCACTAGTAATTAGGGTAACTTGCTTAGTAGTTATATTCCAGATAGCTATCCTAGATATACTAACTAGTATATAATCTAGTAGTTTATACTATAGTAGTTATTCTGAAAATCAATTAAAATAGCACACCTTTTCTAGTGTTAGTGATAATATACCTTGCTATCTTCCAGTGGTTTTATACCCTCTAAGTTTTCAGTTCCCAATCCAAAAATATATGACCCATGTAACTCATAGAGATATAGAATATAAGCTAAAGCTAAAGATCATTCTGATCTACCTTCTGTATTTTCAAATTACACCTAATTACTTAGTTTCTGGACTTCTGAGATGTCCTTCTAGATTTTGGATAATGAGATATGAACTGTGTCTAACAGTATACTTGAACTCTTATATTTTATTTTGATTTTTATCTATTTTGATCTTGTTTTTTATTTTGTTTTATTTTATTTTTTAAACAATGAAGAGGTATATAACTATGGTCACATGATACATCACATGACATTATATCATAAGCCTAGAACATTATGAAAAGAACTAGAAGGAATAATATCAAAATATATGTTTATGGTATGTTAGTCTCATAATATACTCATAAATGATATATAGATCTTAGGATAGGGTTATTTATCACTAACACAGACCATGTATCTATAGTATAAATAGAGTAGCAATACATCAGAGACTTCTTGTTGAGTTCTGTTGTAATTTCCATGAGATTCTTATTTGTAAGACTACTTAGTGTACTATTGACTATCTTGGTTAGTAGTTGCCACAATGCTACTTACTGCTTTCAAACAGATAGCTAGACAGAGATTTTATCAAATATATTAGTTATTGACAAGATAACTGGATGAAATAGCTTTCAATAGCTAAACTTGCATATAACAATAGACAATACTCAAGTATAGGTAAGTCTCTATTTTTTGTAAACCTAAAAAAATCCCAACATCTACAGAGAAGAAAAGAGGTCAATAGAGAAAATCCCAGAAATAAATGAATTTGTCCAGAGAATAAGAGAAGCAGTAAGAGAGGTCAAAAATACTGAGGAAAATGAATAAAACAATAAAGAAAAAAGTAGGAAATAGATGGCTCAAACATTAACTCTAATTGGCCAGCCAAGAAGCTAGCCTTCAAGAGGGCAGGTCCATTCCCAGTGGTTAAGAAAGTTGATTTCTCAGCATATAAACTTAAAAGCGGATGAAATTACCCCCAATCATCAATGAATCAAAGCTGTACTACCACCCAACCTTTGCACAACAACAGGAAGCCTCACTAACAGTTGTTGCTCTCAGTCAAGAGGGTGCCATGAAAATCTTGAACTCTAGAAGACAAGGGGATGAGCCACAATACCTTGTTAAATGGCAGGGTCAACCATTCAAAGAATCAACCTGGGAGGACAGATGCAAAATCGTCAAGAGGGCTTCTTGTCTATGTTGGGACTTCCATAAGAATCACCCAGATGCACCCAGGATCCCCACAGTCCACATACCTAGAAGGTCCTACAGCGAAGTTGCGAGGACGCGACCTTAGGGGTAATGTTACGAGCTTAGACCTAAGGAGGGTGACGCACGTCACGTCGATCCGACTAATCAATTTTCCAAACTGCGGGAGTTTCGTAACATTCTTGTTCCCTTGATTAAGTATGCATTGCATATCCTATAACTGTATTTAGAAGAATAATTTTGTGGATTC